>CETE01152747.1_pt1 | contig 20576 bp, 22 predicted proteins | sample 531241 | NCBI WGS metagenome assembly CETE01 (sample SAMEA2622336, study PRJEB7988) | marine metagenome | biome: marine biome (ENVO:00000447); feature: deep chlorophyll maximum layer (ENVO:xxxxxxxx); material: "saline water (ENVO:00002010), including plankton (ENVO:xxxxxxxx)" | depth 30 m
AGAAGATGAAGAAGATGAAGAAGATATAGATGATGGAGATAATGAAGGTTTATCACCAGTAACAGTCGAAGCAGTTAAAAAAGCAAAAGAAGATTATGAAAAATATAAAGCATCATTGGATGAAGATAGTGATAGTGAAGAAGAAGAATCTAAACCACCTTTAACACTTGGTGAACAAGTATCAGGTGCTTTAGATAGTTTCGTCCAAACTTTAACTGGAACTTCAAAAGATAAAACAGAAAAACAAGAAAAAACTGGTTTAACAAAAGATGGCAGTCCAATAGTTTTTGAAAAAGAAGTTAAAAAAGTTGAAAAAGAACCTGCGTTAAAAGAAGATAGTGTTCTTTCTATTGAAACTGAAAAAGCTACTAAAGAAACTGATGATGAAAAATCTTCTTCTTTAGAAGAATCAAATTTATCTAATTCTGAAAAAAGAAAAACTATTAAAATTGATCAACAATAAAATTTATTATAAAAATATATTATAAATGAGAGCAGTTCAAAGAGTTCCTTCTTTTAGAAGAGAAAGAAGAAAACAAAATGAAGCAGGTTCTAGTAATGAAAATGAGCATGGACAACGTAGACTAAGTGATACATTTCATCCTCTTATTGATAAAAATTTAGTAATACATACTTTTAATAAATTTATCTCGCATAATGATAACGCTTATGATATCAGCACACGCGACGGCGATAAAATGCAAGCTTTAAATGCTATATTTAATTTTCCAAGTCCATCTGAAGATGTAAAAGTGAGAGGAACTGAAGAAATTCCTATGGAGTATAAAGAACATATTGGTAAAAATATTAGCGTTCCAAATGGAAATGATGGAGATAATTTAATAGGAAAAATTTTAGGAATTAAAAATCTTCATATAAATGATTTAGGTAATTATCCTTTTTATATAGTGCTTTTTCAAGCAGATGAAGCTACAGGTCTTAGGGAAGCCCTAGTAAAATTAATACACCCTCTCAAATGGGGAATTAAAGTTTTAGGCTTAGAAAGCCAAGCGTACCTTGAACATGTAATCAAAAAAGGAGAGGAGGAAAATGCAGCTAACGCACATTCGATACAAGCGAGAATATTACAACTAAAAGCAGCGTATGAGGAGGAAGAAAAAAGAAAAAGAAAAGGAAAAGGAAAAGGAAAATCGTCTGCGCCTGTATCTGTTAACTTTGCAAGAGAGGCCATGGGTAATAATTATGCAAATTCATTGATACAACCAGGTATAGCTAGCCAGGTTGATGAACTAGAGTTTGCTAGACCTACTCTTTCTAGATCTTCTTCTGGATCTTCTTCTAGTTCTTCTTCTAGTTCTTCTTCTCCAAAAGGATTAGCAAGAAGTTCACCTTTTGGTAGAGCTCATTCCCCACAAAAACGATGGTTGGGAAGAAAGGGAGGAAAAAAAACAAAAAAAGCAAAAAAAACAAAAAAAGGAAAAAAAATACAAAAAAGAAAAAAAACAAAAAGAAGATAAATTAAAATTATTATAAAATTGAATAAAGAATTATTTATTTAATATATATAATATTAAATAAATGACAAATACTAATAGTCATATAATTTCAATTTATAATGCGAGAAAAAATTTACTAGAAATTTTAGAAGAGCGTGGATTTGATATTACTCCATATAATAATTTTAGTATAAATGAGATAGGTATTATGTTAGATACAAATCAATTAGATATGCTTTTAGAAAAAAGTAGCACAAAAAAGAAAATATATGTAAAATTTTATGTAAATAAAGTGTTAAAAACACAAAATATATATGATATGGTAGAAGATTTATTTCATATTGAAAATATTTTATCAAAAAAAGATGATTTTATAATTATAGCAAAAGACCAACCTAATGATACTTTAATCCAAAATGTAAAAGATATATGGATGAATGATAATATTTATATATCATTATTAAACATAAAAAGATTACAATTTAATATTTTAAAACATGAATTAAATCCACCACATAGAAAACTTACAAAAGAAGAAAAAGAAGAATATATTAAAAAATTTAATATATTAAAAGAAAGTCAAATTCCAGATATATCATATTTTAATCCTGTATCATTAGTAATGGGGTTTAGACCAGGAGATGTGATACATATAAAAAGGAAAAGTAGGACTGCTATAGAAACAGATTTTTATAGAATTTGTAAAATTTAAAATAAAAATTTTAAAATGTAAAATATAATAATAATAATATTAAATTAATATTACTATTATATAATAATGGAAATAAACGATTTTTCAATTTTTAATACTGATAATAGATGTTATCGACCAAAATCATCTTTAATAAATACGGAAAAACTAAATAAATATATAGATAATAATTTTAATAGTTATGAATTTACAATAAAAAAAAAAAATAATAAAAGTCTAGTCGAAGAATGTAAAAATAAAGCATTAGAAGAAAATAAATCAATGTTTTTGGTAAGTGATTTATCTAAACTAGGTAGTAATTTTAAGTATAATTGTTTAATTCCAAAAACAGATAAAGAATGTGATTTTAATAATATACAAAATTTATTCCAACCATTCAATGATTTAATAAATGATTTATTTGGTAATAATGATGAAAGAACATCAAAACCAGTAGAAAATATAGATTTACGACAAAATAATGATATAGATAAAATAAAATATGCAAGTTTAAATAACTGTGTTTCATTTGGAGAAAAAGACAATTTTTCAAAATCTGGGAATTTTGTAATATATAAAACTGAATTAGTAGATAATGAAAATTTAAAAAATAGTTTAAGAGTAAATTCATATGATTATTATAAAAAACAATATGATAGTTGGAACGAAAGAACACAAGGAATTTTAGATAATTTAAATAATAAATTTAAAAATCATATTTGTAGTAATAATAATCAAAATGATTTAGATGAAGCAATAATAAAATTATTTTTACATTATCAGAATATTTTAAATAATTTAGATAACATTACATTAGACATTTCAAATTTATCAGTATTAACAAAATATGATACATTATATTTAGAAAAATTACAAAAAATGATTGATGAAAAAAAAGAAGAATTAAAAAATTTAATTGGTTTTGATGGTGCTAATAATGGTAAATTAGAAGATACATTATTTTTAAAAAATTTAAAAATATCAGAAAATATTATTCTTTTTTTAATAATAGTTTTTTTAATTTATGCATATGCAAAAAAACAAATATAAATTATTTAGAAAATGAAAATAATATATAAAAATATATATAAATAATAAGTATGGATTTAGTATTGAATAGAATAGAAGCAAAAAATAGTAATAAAAAAGAACCAAACAAAAATAAAAAAACAAATTTTGTTACTAGTGAAATAAATTTAGATACAATACAATCTAAGTTTATAAAAGAAAACTATAAAAATTTAAGTGAAAATACTAATTATGAATATTTGAGTAATGGATTCCAATCTATTAATGATAATATTGATTATCTTGAATGTGTAAATAATAATTGTTCAAAACTCAGTAATGAAAACATGGAAAATAAAGAAAAAGATTTAGTAAAATATAAAAAATCAAATGGTAACAATATTATTATGAAAAATTTAGATATATTAGTGTCATTACTTTATATATTTTTATTTGTAGTGCTTTTATTAGGAAGTGTTATAAAAAGAGATGCAACTAATTTAATTAATATTTTAATAATCACATTAGTTTATTTATTTTATCAAATTTATATGAGCTATAAAAATTAAGATATTAATATATTTTCATATTATAAATATATAATATGAAAAATAGTATAAAATTTAAAATATTTATTTTATTAATATTAATAATTATTCCTGTTGGTATTTTGTATTCAAATTTAGAAGAGGATTTATTTAATGTAAAAGAAAATCTAAATAATAGAATAGATGGAAATTATATAAATATTTGTAATCCTACAAAAGCACAATTTTATAACTTATCTCCTAGTTCATTGCAACCAATAGTAGCAACATCTTTAAAAACTGATATTTCTAGTTGTAAATATACATGTGATTCTTTAAATTGTGATTTATATTTAACTCAAAATGATGTTTGTAAAATTTATAATTTAAAAAATGATTTTGATAAAATACAAGTTAATTGTAATAATAAAACTCTTCCAAGTTATGAAACAAATTACAATTATTTAGGTGAAGGAAGAGTTGATAAAAAATTTTATAATTCAAATAAAGATAAATTTGAACATATAGATTATTTATTAAATAAAGCTAATGATGTAAAAACAGATTATATTGCTATAAATGAAGAATTAAACAGAATAAAAGGAACTTCTGAAAAACGTGATAATTTAAAAAATATATATGATAATGTAAATTCTAAATTAAAAAATTTAGCTGATTACTTAGATTTAAGTAGAAATTCTTTATATAGTAATTTTGTTTCAAATCCTTATTCTATGCAGTCAACAGATACAATCAAATTAGATAATAAAAATTTATCTTATGTAGGAATGTTAAAAGAATTTAATAAATTGTATGATGAATCTAGAGATTTAGAAGGTAGAATGAGTAATGATAATTTAGAATATGAAAGAAATTATTTAATTTATACTATTTTAACAATTTTGATGATTATTAGTGTAATTATATTTATTATTTATAAATTTCTCCCAGATTTATTTAAAGATAGTTTCATTATTTTTTATTTTATAGGAGTCTTATTATTATTGTATTTTATACATAATTATTTTAAAGTTTAATAATTTATAAATTATTATTATATATTAATGTCTAGTAAGAAAAATATTTATGTTAATCCTTTAGGTGGTGTTAAAGAAATTGATTATAATAATGTTGAAAAACTGAAAAATTCAGTAAGAACAATTAATGCCCGTGTAGAAGATAGTAAATTACAAAATCAAAGTCATTATTTACAATTATCTATATGGTCTGTGACAACTGGTATAAGTATTATAGCTCTTTTACTATTATTAAGAAGAGTTAATAGTATATAAATTCATAAATAATTATATTTATATAATATAGTATAAATATTATTATGTCAAATTTAGAAGAAACAAATCAAGCTCCAATTTTAAATTTAGAGACATTAAAAAAAAGAAGAGACAAATTATATGAATTTTCAGATGCAATTAATGCTCATGAAAATAATTTATCAAAATATTATACATCTGAAGAAAGATTAGAAGAATTGAAAAAAACAAAAAAAAAATATATAGAAAAACAAAAGTCACTAGAAGAAAAAAATAAATTATTATTAGAAAAAATTAATAAACAACCAATAGATTTAAACAAATATAATAATTATAATGATGATATAGATGATATGTTAAATAAAAATGTTTTTATAATTCCAAATGTCAAGATAGATACAATTGTAGGATATTATGATAGTGACAAAATTAATGGTATTAGATTAAAATTTTCTGATGGAGGAGAAAAAGAATATGGTTCTAGAATAACTACTGGTGGAGGAAGTAAATGGTATAGTCTACGACCAAATGAATATGTAGTTAAAATTGATAGAGAAACAGATAGAACAAGATCATTTAATGCACTAATTGGAAATGCTATGATATTTTATACTTCAACTGGTAGAAGACTAATTTTAAAAGGAAAAAATTATAAAATTGATGAAAGTAAAAGTTCAGAAGAAAAAACATTTATGCTAATGCCTAACTATAAAAGTTGGGAATGGCATAATGCAGAAGCAAAGAGAACCGGTTATACTTTGGCTTCTGTTGCTGATAAAGGAGAAAATGATAAAATAGCTAGTTTATTAAGAAAATATGGATATGGTAGTGCATGGATTGGAGGAATAAGAACTAAAAGAGGAAGAAGTAGAGGGAGTGATAGTTGGAAATGGATAGATGGAAGTCCATGGAATTATACAACTGCATGGGGCGGAGGAGAACCTAATGATTGTTGTGGAGGTGAAGACTATTTGCAAATAAATAAAGATGGTCGTTGGAATGATTTATTTTCTTACAAATTACCTGCTATATATTCTAGAAAAATAAAGCGTTACAATATGAATAGTGCAACTTCTGGTGGTTCAGATAGGCAAATTTTAGAAATTGGTAATTTAAGATATAATAATTATTTAGACGTTAAAACAGAAGAAAAAACTGTAACTGATACCAAGGCAATTGATAATTTAGAGCAATTAAAAGAAGATGTAAATAACTTGATTGCACAATCAAATATCGATAGTGATGATGCTAGAATTGAATATGCATCGAATTTAAAAACAATATCAAATATAAAACGTTTAGTAGTAGTTATAAATAATGAAATAAATAATATAACGAGTTTAAATAATTTTGGTTCAATTAAAATGAATAAAGAAGGTTTTGCAAATATAGAAACACAAATTAATAATTTTTTTAAAAATATATTTAGTAATATATTTACTAATAATAAGACTATGAAAGAAGGTTTTAAAGAAGGTTATAATAGTCCATTTCATGACTATATAGTAAGATTATCCAGACAAACAAGACAATCTGTTAATGATGAATTAGAAGCAACAGATGGTTTAGAATATGAAGAAAATAGAAATTATATGTTAGAATTATTAGCACAAAAAGATAAAGTTTTAAGTAATGTTTTAATGGATTATATGATAAATGATACTGAAGGTTCTAATGCTGAACAATTATATGAAATAATGAATCAAGAAAATCTAGACAAAAAAAGAAAAATTAAAATTAATGATTATTATTCAAAAACATATTTAGAATATAGTCATATTTTAAAAATTATTCTACTTTTAGTTGCTATTATGATTCCATTTTTAATTTTAGCAAAATATGAAATAATAGATATAAACATTTCTTTAACTGTTATTATTATTATTACATTTTTAGGTTTCTTATATGTGCTATATAGATTATATTTATTATATATGAAAGATAATATTAATTTTGATAAAGATACAATTCCATATGATAGACAGGCCGGAGAATTAATAAAACAAGGTAAAATTAAACAAAAACCAGGATTTAGTGGAGTTGGAATAACTTGTATTGGTGAAGAATGTTGCACTGAAGGAATGGCTTATGATTCTACAAAAAATAAATGTTTTACAATAGACCCAAATATAAAATCTACTACTGATGAGGCGCAGAATTTTACAAATCTTTTTGAAACAATGAATAATAATATTAATAATAATAATATATCTAATGTTATTGAAAATAATATACATGAAAATTCAAAAGAATATACATTTATTAAAGAACCATTTATATCTTCATATGAAGATACTAGAAGATTTAAAACAGATTTGTTATTAGAATCATTAAATAATAGTAGCAAAAATAATATGTTCTTTAAGAAACAATAAAAAAAGTATTATTATTATATTTTATAATAATAATATAAGTTTATAAATTATGGGCGATTGTAAAGTGTCTGACCAAGTTTATACTGCTTTTGATGAATTAGAATCAAATTTAGTAGAAGCAATACAAGATACAATTAATGAGGAAGTATTGCCTCCTGATTTTAAGGATAGAATGGGAATTTTAATGGAATATACAATGCCACAAGATGAATTACAAAAATATATAGAGGAGACTGATAAATTTAAATGGAAAAGTGTTCACAAACCTGCTATGGAAAAAAAATCAGAGGGTTACACTAATTTAAAAGAAGGAATGGAAAATATACAAGTTATTTCTTCTATAATTGATGCACTTAATTCTAGACATAATACATTTAAGGGAACTGATGAATTTAATAAACAATGTTTAGAAAATGCAGATGTAACATTATCAGTAATAATTGATAAAGAAAAGGAAGATTTAAATAAATTAAAAAATTATTTTATATCTAATTTAGATAGTTATAAATCTCTTTATAATTATCAGGTTACTATTGGAGGTTTAATAGATGGTAAAATGAAAGAATTACAAAAAACATCTAATAAAATTGATACATATAAACAAAATTTATTTATTGATAGCAGAAAAGATAATTATGAAAATTCAAATTATGATTTTTATAAATCTATATATTTTTATATACTTTTAATTTATTATGTATTACTAATTAGTTATATTATTTTTACACCCTTTTTTCAAGAAAAAAAATACTTAAATTATAAATTAGTTATAATTATAGTATTATATATATTTATTCCTTTTATTTTACCTTATTTATTATCATTAATATATAATGTATATGAATATGTAATAGAAATAAATAATTTAAGGGGAGAGATAATAAGTTATCCTTATATAATTGAAGATAAAGAAAAATATGAATAATATATATATGAAAAAAAAATATTCTAAAAGAGCAAAAGGTTTTAGTAAATTAACAAATAATACAAGAATTTCTAGATCACAAATGAAACAATTATCAAATGCTTATGATATGATAATTAATGAATTATCAATTGATAATAGAGATAAATTAAATAAAACCATGGGAAAATTTCAGACAAGATTTAGAGAAAAATTAAAAAGTAAAAAAAGTAAGACAAAAAAAGTTAGTAAATATAAAAGTTCAGAATATTATAAAACTTTGGAAGAAATACCACCACCATTATTAAATAAAATTTTAAGTAATATTTATGAAAATTTTGAGTTAAAAGATGATGAAGCAAAAAATTTATTAATAAAGACTATTTTAGCATCTCGTGTATCTAATGTTTTTAATAAATCTTTAGACAATATATTTCAGTTAAATGAAATAATATTAAAATATTGTAAAGAAGGAATTAAATATTTAAAGCAAATACAAAACAATAGTAATTATCCATCATCTGCAGATGAAGAAGAGAGAGAGATTATAGATTCTACATTTAGACCAATAATACAAAATTTAAGAAATAAAATGATGGATGTATTTTATAATTTAAATCGACTATTAGTTATGAGAGATGAGATAGTTATTCAATTAAATAATATATTAAAAGTAATAAATGAAAAAGATGAAGATGAAGATTCTAAAATTTTTAGAAATTTTATAGATATTATAAATATTGATTATGATGAAGAATTTGATAAAGCTGAGTCATATAGAAATAATTCTACTTATGCTTTAAATTTGAAAATAGATAATTTAAAAAAAGAACTTCCTGATAATATTGAAAAAGTTAAAAAATGTTTTGAGAGATTATTAAAAGCTAAATTGATATTTTCAAAAACCGATGATACAAATATGTATACGCATCGTGGCAAAAATTATTCTATTATAAATATTATAAATAATTTTATAAATGCTATAAATATTACATTAGTAGATTTTGAAAAATTTTTAGAATCAAAAAAAAAATCACAATCAAAAAAAAAATCTAATACTAGGTCTACTTCTAATCAGAGATAAATATTATTTAAATAATATATTTTTTATTTAAATAATTATTCAACTGATAAATTGTCTTCTACTACTTCATCATCGCTATCATCTTCTTCATATACAATTTGCACATTAGACCATTTACCCCGCGCACATCTACCATATAATTTATCACAATAATCAGTAATTTCTTTACCATTTGGTAAATTATTTCTACCATAATTAGAAATATACCAATTTTTAAATTCTTCAAGTAGCTCTGTTTTCTTCATCTTTGCATCTCTTTTACGAATAATTTTTTCTTTAGTAAATTCACTTAAATAATCTTGAGAATTACGATATTTATCACTTACTGCAGTAACAATTGGCACATCTTTTACTTTTCCTTCTTTCTTAAATGCTAAATCAACTAACATAGATGCTAATACTGGAGCCCAAATATCAAATTTTTTATCTAATTGTCTATCAATTTTAAACTGATATGGAAAATTAGCTTTAGGAAATCTTTGTTCATCTTCATAAGGAGCATCATTAAATTTAGACATAAAATCACAAACACGAATACGACGCCAAGTTCCATCATCATTAGTTTTAATTTCAAATAATACATTAGTGCAAACAACTAATTTAAATTGAGGAATAAATGTTACTGAGTCTTTAAATAACGCTCTACCTACTAATGGATCCCCACCAGTAATTTCTTTCATAATACCTTCATTTATTTTATCACCTTTACTTGGTTCTTGCATACAAGCATAACGAACACCCATTAATTGAACTATTTCTGGAGATGTAGAACCAATAGTATTTCTACTTTGTGTAATTAATGTAATTGGAACTGTTGCTTTATAATCACCAAGAGCTTTTCCCATTAATTCGACTAATTTTGATTTTCCATTAGCACCACTTCCAGTATAAATATTAAATGTTTGATTATCATTTGTTCCAATTAATACAGATGATAAATGTTCCCACATATATCCTTGTAGTTCTTTATTTGGAAATAATGCATGAATAAATTCATATATTTCATTTATAATTTCTTCATAACTTATATTTTTATCTAATGGATGAGGACCCTTTAGTGTATTAAAAGGAGTATAATCAATATTAGTTGATTTTGATATATAATCATCAGGACGACCTTTTCTATATGTTTTTGTATTGAAATCTATTACATAATTATTAAAACAAAGTAAATATGGATTAGCATCTATTTTCTGAATAAAATCTTTATCATAAAATATATCACGAGCTTCTTTCATAATATTATTTTTCCAACTAGTTGTTTTCAATAATATACAAATATCACCTAATTTAGAAGCTCGCACTTTAAGATTGCTTACAATAGTATCAGTATCATTTCCACTTTGTTCCATTTTAGAAATTACATCAATTAAACCTGAAGCTTTTTTCATATATTGATCATGCATTTCTTTTGAAATTTTCAATCGTAATGTATTTCCACTATCTACTTCATGCCATTTATTTTTTTTATATTCATACCACTGATTATTTTTTACACTTACACAAATAAATTGATCCTTACACATTTGATATAATACATTAGCCAAATCAAACTCACCAACCTTATCTTTACTAATAATAGATTCTAATGTTTGTTCAATATAATAAGATATAGTTTCTTTTCTAATATTCTTATAACTATTAAAATTATCTGTTTTAGCCCAAAACATAATAGAACGATTTGTTAATCCATCAGAATTTTTATAATCAAATGATTTCCACATATTATAATAACTTTCAACATCTCTAAAATCAAAACTACGAGATTGAGAACTAAATTTTATCCAAGTTAAGAATAATTTATCATGCCGCCCAGATATATGTGTATTTTTTAATGCCCAACCAACTCTAATCCATTTATTAAATGAACCTTCTTCAAAATAAAATTCAGGTAAAATCATAGTAAATTGATGAGTTTCTTTGACTTCATAATCATTATGACTCAAAGTCTCAAGAAAATATTCCAATAACTTATCCAACTCTTTTATATCACCTATCTTTGAATAATCATAATTTTCCAAATCTATATTATTCTCTAATACATTTATTTTTGGCTTTTTCTTTTCCTTATATGTTAAATCCATTTTTTCTTTTTCAATAGCACTTAATAAATATTCATTATCTAATAACTTAAATCTTTTATTATTACTATTTCTTGCAGACATTAATGGTAAATGTTCTAATATATTTAATCTTGATAGATTATTTTCTTTTATATCCCAAGATTCATCTTCATTATCATAAGTTAATGTAAAATAATAACTTAGTTCATATGCTTTATGACCTGGTTTTCTTGAACCAAATAACTGCCAATTTACAAAACCTTTTGTAATACCCTCATCAAATACTTCGTCAAATGTATTTGTAATGGGTAGATTATCCCATATTTGACCTATATCATTAATAATTTTTTTTCTTAATATTACTTGTTCGGCTTTATGCATAGAAATAGTAAATACAAAATGTATACCATCTTTCGTCTTATCTTCTAACATATTAATTTCATATTTTTCCATAACATAAACATTAATTTCTTGAGAACATTCAATTTGATATATTTCATTTAATTTTGATGCATATAATACAATTAGATCTATAATATGTTCCTTTGTATGTTGTCGTGATTTAATATTTGTGTTATAACGTAAATCAACATCTACCAATAATGGTGAATTTTCTATAATTTGTTTTTCAGTTAAGTATTCTTTATTTTTGTTTTTAAATACATGATTATAATATAAATTCCAAAAATCATCATTATAATTTATATCAAATAATCCACCATAAATTCCCATATTTTTATCAGGTATTTTTGTATGTGTAAATTTATTTCCTTTTTCTACCTTAGAATTTTTAAGTAAATCTTCATATTTTTTTGATGATAATGAAGTTTGATTTGATTCAATATTCATATTATTATTAGTTATATATATAAATATATTTTTATTTCAATTTTATAATATTTCTAATTTTTAATTAAAAATAATTTTTTAAGTATATTATGTAATATGGTTTTAACAAAAACCTCAATACAAAGAATAGCCAAAGATGTTAAATATATTATGAAAAATCCTATTTCTAATATATATTATAAACATGATACAGAAAATCTAACAAAAGGGTATGCATTAATTATAGGTAATAAAGATACTCCATATTGTAGTGGAAATTATTTATTTGAATTTATATTTCCAGATAATTATCCTTATGAACCACCAAAATTAAAATTTCTTACAAATAATGGTTCAATGAGATTTCATCCAAATTTATATATTAATGGCAAAGTTTGTTTATCTATAATTAATACTTGGAATGGAGAAGGATGGACATCTTGTAATAATATTAATTCAATATTATTAATTTTAATTTCAATATTTGATAAAAATTCTTTAACATTTGAACCCGGTATTCATAATGACCATTATAATGTAAATAAATATGATATTTTAGTAGCATTTAAAAATATAGAATATACTATAATTAAACAAATTAACTTATTACAAAATTTAGATGAAAATAAATTAAATTTACAAAATGAAAAATGTTTATACTTATTTAAAGATGAAATAATTAGCAATTTTAAAAAAAATCTAGAATCTATTAAAAATAATTTACAAAATTTAAAAAAAGAATTTAATAAAAAACAATCAAATCTAATAACAATATCATCATATTCATTAAATTTCTATCTTGATTTAGATAAACTTAAAATAGATTTTAATAATCTTTCAAAAAATATAATTTAATTGATATAAAATTGATATAAAATTTATTTTTTTATATCAATTAGTATATATTACTTATGAAATTTTGTGATACATGTTCAAATATGTACTATATAAAACTTGAAGGTGAAAATTGTGATAAAATTTCTTATTACTGTAGAAATTGTGGTAATATTAATAATAATCTAATTGAAGATGGTAAATGCATTTTAAAAGAAAATATTTCAAGAAGTGAAAATAAATTTAATATATCAATAAATAAATATACAAAATTAGATAAAACATTACCTAGAATCAATTATATTAAATGTCCCAATGAAAAATGTCTTAGTAACTCTAGTGAATTTGATGTTTTAAATAGAGAAATTATTTACATTAGATATGACCATGTTAATATGAAATATATGTATTTATGTTCACATTGTGATTTTACTTGGAATACTGAAAAATAATTTTACAATTTTATAAAAATTGAATTTATTATTTAATAAATACAATTAAATAATAAATATTAATAATAATAATGGATGAACCAGAAGAGTTAAATGAAGAAATTGATGAAGTAGAAGGAGAAGAAGAAATTGAATCAATTGTTAGTGATGATGATGATGTTGAAGATTTACAAGAAGGCATTGTTTTAGATGATGAACAAATTGTTGATGATGTTGATGATGATGATGATGATGATGATGATGATGATTTAGAACAAGAAGAAATAAATAAAGAAGAGTTAGGAGAATTAACTTCAATTAAACAAGATTCTTATAAAGCTTCTTTTATATTTAATGATGATTTAGAAGCAAATGATTCATATGAATTTTTGCAAAAATTTAATAAAGATTTAAAAAATGATTTTATTGCTTCTAATCATCAAGAATGCTTAAGTAAAAATTTAGATGAAATAAAGGACTTAATGAATGTTATACGAGATAAAAACAATATTATTATTGATGAATTACATAAAACTATACCCATTTTAACAAAATATGAAAAAACAAGAATATTAGGTATTCGAATTAAACAACTTAATAATGGTGCTTTACCATATGTAAAGATTCCTGAAGATTTGTTGGACAATTTTATAATTGCTGAAAAAGAATTAAAAGAAAAAAAAATACCATTTATTATTCAAAGACCTTTACCAAATAATACATTTGAATATTGGAAATTAGAAGATTTAGAAATTTTATAAATTTATTGTCTCCATCTATTTCCACAACTAATACATGTTACAAATGTAGTCATTGGTTCATCTGCACTTCTTGTTTGTAATTGATAATGTGTACATTTTTTGGATTTACATTTTGAACATGTAAAATCATCAGTAGAAGCTTCTAATTTAGGTGAAAATTTATTTTCATCTTTTATTTTTTTTAATTCAATTAATTTATCCCATATATCAGGTCTCATTTCTTCATGAGACATAAATGCTAATTCATGTGCTTTAATTTCTTTACTTAATAATTTATAATATAAATTCTCATTTTTTAAATTAAATAATACCATTTTGAGTTTTTCTATATAAATGGTTACAAATAATTCATTACTCCATTTTTTAATTAGATTTTTCTTATTTGCTGCATTAATTGTATAATTAAATATTCCTTTTTCTAAATTAATTGATATACTTTTATCTTTAGTTAAAGTTTCTAATTGAGTAACTATGTTTTTTCTAAAAGTTTCTGGATCTTTTAATCTTCTATTTGTTTTACTCATTAATAAATAATATTGTTTTAATTTTAATATTATTTATTATTTCAATTTTTATTATTTTAATTTTTATTATATTCATTTAAATTTATATTCACTCATCATCACTATATTCATATAACTCATATGTTAATTCTGAATTATAAGAATAATCTGAGCTTTCATCATCTTCCTTAGTTTCTAAATCTTCTTTAACTTTTTTAAATTCATTACTATTTTCTTCTACTATCTTACTTTCAACATTATTTATTATACTAAAATAAGTATTAAAATTTTCTTTATTTAATGAAATGTATTTACTTTCTTTATTTTTCATTAAAAATATTGATTTACCATAAATATTTAAATCATTATTTTTAAATAATTCAAAACTACTTAATGAATTTGATAAACCTTTATTTTTACCCCACAATTCTATTGAAAAATCATTGCTATTCCATATTTTTAATTTACCAAAATCTGTATTATTTTTAAAATTACATTTTTTATATATATTATCTTCTGTTAAATTTTTTACCTTTACTTCATTTATTTCATTATTTTGTATTAATATACAATTTATCATTAAATAATATTATTAATTATAGTGTAATCTATTTAAGTTTTAATTTAAATATAATTTTTTCTTCTTATATAAATGTTACTTTATATTATTACTTGGACAATAATCTATTTTATTTTAATATTACTTTTACATAATTTATATCATTTTTTTCAAAAGAATTTAACAACAACAAAAACTAACGATTATTACAGTTTTCACAATAATGAATATACTAAAATTAATAATATTTTAAATTCTCATAACAAATCATCTGAAAAAAAAGTTAAAAATAATAAAACGTCTAACAATTCTAAAATTGGATTTGATTCTAAATTAAGCACATCATCTGATATTGATTTTTCATTAACTTCAAATAAAGAATATAATAATGATGATAAAATATTTCCAAGTTATGACGTTAATTTAAATACTCAAAATGTTAAATCCACTTTAGAAAAAAATAATAACACATTTGATTTAGAAAAATTTAATTCACAATTTGAAAATAATAATATGAAAGGTGAATTAGAAGAATTTTTAAATAAATTAAACAATTAAATTTTTATAAAAACTGATTTAAATTAATTTAAAATTAATACTATTAATAATACATTTAATGAAAGTTATTAAACAAGAAATAATACAACCTATTCTTTATAGATACCCTAATAAGATATCTATCAAGAACCTAAACATTTATAATAATAATAGTAATAACAAAATATTATTTAATCAGGACAGCAAATACTTTATTTTAAAACCAAAAGGTAAACGTTGCTATTTATGGTTTACCTATATTGAAAAAAAATTACTAGCAATTCTTATATTTTTAAATAATAAAAATATTTATGACCCTTCTAATGAATTTTTTGAATATCCTATTAATTTTAATGACACATTATGCTTTAATAATATTTTACTTTTTGGGTATTATTTTACTAATGTTACTAATTCAAATAAACATCACTACTTTATAATTGATAATATATTTAATTATAATATTTATAATAAAATTTTAGAGCGTAATGATTACAATTACAACTATAATTATAAAATGGAATTATTTACTAAAATTTTACCAAATATAAAAAATACTAATAATGTATTTATTAAACTACCCATTATCACTAATGATAACAATAATTTATTTAAATATATTTATAAATTAGATTATAATATATTTAGTATTTCTGTTTATAGTGATAATAAATATTTAGGCAATTTTAATCTTACTAATAAAAACAATAATAACAAAATTAATTGCACGTTTAAAATTTATCCTTGTATTAACCAAGATTTATATAATTTAAATATTTTAAATGGAAATAAAGAAGAATTCTATGATTTGGCACTAATTGATACTTATGAAACTAGTAAATTTATGAATAAATTATTTAGAAATATTAAAGAAAATTATAATTTAGATAAACTTGAGGAAAGTGACGATGAAGAAGAATTTGAAAATATTAATATTGATAAATTTGTTAATTTAGAAAAAAGTTATTTAATTGATTGTGAATATAATAATAAATTTAAAAAATGGATACCGAGAAATATATCAAAAAATAAAATTGTTTCAAAAAATAATTTACAATTAATTTTAGGAAAAAAATTATATAATTATAATGTATAGAATGATTGCTCCAATCAACGAGTTCATTGACTTCGCTCAAGAAGGTGGAAAAAGAAATCGCTCGCAAAATCAGCAAGGTGGAAAACGTAGAAAAACACGCAAAGGTAAAAAACCCAAAAAATCTAAAAAAGGCAAAAAATCAAAAAAAACCCGCCGCACTCGTAGACGTAGATAGATTATTTCATTATAAATAATTTTTTATAATATATTATATCCATTTATAATATATTATGTTTGGAGGATTTAATCCATATACTAAATCATTTAGTAAAAAATTTTTTAAAAATAAAAGTCAAAAAAAAAAACGCTCTTCTAATAAAGCTAAGGGCAAAACTAAAGCTAACAGAAAAACTAAAGCTAACGGAAAAACTAAAGCTAACGGAAAAACTAAAACTAAAGGAAAAAAAACTAAAAATTAATTTAAATTTTTATTAAACATTTAGCTTCTTTACCTTTTTTTGATTTTATTACTAACTCTTTCCAAATATCTTCTTCATTAAATTCTTCTCCCTTTTTTATATATTTTATATAATCTATATATTTATCATTATTTGTACGAATTATTTTATAATTTTTTTCTTTATAAAATGATTTGCGCTTTGCAAATTGATTTATAAAACAATCATGTTGATCTATTATATCTATTATTAATGGATTACTATGTTTCACTCGTAAAATTCTACCAACTGATTGAACTATATCTGATTTTGGTGTCGCCAAAATTAATGTGGTTAATGTAGGAATATCTAATCCTTCCGCCGCCATTGCATATGTAGCTAAAATTAACTTCTTAGTTTCACTTATTTTTAATTCTTTCTCTTTCATACCACCTATATAATATCCAACACTCGTTAAATTCTTTAATTCAACTGCTTTATATATATAATTTAGCAAATTCTTTTGATGACTTAACAATATTATTTGTTGTTCTGTATTTATTTTTAACTCATTTTCTATTACATTTATTATAAAATCTGTTCTATAATTAAAATTTGATACCTTACTTAACATCGTAGTATGTTTTACATTTCCCCGAAAATCTCGTTCCACTTCATTATATTCTTCATCATCTAATACTACATAATCTATCGCTTTTACTAATACATTATCATCCTCTTTTTTTTTCTTTTGTTTATTACATATATCACCTAAATACATCTTAAATACTTGTGTTAAACCATCTTTCCTATTCATAGTTGCACTTAATCCTAATCCATATAATGTTGTGCATTTTCTTAAACAATTTGAAAATGTTTCTGACGAAATATGGTGACATTCGTCAAAACAACTTAAACCAAAATCATCAAATAAATTATCTGGGTATGATTTCATTGATATAGATTGTATCATCGCTATTACTATATCTTTATCTTCTATATCTATTATTTGACCTTGTATTGTTCCTATTCTTGCATCTGGTAAATATTGCCTTATTCTCTCTATCCACTGATTTTTTAAAAATGTTTTATGAACAAATATTATTGTTTTTTTTTTTATTACTTGTATTATCTTTAATCCTAAAACTGTTTTTCCTAATCCACATCCTAACTCAATTAAAGCACTTCCCTCACTATTTTCCTCCTCTTTACTTCCAAATTTTATTGCTTTTAAATATGAATCCATCACCGTTTTTTGATAATCTCTTAATTCCCCATTAAATGTTAAATCTATTGATTTTCCCATTTTTATTTTTAATGTTTTAGGATTTCCAAATATATTTATTCCCCAAAATCTTGGAACATATATCTTTTTATCTGATTCTAAATATATTGGAAAACTATTTGGTTGCACTATTGAACTTTGCATAAATGGTGTTACTGTTAATTCTTTTTTTATAAATTCTATAATTTTTTCATTTAAACTTATTTTATATATTGAATATCCCTTATTTCCAATATAACTATTTATTAAACCATTTTTCTTTAAATTATCTATTTCAGGAACTATACTTTCATAATAATCTCTATTTTTTGGACTGATTTTCTTTTTCATTTAGCTATAATTATTATTTTTATTAGTTTAATATATTTTAATATATATTCAATTTTACAATTAATAATTTTATTTTTATATACTATAAATGAAATTATTTTCTAAAACAGTCAAAAGTTTCATAAATTTTAAACCTTACGAATTCATTCTATTTGTTTTATTAGTTTTATATTTAGTTTCTGGAGTATCAACACCTTATGAATTATCACCCTATGTAAACAATATTTTCATGTATTTATCATTATTTGCCTTCTCAATTGTATTATATTTATATGGTAATCCCTTATTAGCCCTCTTTTGCCTTTTTGTTTCTTTCATTTTTATTAACAGATCCAACAAAGTTTCTCATAAAGTCATGAAATCATCCCAAATAAAAAAAGATAATACTATGAATCAATTAAATAACACTTTATTTAATAAAACTTTAGAAGAACAAATAGTTGGACAAATTCAAAGACATCCTAATAATATTCCTGGACCATCTAGTTACCATCCTGTATTATGTGACTCTCATAATGCTACTAAAATATAAATAATTTTATTATTATCCTAAATAAAATTATTTATTATTGTCTTAATTTTTTATCTATTAAATTTTTAGGTAATTCTTTAAATACATAATTTCCAACACCATACAAAATCGCTAATAATCCTATTCCTATTAACGTTTGAAATCCTATATTATTTGTTATATTACCATTTGAAAAATTTAAAGCAACACTATCTATCATATCTGATGATGTGCCTGTATTTACTATATTGTTATCTTTATCTTCCACTATTACATCTCCACCATAAGTTGATACTGGTCTACAGTCTATATATATATCTTCATCTTCTACAAATTTTACTGTTGCAGTTTTGCTATTTGACATTTAGTATATAATTATATTATATAATTTAAAGTTTAAATTTTTTTAATTTTAAAGAATATATTATTTCTTATATATAATATGGAATTTTATAAAAATAATAACATATTTCAATATAATAATAAATCAATTAGAAAATTTAAAAAAAAACAACTTGGAGGTATTGCAAAAAAAATGTCCAATCCTAATAATGAAAATATTTTACTCATGAAAATTTATTTAAAAATTTATATTAGATTATTTCTTTACATTCAATACAAATTAAATAAAAAATTTATGGGTAGTTATGGAATTAATAACCCTAATCGTAAAACCAAACAAAGAACAATCATTGATGCTATGAACTCATACCGTGAAGATGTTGAAATGCAAACATATTTACAATCTACTGACTTATTTTTTATTAGACCTTTATTTGAATCTATGTGCAGAGATAATTATGATGATGTATGTATTAAATATTTTAATAGTTTTATATTACCCAAAAAAGAATTTGACCCTCAAAGTGTTAAACAATTACTAGAAAAAATAATTAACCAATATTTAGATTTAATACGTGATTATGAAAATATTGCCAATAAAAAAGCATACCAAGATATTGTTCATTATGTTAGAAGTTTAGATGGACAACTTACTGAAGAACAATTTCTTTATTTAATGAATATGATTAAAAAGGAAATTGATAAACTTAAAGACACTGGTAAAAAAATTAGAGCTGGCTTTTCTGAACAACCCAAACCCGAACCCGAACCCGAACCCGAACCCGAACCCGAACCCGAACCC
>CETE01066005.1_pt1 | contig 20116 bp, 33 predicted proteins | sample 531241 | NCBI WGS metagenome assembly CETE01 (sample SAMEA2622336, study PRJEB7988) | marine metagenome | biome: marine biome (ENVO:00000447); feature: deep chlorophyll maximum layer (ENVO:xxxxxxxx); material: "saline water (ENVO:00002010), including plankton (ENVO:xxxxxxxx)" | depth 30 m
AAAGGTCAAATTTTTCAGAACAATTTTTAACTACATCTTTAAATATTAAAGAACCAAGTTTTTCAACATCTTTTGAGTCGTTCCAGTTGTGTATCTTATCAGTCACTAGAAAGGTGGCTCATCAATCCCAATAAAATCTTGATGAATTTTTCTTTGCTTAGCTTTTTCTTTTTCATCAAACTTACTTCTATAAGTCCAAACATTAGAAACAAACTTATCTTCAAGTTCTAGTATTTCAGTATCTAATTGTTTTAGCCAGTAACGATAAGCTTCATCAATTGACGAATACATAGCATCAAGTTCTTGAATTGCATATGGGTCTTCGTTGTAGTGTTCTTTGTTTGATTCAACAATTCTATCTTTACGATTAGACAAAGATGCTTTTTGGTCTACCAATGTTTCTTTTTTATTTATAAGTACAACCATTCTGTCAGCATTATTTTTTATTGTGTAGTACAAGTCACTTTTTTCAGAAACTTGATATTCTTTTTCAACTTTAGGCATTATTACTCCAATATAGCGATGAGATTCTCCCATCTTGTATCTTCTATCTTAACAAACGAATAGGACAAAAAAAACATTTATAGAACATTTGTTCGAATTTGTGGTTTATGTGATATAGTGTGGATATCTGAGACTTCTGTCTCAAATGATTACCCAATCGACGAGAGCAATCTCGTCGGATTAAATGCTTGACAATATTTAATCTGTCACTTAATGTAGAGAATAAGTAAAAAATAATATTGAGGTAATTATGAATAGAGCGCAAAGAAGAGCCGCATCTTCTAAAAAAGGCGAGCAATATCGAGGACTAAGAAAAGTCAGTAGCGAATCTGCTATTACTAGCAGAAAAGTAAAAACTGGAAGAAAACAATAGAATGTTAGAAAAAAAATTTTTTTTAACTCTGGCAAAGTTAGCACACGGTAACTATTGGTTTAATAGAGATAAGCATTCTTGTTTCCCTTATCAGTTATGGGTGACCATTGATAATCAAAAGTACTCTTTTGATTTTAGATTTCAATGGTTTAGATATTTACTTTGGACTTGGGCATTGGCTTCTAATAATATTAAAGCTGGTGGATTAGGTATTGTTTATTCAAATAAAGTTTGGAGAGCTTGGAAACTAAGACACAATATTTTATATAGGTTGCATTACAAATATGACAGACCATATGGAATGGGTATACACGCAGTAATTTCAAAGAGACGCACAATGCATCTTAAACATTGGGATAAAGTTCAATACAAAGAAGACCAACCAAAAGAAAGGATTGCTACAGGATGGCACGTTTAAAAAAATATATAGTTCGATTTCACGGACATAGACACGTATTAGCAAGTTCATTTGATGAAGCTAAGAAATATGTTGAAAAAGATTTATATTATATACATCCAAATATGAATATGAAATTTAAATCAATATCGGAGGAGGAAGAATAATGGCTAAAGATTATAAATACGAAATAACAAGCATATCAAAAGTTGATAATGACACAGTGTTGCTTTTAAAACATTCTGATGGAAATCATACAGAAGTAGTTTTTACATCTACAGGTATCGGTATGTGGTACAAAGATGCCGAGTATGATGAAATAGATTTTCCTAAGTTGGAAAAAATATATAAAGAAGGGTAAAGAATGACAGTATCTCATCTTAAAAATGAAATTGAGAGATTAATTTCTGAATATAATTTAGAAGACAAAGTAGTCAGAGTAATTGTAGAAACAGACAAAAAAAATGTTTGACGAGGATTACGGCTGGGATGATTTAGACGAGGAGCTATGAAAAAAAGAAGATTTAGAAAAGAACTACACGAACGAACATATGAAATAAATTGGAATCACAACCTTCCAGTTTATGGGGAGAAGAAAAAATGAGAGATTTAATTTGGGAGATTGCAAAATCGGGAGAAGAAGATTTAAGCAATACAGAGCTACAAGCTATTGGTGACCCTCAAGAACTTTACATTGCAAGAGGATTGTCTGGAGAAGCCAAAAGAAATACTACAAATATTTCATCTTTTGTTGACAACAAGATGGCAGAGAATGTTGCAGACAATGGTGCTATAAGAATTGGTAAAACTGTTTTTAATTATTCAAAAAGTTCAAGAACAGTAATCCAAGATGCTAAAGCACTTTTAAATTGGGCAACTAATAAAGAATTATCAGATGAAGCTATGGACCAACTTATTGCTGTTGTTGGTAGTAATTTTAGTCCCAAGCTTCGTGGTATAGATGCAGTAGCAGATAAAAAAGGTATGGATAAGCAAACAGCTAGAGATACCTTTACAGATAAAATTTGGGATACAGAACCAAAATTACAAGCTATTGATGTAGAACTTGGTAATGCACCTAAGTGGGCGAAAGAATTGGAAGATGGAAAACGAAGAAGCTAAATTTTTTTGGAATGAAGAATCTACAGATGCTTTGTTGTATTTTGTAGAAAATGTTTCGGGACCTTGGCACCCATCACAATGGGCAGTACTAATAGAACTTGTCAGTCAAATAAAAAATTGGGAAGGTCAACAAATGCCAGCAGTGTCTCCTAACAAATCTAAAAGAGTACATTTGCATATATCACCTATGATGAAAGCTTTTATTATGGCTTTGAATGAAGCAGATTATTTTTTAAACATAAATGAGTTTTATGATTTTCTAAATAACGTTCAATCCGATGAAGTATTTTCAATGTATAGATATTGGATGAGATTAGATTGCCCTCTAAATAAAGATGATGAATATTTTTTAGAGTTTCAGCAGCAGTTAGTTGAGTATAAAGATAACTTAACAAACTTAAATGATTCAATTGCAAGTTACTCAGATGAAGAAATTGCAAAAGAGTTAGAAGTTTTAAAAAGAAGTATTGAGGAGGAGTAATTGACAAATAAAGAATTGTCACTTAGGATAAAAGAAATTGGGGAAGAGATTGCTAAACTTAGTAAATCTTATGACCAATTTGTAAAAGACTACATAATGGGAGAAATTAATGCTAGTAAAAGAAAACAGCACAAAGACACTTTGGAAAAGTAAATTTTTAGGTAAATTTATGGGAGGGGGTGTCTATCATTTGGTTATTGAAAAAGCTTACACAATGGATGAATCTATTGAAACAGGCGAGGTTACGCAGAAAATTTTACAGCGTGCCAGCATTGGGGTTAGACGTGAACTCTGGAGCTAAGGTTACTCTAAAAGACAAAGAGTATATAGACGAAGTTTTTAATCAAGCTTTCTCATACGTTGACGATGGAACGTATGAAGACGAACTTATGATGAAATTACAAACAGATGTTTTGAAATTTAGTGGACACGAATATCCAAACAAAAATGTTTATATAGATGAAACTCTTATGGCTCTTAGAGAAATAGAAGAGTACATTAAAAATAATCACGGTTCATTTTTAAACTGGGCGTTGCTTCCTCAATACGATATGGAACTTGATACAACAAATATTGTATTGGTTTTTTTAGGATATGATTTAAATCTTGAAAAGTATAGAGAAGCTAGAGAAAAAATGATGCCATCCATTATTGAAAGTATGACTAAGTATTACGATATGTCTCAAATGTCTAAGCATTATTACGCAGAGAAAAGAGACGAGCTAGTTGAAAAAAGTGCATTGTTAGCAAATTTAATTATGAAGAGAAGATATGTTGATGCACTTGAATTAAAATCACAAATGGTAAAAGAAAGATTAAATTACATTGGCTACAAAGATGAGGAAGAATGACAGACAATATTGATAAGGTACAAGCAAATAACTTGATGCCTTTTGAAGAAATGACAAAAGATAAAGACCTTTTATCTGACAAAAAAACTTCAAGACCTAGCGAGGTTGATGATGTTGGGATAAGTTCTGAATACTGGATGACAGAATTTAGACAAATGTGGAATACAGAATACCCGCGTTCAGCTGAAAAGTGGGGAGATGATTTTTGGGCTAGTTGGTTTAAAAACTTTTCTTCTTTTACTAGGCAAGATTTAGAATGGGCTTTCAATGAGGTGAGGAAAATAAAAAGAGATATGCCACCTAACCTAAGTCATTTGTATGATTTTTGTACAAAAAATGCACAACAAAGAATTCGTTTGGATGATGTTGGCAAAGTTGAGCAAAGATGTAACGATATTGAAGTAGGTAGGTGCATATTTGGTGACCCTTATTGGCAATTAACAAAGTATGGTACGCATGAATTTAGAAATATGTGTATTAACTTATGTGATAATTATGAAAAAGGTTACCCAAACCAGTTTGAACTTAAGCATAGGCCCGAACCGATGACTAAGGGAAAATGGTTTGAAACTGTTGCAATGTATTTAAGTAACACTGATGAAAAAATTGCAGAATCAGAAATGACTCAAAAAGATAGAAAGTTTGAGACATATCAGTTTGCTGAATTATTTCCCGATGGAAACATAAAAGAGGTTCTTAAATATCACAAAATTAATGAGGACATAAGTTTTATGGAGCAGTGTCAAAGAATTGCTGAGCTGCCTAGAACTAAGACCTTGTTGGATGGTGTTTAAAAAAGTGGCATATTTAAAGATGGTACAATAGGTATGTCGGCTTCCCTAGAAGTGGAGACACTTCGAGCTGACTGCCCTCCCATCAACAGCTTTGCCTTCGGGCAGAGCTGTATTTTTTTTAAATAAGCTTGACTTTTAAAACACCGTCACATATTGTAAGAATATACAAATAGAAAGGGAGTTAGATTCCTCCTTTCTAAGTTAGTGCTGGATAATAAGGCTCTAGCTCCCTTTGTGTTTGTATACACAGAATGAAGTAGAGTATGAAACAATTAAATAAAGCTAATCGGCTGTCTTAAAAAAAGGCCATAAAACGGAAAGCTTGAAAACGCTGGGTGGGTAGCCCAAAACGGTCAAGTAAGTACTAATTAAAAATCCTAGAATAAGGGCAAAATCGCTGGCTATTCAACAAAACAGCATAAGAACCATTTCGGTGTGTCATCGGTGGGGAAAGTAAGTATTGCACTGACTTTGCGTTGTTGATGTGTCGTTTGTCTAAATTTGAATGCTAGGGGGGTGGCAGTTTAAAATTGTAGCGTGCATTGGGAGCAATTGATAAAAAAGGCTTAGGCCTCGACCCTTGTTAGTCACTAAAAGCATTTAGTTGTTTTAAAAATTGGATTGGTCCAGTAGAAATACTGGGCCATCCATACAAAGAATTAAATAACCGAAAGGACAGTAATGTCAAAAAATACAAACACAGATTGGACTATGCAATGCGCAGTCTCTAGTTGTGGCTGGACAAAGTCTATGCCTAACAACGAGGGCGCATTAGAAGTAATGGTCCACGGTGGATACGGCGACTTCATTGATGTTTTCAGTGAAGAAGACGCTCCACAATTCACTTTATGCCATAAGCACGCTCATAAGTTTGCTAACTGGCTAAATAACCCAGCAGTATTGCACCCAGCTTGGGGTCATTCGCACAATGGTGCCGAAAATGGCTTTTGGTTTGGTCATATTGGTTGGGACCAAAAAACTTGGTTGGCACACCTACGTACTTTTACGTGGTGGTTGTTCAAACAACGTAGCTTTAAAAAAGCTTGGTCAGAATTAGTTGAATCAATTAGAAGTCACATCAAGTGGACTCGTGCTGATATCAACGATTCAAGCACACCAGTTGTTTGGCCACAATTCTTTTTTCAGCTATTTTTCTTAGATAATGCTTATCGTGGCACTGTTGTACAGTGGAAACGCAAGTACATATCTTGGAAAGTAAGCAAAGCTAAAAAAATATATCGTTCTTATAAATCTTTTTATTCAGAAATGTGGGAAAGCGCTATAAAAGGCGAACTCACCAATCCTCAAAAAAGGCTAATTATCGATATAGGTAAAGCTTTAGAACAGCAAGAAGAAGAGTAATCTTTTTTTAAAAGGGGGTTTTTTAATAAGACCCCCTCAAAAGCTGTTTATAATAAGCTTGTGCCAAAAGATATCTTAGAAAGTACAAAGCAAACTAAGCAAAAAGTTTATAATATAACTTTTCCGCCACTTCACGATGCGCAAAAGGAAGTACACGACTCCGAAGCTCGTTGGAAAATCCTTTGTGCAGGCCGAAGATTTGGTAAATCAAGACTCGGTGTGCAAATGTGTATGGAAGTAGCGCTTGCTGGTGGTCGTGCTTGGTGGGTTGCTCCTACATTTGCTATTTCGAGAGTAGGTTGGAGAGATATCCAAGCTGCAGCTGCTTCTTTTCCAAAAGAAATGGGCGTAAACATCAAAGTTGGCGATATGCAAGTAGATTTTAACAATGGTGGATTTATTGGTGTAAGGTCTGCAGACAATCCACAAAGATTAAGAGGTGAAGGTTTGGACTTTCTAGTTATGGATGAAGCCGCTTTCGTAAAAGAAGAAACTTGGACAGAAGTACTTAGGCCAACACTTACAGAAAGAAAAGGCTCTGCTCTTTTTATTAGTACTCCAAAAGGAATGGATAATTGGTTTTATAGATTATTCGAAAGAGCAAAAACACAACCCGACTGGGAAAGATTTCAATTTCCATCAACATCAAATCCTTTAGTAGAAGAATCTGAAGTAGAAGCAGCTAAAGGAGAAGTAGGTTCACTTGTATTTGCACAAGAGTATATGGCTCAATTTATATCTGAGGGTTCTCAGATGTTTAAACAAGATTGGTTTAAATACTACAAGGAAGGTGTGGGGCAAGTATTTGCTGATGGAGAAACTTATGATTTGAGGGACCTAACATTATTTGGTTCAGTTGACTTAGCTACTTCTACAAGAGAATCAGCTGACTATACAGTTATAGGAAGTTTTGGCCTACATCAACCATCAAAAAAACTTTTTGTATTAGATATGACAATTGCAAGAATGGAAGCACCCGATATAATTCCAGCTATCAAAAGACACGTAGTAAAAAATAATCTTGAATGGGTCGGTATAGAAAAAGCTGGATTTCAATTAGCTTTAGTACAGTTTGCTAGAAGAGAAGGTTTACCAGTTCTTGAATTAAAGGCTGATAAAGACAAGCGCCAAAGAGCTCTTCCTTTATCTGCTAAGATGGAAGCAGGATTAGTTTATCTTCCTAAAAATGAAGAGTACTCTTGGGTAGCTGATGTTGAACGTGAATTACTTACGTTTCCAGTCGGAGCCCACGACGATATTGTAGACTGCTTAGCTTATGCAGTTGTACAAGAACGTAGACAAAGGAAATGGGAAGCTTATTAATGGCTGAAGAAGAAAAGAAAAGTTTTTATAGAAGAGCGGTTGACTATTTACAAGCACCGCCAGACAGACAAGTTAAAGGTTATACGTACAACCAAAGCACAAACTCTGCTTTGGATTCTGCTGTATTTGGATACAATACATCATCTGGTGCATTCCCACAAAAATTACTAGAAGATATTGGAGAAGGAACAGGCAACTCTGCAGTTGTAGCCTGTATTAACGTTTTAGCTACAGCTTTTGCGGAACCTTCTTTAAAAGTTTTATCAAAAAATATTGAGGGTGATGAGGAAGAACTATCTCATCCAGTAGCAAAATTATTGTCAAGGCCTAATCCTTTTACATCTGGTCCTTTACTTTCTCACTATATTGTTACAGCTCTAAACGCAAGCGGAGATGCGTATTTATTAAAAATAAGAAATTCATCTGGAAGAGTTATACAACTAATTCCAATGATGCCAGACAGAGTTTCTCCTAGAGGTAATGAAGATGAGCTAATTACTCATTATGAATATTACGGTTCTAGTAAAACAATGGGCGAATTTGTAGTTATAAAGAAAAATGATTTAGTGCATATCCGACAAGGAATAGACCCAAATAATCACAGAAGAGGTTTTGCTCCTCTTAAATCTGTTTTAAGAGAACTTCTTGGTGATGAAGCTGCTGGACAGTATGCAACATCGTTGCTACACAATATGGCAGTGCCTGGCGTTATATTAAGTCCAAAAGATGATGCTACAGGTGGACCATCTAGAGAAGAAGCAGAAGCCATAGCTAAAATGTACAAAACTAAATTCGGTGGTGCAAACAGAGGTGCTCCAATGGTTCTTACAGGGCCAATGGATGTAAAACCAGTTTCTTTTTCTCCAGACCAAATGGATTTAAAAGAATTAAGAAGACTTCCAGAAGAAAGAGTATCAGCAGTTCTTGGGGTACCAGCAATACTTGCAGGTCTTGGAGCTGGGCTTGATGCAGCTACTTACAACAATACAAGAGAACTAAGAGAGTTTTTTACTGAACAAAAATTAATACCATTATGGAAAACAGTTGCTAATGAATTGACTCACCAACTGTTATTAGAAGATTTTACAAGTGATGACAACAATTACTGTGCTTATGACTTAAATGAAGTAAGAGCTTTAGCCAGTGACAAAGATGATACTTATAAAAGAATGAATATGGGTGTCGCAGGTGGTTGGATTACAATTTCTGAAGCAAGAAAAGCTGCACATTTAGACACAGACGAAACTCACGATATTTATTTGAGACCATTAAACATGGTTGCAGTTCCTATAGAGCAAGGCAATCAGCCATATCAAATAACTAATAATGCCGATAAGCAAATAAATGTTAAAGACACATTATCAACAGTAACTATGCCAGTTGAGTCTGAAAGACAAGGTGGAGTTCAAATGGTTGCTGAACCAAGAAACGAAGAAAAGTATATTGCAGAAATGCCTAATGGTGCTTTCTGTATTATTGACCACGATAGTGAAAAAGTTATTGAATGTTTTAAAACAGAGGCAGCTGCTGAAAGAGCATTATCTAGTATGAAAAAAGCAATGGCTGAAGAAAAAGCTGCTATTTCAGCTAAGGTTAAAAAAACTTTACAGAAAAAAGTAAAAGAACATAATTCAAAAAATCCTAAATATAAAGCAAATTATAGAATGTTAGCTGCAGTATTTAGAAGAGGTGTTGGAGCTTATCGTGGTAATCCTGCTTCAGTAAGAGGCAATGTTACAGGTGCAACCCAGTGGGGAATAGCCAGGGTAAATGCCTTTATAAAAGGTTTGAAAGGCAGATTCCCTAGAAAGCCATTTGATAAAGATTTATTACCAGCTGGTCATCCATTATCTTCTAAGAAAAATGCAGAGTCTCATATTGACGAATTAAAAGTATCAACAGAAGAAGCAGAAGCTTTGCTTTACGCAGAAAGAACAAAAAACGAATCTAATGAAAAAGCATATTCTGTAAAAGTTGGGGATACAGTTAGTTGGTCAATAAACAAAGACCCAGACCCACCTTCAACTGTTCACGGTGTTGTTAAATCTGTTAATGGACAGAAAAAAGAAGCAACTATGAACGTATGGGCTATTTTAGAAAATGGCAATCACAAAAAAACAGATAGAAATGTAACTATGCCAATATCAAAATTAAAAAAAATTAAAGACTGGCGTTTATCTGAAAAAGCAAAAGAAGTAACTAATTTTCCAAAAAGCGGAGATAATCAAAAAATATCTCTTACAAATTCACAATATAGACAATTTCCAGATTTCAAGTATGTACAAGACTTGAAAGATAACTATCCAACTATTTGGCGTAGAGCAGGTACTGGTGGAAATCCACCAACTTCCTTTACTGGAAATGATGCATTTAACAGATGGTCAAAATACAAAAAAGGTGATAGAAGTCCAGCAGTTATCTCTTGGGTAAAACGAAGAGAACGATTTATGAATCGTCACAAAAACAATAATAGGCTAAATGGTGCTATTGCTGTTATGAAGTGGGGAGGAGTAACTACTGGTGGAGTTTCTCAAATGAAGAAACTTGTTAATGAACAAAAGAAAAAAGTCGATGCTAGAAAGAAAAAAGCTCGTCTTTTGTTATCTGAGAAAACCGACCAAAAATAGATGTTAAAATAATGTTTAGAGAAAGAAATTTAGGGGAAATAAATTGAATAAAGAATCTAAAAATTTTGAGTTTAAAGCAATAGATGATGAGAAGGGTTCAGTGGAAGCTGTCTTTTCAGTATTTAACAAATTAGATACTGATGGTGACGTTGTGTTACCAAGCGCTATAAAATCTGGTTTTAAAGATGACCAAGTGCCTATGGTGTTCGCACATAAGTGGGACCAGCCAATAGGAAAAGGCGTTATCACTTCTGATGACGAAAAGGCTACGTTTAGAGGTAACTTTTTTATGGATACCGAGGCTGGCAAAGAGGCTTATCATCTCGCTAAAGCTATGGCTGACTTACAAGAGTGGTCGTTTGGATTTAGAATAAACGATGCTGAAGTCAAAGAATATAAAAGCGAAGACGGTGATGAAATTAGCGCAAGATTTTTAAAAGACTTAACAGTGTACGAAGTTTCCCCCGTACTTGTTGGAGCTAATAGAGAAACTTATACATTAGACATTAAATCTGGTGAAGAGGCTGTTTATGAAAGTTCTAATCTTGATGAAGAAAAAGCAGCTAATCCAGAAGATGTTTTTGACAATCCAGCAGAAGCTATGGAAAGGTCAAAAAAATTATCTTGTGAAATTGGAGTTCATACTCACAAATTAGAAAATGGTAAAGAAGTCTTTATGCCCTGTAAAACTCATGAAGAATATGATGAAGCTACAGGAAATTCAGACAAACCAAAAGAAAAAAGTTTAGAGGAAGAAGTCATAGAAAATGACTCTTCTCAAGATTCTGAATCTGATACTGGCGTGCAAGGTCTCAGATTTTCAGACGAGGTAAAAGATGTGCTTGCTGCATTAGAAAACCTCATTGTAAGAGCAACTAGCATAGGCGAGTTGCGAAAGGGAGAGGGCAGAAAGTTGTCAGAAAAAGCAACTTCCGCACTCAGAGCTGTTCAAGAAGACTTGAACGATGCTTGGGCCGAAATTGACCAACTCATTGAGGATGTCAGTATCGAACCAGAATCTAATATAGATGATGAAAAAGAAGAGGAATCATCTGAAACCGAGACTGCTGAAGCTGAGGAGATAGTTTCAGAAGTTGAAACTCCTGCTGAGGAGATAGCAGAAGAGGTTGAAGAAGAGGAATCATCTGAGGAATCTGAAGTAGTAGAAGAAGAAGCATCTGAAGAATCTTCTGAAGATGAACCAGAAATAGCTGAAGCAGAAGCTCCAGTTGAAGAAGTTCAAGAAGCTCAAGAGGTGATGGAAGATGACTCTGAATTGTTTGCAGAAACTCAGCAATTACTTGCTGATGCTGCTGTTGCGGAACTCGACGAATAAGTATAAGCAATAACAAATAAGGAGACATTTTCAAATGGCTGATATTAAAGAGCTAAGAGAAAAAGTCGCTGCTAAAAGAGCTGAATTAAAAGAGCTTTTCGAAGCAAATGAAGACGGCAAGTACTCTGCAGAGCAAAAAGGAGAAATCCAAACTCGCAATGAAGAACTTGCAGGTCTAGTAGAAGAAGTAAACATTCTTTCTGCTAAAAATGCTAACGAAAAAGCAATGTCTGATGATTCAGAACCAGTTAGCGGCGGATATGCCGAGGAATCAGAAGTACCTGTTTCTTTAGGCGAGAGCTTTGTTAACTCAAAAGCTTACACATCCTACATTGAGGATGGACAAAGTGGTGTTGACACTACAGTTCCATTCAACCCAATGGGATATAAAACAACTTTGGGTGCTGGTACTTCCAACAATTATCCACCAGAAGTCTTAAGACAACCTGGCGTGTTGGAAAAAGCACTTAGAGACCCTAATGCTGTTATTGGATTGTTTGACCAAATTCAAACAGACCAAAATGCATTTCAGTATCTAGAGGAAACCACATTCACAAATAACGCTGCTGAAGCTGCGGAAGAAGGAGCTGCTGGTGAAGCTGCTCTTGATTTCACAGAGCAAACAGCTGCAATTAGAAAAATTGCGGTATTTTTGCCAGTGACAGAAGAGTTATTAGCTGATGTAGCTGGTATCCAAGGATACATTAACTCACGTTTATCAACAATGATGAGACTACGTTTAGATGGTCAGCTCATTGCTGGTGACGGTACAGCACCAAACCTTGAAGGTTTATTAGATGCTGGTAAAACAAGCGTAAACGCACTTGACTTCTCTTCATATTCTGGAGAATTAGGAAGAATGGGTGCAATTTACAAAGCAATCACTGATATAAGAACTTCTGCATTCGTAGAACCAGATGCTATCGTTATGCATCCTGGCGACTGGAATGAAGTAGTTACATCTGTATCTGATGTTACAACAAGCGGTTCAAAGAACCCATTGTTCATAGCAGCAGGCGGATTCGGTGCGGGACCACAAGCTTCACTTTGGGGCTTAAATGTTATCCCATCAACAGCGATTTCAGAAGGAACCGTTCTTGTTGGACGATTTGGTGGCGGCGAAGCTGCTCATATCGTTATGAAGCAAGGTGTTGATATTGCAGTTTCTGACTCACACTCTGACTTCTTTACTAAAGGTAAAGTAGCTATTAGAGCAACTATGAGAGTTGGATTCCCTGTCTACAGACAAGGTGCATTTACCAAAATCACAAACTTCTAAATTAGAAGTTAAGTACTAGTAATGGGGGATTAAGTTCCCCCATTACATTAAAAAAAGGAATTAAATGGATTACATAAAAGTAGAAACAGATATCTGGAAACTTCAAGATGGAACAATTTTTGAAGGTTCAGCTCATGAATTACCTAAATCAAATGCGTCAAAAATCGCTAAAAAAGGTATGGAATACAAAGTTGAATACTTAGAAGGACAAGGTTGGGGAAAGAAAAAGGCCGCTCCAAAGAAGGCTGCTCCAAAAAAAGCCGCTCCTAAAGCAGAAAATAAAGCTGTTAAGCCAGAAGACTTAGAAGATAAGTAGGGTTTAAATGGCTCTAAGTACTGTTTCTGACGTAGAAAAAGTTCTTGGTGTTGACTTATCATCAAATGATGAAAGTAATGTAACTAGCGTATTTATAAAAGCAGCAGATGCTGCAATTGAAAATTTTGTTGGTTACGGATTAGACTATCAAGCATCTATAACAGAAAAAATTGATGGAAACGATGATGACTCAATTTATCTTAAACATATTCCAATTGTTAGTATTGCTTCAATTGTTGAAGATGGCGTGACATTAGCTGAGGGCAATGATGAAGATTATGTTGTATATACAAAACAAGGCCTCGTAAAAAGAACTGGACTTCAGTACTGGTCAGCACAAAGACTTCAAAATATTATAGTTACCTACTCTGCTGGTTACTCAGATAGTGAAGGTACCGCAGAAGACATTCCAAATGACTTGAAATTCGTTTCTGCGAGGGTGGCTGGTCGTTTATGGGCAGCTTCAGCCAATTTATCAACACAACAGTCTACAGGGACTGTATCGACCAATATTGCTGACAATACAACAGATTCTAAGTTTCAAATGGTAAAGTCTGAAAGACTTGGAGATTATAATGTTGATTATGAGTCAGTTTTAGACCAAATAAACCAAGAAGTGTTAAATTCAGCAGATAAACAAGTTTTATCTAAATATAAAAAACAATATTTCACAAGCGCTTCAATTTTAGACTAAACTAGTTATATGGATATTGAAGTAAATAAAGCAAAAAGAAAACAATACTTTCAAGAAATCGAAATAGAAGATTTTATGGAAGTTGTTATTAGTCAAATGAATGCACTAAGAATGAAGGGTAATAACCTTGTTCAAGATATGGATGATTTAGTTAACGACTATCTCGCTGTATGTAAAAAATACCCTATCAAGTAAATGGCAAGATACGATTATAAATGTTCAAAGTGCGAACATTCTTTCGAAGTTACTCATTCAATACACGAGGACCCAGTGATTAAATGTGAAAAATGTAAAGCAGTATCTAATAGACAAATACCTACTAGGATTAATTTATATGGAACTGTTGGTGTTGATTGGAATACTGACCCTTCTAAAGTTTCTCCATCAATGAGAGATAAGGCCAAAAAAGCTGCAAATAGAAAAGTTAAATTTTAATTACTTAAGAATTGTTGAAATCATCCAACCAAAAACTAAACCAGTACCTAGTGCCGCTACAATCATAAATTCAGCTGTTATCATTAATCGTTCCTAAATATTTATTTATCATAATGGGTTGTCTTTAAACTTTCACAAATAGCACACAGAACTTTACCTTCGGGACAAGGCCTTCCACAATCTAAACATTCAGACATCATAATATCTATACTTTAGTGTTAACTCTTCATCGGGCATTATATCTTTTATTGTACTCAAAAATAATCTAGGACCTATTGAAACTAACTCACAATTAGGATTATCACTATGATTGATAAATCCACCCAAAGGAGTTCTTAATAGTCCGTGTCTAGCTTCAGCGTCTTTTTTATGAGTCAAACCTAAATTTACTCCTTCTTCAATTATTGTTACAGCAAACAATCCTAAACCTTCAATAGAAGATTCACGTATAGTTAATTCATTAGGAAGTGGCCTATATTGATTATTATCTTTTTCCATTTTCTCTTTCAGCAAGTTTAAAATAACATTTGTCGCAAATAATTAAAGAATCTTTAAAGTCTAAAGGTTGTTTGCAAGTTCTACATAATGTTAAATCACTCATCAGTAAACCATTCTTCGGGAAAACCTTCTTTTCTTTTTTCCATTTCCCAAATTCTCATTTCATCAAAATATTCTAATCTACCAGCTAGTTCATCAAAGAATTTACTTAAAAAATCAAAAATTCTTACTAGTCCTCTTCTGAACGCCATCTTTTCTCCCATTTTTTTACATCACCCCAACACCATTTGCTAGAGTTCCAATCTCTCCAAGTAAGTTTACTATATGTATCCTCTGCAAGCAACGATGCCATCTTAATATTGTAATAGGGAACAAATTGAACACGACGAGCTGACATACCCTCATCCTCAACTTTTATGAGTGAACCGAAATACGGTTGCCCGTATCTCAGTATTATCCACTCATCCCACATAGGCATATCGTGCTTTTCAGCAATCCAATTCCAAGTCGAAGGAATAAACTGCATAACTCCCGAATCATCTGCAGATTTTCTATATGCAGTAGACTTACCTCGACTTTCACACCATCCAATTCTTACAGCAGTATATAGATTTTCTTCATCAAAGTGTTCAACGTAATGAGGTAAATGTTGAACCATATTGGTAGGAACTACTTTTAAACAACCCCATATCTCCATCATATTTGCTGGAGAGGGTTGAAGTTCCCCACTGCTAAAACTAGCTAAAAATATTAAACAACTTGTAATCATAATGTAAAACTATATGACCAATATGTTTAAGTCAACTACTCAATTTTTTTTCTGCATCAGCGATAGCAGATTGTTTACTAGGTCCAACTCCGTAAGCAATTTGGGACATTCCTATATTGCCTCTTTCATTGGTATACTTTTTAAATATCTGCGCATCAAAGCTAAGCATAAATTCGTTGTAGTCAACATTATATACGTAGCCATCCTTTTCAAACTGGTCGTTTTCAAGGGCAGGTGCATCATCTTGTCTAATGTCTACCATTATGTATTAATTATACCATAAATGGTTATTTCAAATCACGAAATCTTAAAATTTTAAAAAAAAAATTATATTTTTAATTTATAGCCTATAAACATTGATGTTTTTATCAATAAATCAATAAAAAACAGGGGTTTTAGACATTTGTTATTTGACAAATATCTATCCGTCAGTTATTCTATAGAATGACACTACAGATAAAGGAGATATTATGAATGAAGATAAACTCAAAATTGAGTATCACGTTCTTGAAAGTTCAGTTGCAAGAGAAGCATCTTGGCCTTATAGCCCACTTTCAACAAATTTAAAAGATGAAGGTATAGTCTATGTTGATAAAAAACCTCAACAAGACATTGTGACCATTACTGAGTGGATTAGTAATGAAACCCGAATCTACAACAAAAATAAAACCGACAAATCTATCACTTACAGCGTAAGGCTTGGTTCTTATGCTGGTGGTGAAGAAGAATAATAAGGAGAAATAATATGAATAAAACTACTTGGAGTAATGGTGAAAGCCCTCTATCTGCACAAGCAACAAGACTTGGTAGAGAGAGACAGCCCGAATCAATAACAAATATGGAAAGATTTGGAAATGTACCAGATTACTCTGTAAATCAATTAAAAAGGAATGCCTTTGATGTAAAGTCTTTTGGTCTTTATAGTCAAGATATTCCCGAAGTAAAAGACCTAGCTATAGGTGATACATTTGAAGTTCCACACTTTGTGTACACACCTTATAGTGACCGTACAAGACGTTACGACGTTTGTGATACTGAGTTTGAAGTCTTAGATAAGAAAACTATCAAAAAAGTGATAGAAGTTCTTAACGGAGACAAGACTAAATTCGGTAAAAGAACTATCGTAACTTCTTACGTAAAGCTTGAGTGTACTCAAGATAGGTATGACGGACCAGACACTTGGTTCGAAAGATGCTCACACTTTAGTGCACGCAAAGATGGTGGAGGTTATTATTTTCCACTTAAAAAGAAGAAACAACTATGGGTTTCTCAAAAAGAAATCTTTATGATGTTTCTTAAAGATGGAGGGCTATGTCCTCTAGTACGCAATGGTAAGGATTGTAGAATCTGTGCCTAGTGTATACGTATATTGCATATGGCGAGCGGAGTTGACAAGCTCCGCTTTGTCACATAGATTAAAAGTAATTGGAAGGAATAAAATATGAATAAAAATAAAGATGCAATCGGTAAAGTGTACGAAAAGTACCAAATGGCTAAAGAACTTACTGACCTACTTACTGTTGGTTCTGCTATGAATAAAGAGACTGGCAGGAGAGAAGTAGTTCTTTGTATTAAACAAGGAGACCAAACTATACCTTTGGGTAATTTGTGGTCCGCTAAAGACTTTGCTCTTAGAGACTATGATGTAGTTGATTCAATAATTTTTGATAGAGTATTTGCACATTATTCTAAAAATGACAATAGAACATCTTTAGATGAATTCAATAATGGATATCATCCTAAAGACAAAAACTATTCTCAATTATGGGATTATATTGACAGAGCTAGAGCAGGAGCTCAAGAAGTATTGGAAGAAGAGGGGTTGACATAACCTCACTTCTTTCTATAATTAACTTATATTGGGAGGTATAAGATATGGCAAGAACATATTCCTTTGATGTCAAGGGATTATTAAAAGACATCGTTGAAATTCCTTGGACTGACAATGTAAAGTTAGCCGAAAAGTATGGCATTTCAAGAGAAAGAGTAAGGCAAATAAGAGATGAGTTTGCATTACCAACTGTTATAGATGCAAAAGAACAATGGCTAGTAGATAACTTTGATTTAGCACTTGCAGGTGCTAGAAGAGGAAAGTTTCTTACTAACTATAGTTTTATAAAAGAGTTTCCATTAAGTGCGAAACTTATTAAAAGAGTTTTAGATAAAAGACCCGACTTAAAAGCATTGTATGACACAGCAATATCAGAATGGGAATATTCAGTTAGATATCCTACAGAAAAAGTATGTCTTAGATGTAAAATATCAAAAGAAATTTCCGCTTATTATGTTTCGCCATCTGACAAAACTAGAGATGGTTATGCAAGAATATGTAAAGATTGCAATATAAAAGCTGTAAGACATTATTACGAGATTAGAAAAACAAAAGAAAAAAATGTTCCTAATCAGAAAATGTGTTCTGCAGTTCCCGAACTTGGTTTTCTACCATCAAATCATTTTAGAAATATGGCAGGAGCTAATACAGGTTTGCAACCACAATGTAATGCATATCAAGATTTCTATAGAAAGTTTAGAAAAAAAGAAACTATTGATAGAAGTAGAGAGTTAGCAAGATTAGCAACTATTTCATATTACGAAAATTTCCGTTCAGTCACGGCTGTTTAATTTATGATATACTAAAAGTTCATCTTGTGTAATGTCGAAGCCGACCAGCGATGGTCGGTTTTGGCATTTTTGGGACTGCTAGAATAAGTATGTGCCAAACATATCAACATCATTATTAAACGAAAGCGTCACAATCCAGCGATTGTCTGGTTCATCAGTTGACGACAGAGGACTTAGTACAGCAGCGTTTGCTGACAGTGCAACAGTACAAGCAAAAGTTATAAGAAATAATTCAGTATCAGAAACTAGAACTGGTTTTGCTGTTTCAAACAATACTGAATTTGCTATTATCGTTCAAGGCAATGTAGATGTAACTGTAAAAGATAGACTTAAAATTGGTACAGAATTTTTTGAAATAGAATCAGTTAACGATACTAAAGACAGATTTGGTAATACTTTTTATAAAGAATTAAGAATACAAAGTGGTTTCTAATGGCAGTAGATAAGTTATTTGGAAATATAATTGTAAAAGCAGTAGGTGAAAGAAAATTGCCTATGCGAAGTTTTACTGGCGGCGGTGGACAAATACCTCGTTATATGAATGTTCCTAGAAATGTAAATGAAATATCTAAAGTTAGAAGTTCCCTTTACACATTTTCTGTTGCAGCTGGTGACATTACTTCTTTAGTGCCAGGCAAGTTTTTACCAAATGTTCGTAACAATTCGCTTTCTTTAGCTAGAGCACTTGGTGATATAAACGCAATAAATAAAACAGTATTAAGAATGGCTGGAGCTCAAACAGGCGGAGCAGTAGGTGAAAGATTTGCAAGAAGGCTTACAGGTAGAGCTGCTGGTAGTGTTGTAAGAAAGATACCAGGCGATAACCCCGCTTCACGTTTATTTCGTTCAAGATTAGGTGCTGAATTTCAAAAACAGCAAAATAAATTATTTAGACAGGGAGGAAAAGCAGTTCAAGTTAAAGGTAAAGGAAAAATCAATGCTCCTATAGCTAATCAATATATGCAATCTAGGTACGATGATTTTTTATTTAAATTTGCAAAAGACTTTATGACTTCTGTACAAAAATATACACCAATAGATACTGGAGCTTTGATTCGCTCTATTCAAGTAAGTAATAGAAGTATTTCTGGAAATGAAAATGAAGTTGCAGTAACAATGGGTGATAACAACGAAGTATTTTATGCCCCAGCAGTTGAGTATGGTCGTGGAGCTGGTTATCAACCAACAATAGGTGGATTAGATGCAAAAATTGCTCCACCTCCACAAGGTGGTTCTCGTTTACAAAACTATAAAGGTTTTCAGCCAGCAAGAGCACCGATGCGTAAAGGTGCAATAGCTGTAACTGCTAAATATAGAGGAATGTTAAAAGAAACAAGTGGTGGTGTCGATGCATCTAGGATACCTTCATTTTTAAGAAGTAGCATCAAAGGAGTATTCGGATAATGCCAAACACATTGCCAGACGCAGAAATATTAGCTAGAACTTGGGCTTTAAGTAAACCAAGTATCTCAAACTTAGTTAGCACAAGAGTTGCTACTAGATTACCTCAAGATGGTGATATGCCTTTCTTAGTTATAACTAGATTAGGAGGAACTCCTCTTGCTGGTGAAGCCTTAATTGATGAAGCATTGCTTCAGTTAGATTGTTATGCAGGTAAGTATGCTACTAATAGTACAAAAGGCCAACCAGATTACGGTTCAGCTTACGATTTAGCTTCAGCTGTTTACACAGAAGCTTTTGACCAATCACCAATAATTTTAACTTCAGATGGTGGTGTAACAGGAAAAATAAGTGGATTTACAATTACTAATGGTCCTCAAAGGGTCGACGAGCCAACGCTCGGATTAGCACGCTATACTATAGATATAGTAATGATTTACGGAGCAAAAGAATGAAAAACGTAAAGATAAATCCAATACTTAAAAGTATTGATTTAGCAAGAGACGAAAAGCTTGACGTTTTCTTTTCCCATACTGAATGGGTGGAAGTCAACGAAGAAGAGTGGAAACGACTCAAGCAAATGACACATAAGTTAGGTGAACTTAAGGTTTCCCTTCTTATTGCTGATGGTGAGGACTGGGGCGAATTCAAAGAAGTTACTTCTGAAAATGAAGAACCTATTGAAGAGCTCGAGGAAGTTTATTGGGAAGAAGACAAAGTAGCAGAAGAAGAGTGACAAACTCTTCCGTTTAAAAGTAGGAGACAAGAATGGCTAAAAGTATTAGCGAGGTAATGTTAGGAGTAGGTGAACTGTACATTGGTGCAGAAGCAGCTGCATTCCCAACAACCCCAACAACCACACCATCAAGTTCTGATTGGACAGATATTGGTTACTCAGAAAGCGGTTGGACTCTTGACTATGACAAAACTTT
>CETE01153692.1_pt1 | contig 19770 bp, 10 predicted proteins | sample 531241 | NCBI WGS metagenome assembly CETE01 (sample SAMEA2622336, study PRJEB7988) | marine metagenome | biome: marine biome (ENVO:00000447); feature: deep chlorophyll maximum layer (ENVO:xxxxxxxx); material: "saline water (ENVO:00002010), including plankton (ENVO:xxxxxxxx)" | depth 30 m
CCGATTCGGTAGGAATCCGTCCTTGTGCTTCGACAAGATTAACGAAGACAGAAAACTGCTCATACATACTAGAGTAGTCCCGCATGATTACCCCTATGAGAACGCCATAATTCAATCAATCGGCTGGGCTGATTCCTAACATTGGCAAGAAATCGTTGTCATCTTTGGCTACTTCCATTACGCCTTTGATATATTGTCGCCAGTTATATTCCTCTCGGTCTTTCTTGTTTAGCATCGTTTCGTCTAATGCTTCGTCGCTAGCATAATATGTTAGTGTTGTGACAAAAGAGTTTCTTATCCAGTTAAGCACTTGCTTCTTTGTTTTGACTGTTGCAGTGACTATATCGAAGTCGGCATTAAGGTCGTTATCAACTAGTGGTTTAAGGCTCTCGAACTTCTTGTAGTTATATCTAGAAGGTTTAAGACATTCAAGTGAAGATAATCTACTAAATGTAAGTTCTGCATACTCGGTGATAAACGGAACATCTGTTTCGGATAGGTCTGCTTCTGCAACTTCTATATACTCTTCAAGTTCTTCTTCGCTTACTTCTTCTAAGTCGCCCTCTAGAATTTTAGGATTGATTTCGTTAATTTTGTCTTCTAGCCTTGCACCCATTTGCTCTAAGCCGTTTTTAATTGCCTCTGGCAACTTAGCAAACTCTTTACTGGCTTCTCTAAAGTATTCAGACGCTAGTCCAAAGTTTTCACTTGCAGCCTCAAATGATTTTGCTGCGCTTTCAAACTTAGTTGCTGCTGAATCAATAGAGGAAGAAAGTCCTTTGGTAGTCTCTAAGTCGAGTTCGTTTTCTAGAGTGCCGGCAATTCTATCCAAGTTTTCTGTTACTTGCCATCCTTGAACTGCGGGGATTTGCTCACGACCGTCCATGCTTTCGTGCTTAATACCGTCTTGAACAAATCTATCGATGTCGCTCCCATAAACCGGATCGAAGTTCACTCCACCCGGAAGATAATCGTTAAGATTTGGGAACCTTTCCGGTTCTTCTTCGTCTTCGTCGTCTTCTTCTTCTTCTTCTTCTGGAATCTCTTCTTCTTCTTCTTCTGGAATCTCTTCTATAAAGCGATCTACGCCACCTTTTAGAATCAAAGTCCCTGACTTATTTAAAGAATCAAATTCGTCTAAAGGCTTACCTTTGTCGTCTTTGAGTTCTATAATCGTAGAATCACTATAATCTGCTTTTGGTGCATCTAAATCCGCAACATCGGGTGTTTCTCCAAATAGTGCGTCTAAAGCATCGCCCGTTCCGCCAGTCATTGTAGGTAAATACCCTGACTCTGATTCAACCGTGAATTCTCCAATTTTTGAGCGCGGATTCTTAAATACTCCCTCTCCAGCAGGAATATAGACATAGTTTGGTTTGTCGTATTTATTGTTTAGATATTTTCTATAGAGTATAGAACTATAGTTTGTTAATCTGTCGCTTGGAACTATCTCTGTCTCTTCATTATGTGCATAACCTGGTGTGCTAATTTCTATCCTTATGCCAAGTGTTTTTCTAAAGTGTGCAACGACGGACGGGTGCGCTCTATCGTCTTTTCTTTCTCTCCCATCCCATATTTCTTCGCTTCCTTTCCATTCGATAGGTAATACGGTAAATTTTGTATTTGGATTTAGGAGTCTTGCTTTAATTGCTCTACTCTGTGCAGCAGTTATCGCTCCCCCGATGTAGTCAAACTGGAATCCTATCGGCCAGTTGGGGTTAGTGGGATCTCCAACCATGTCGGTGATTATCTTTCTAACTTTTGGATTTGCCGTGTTTAATCTTTCCCCTGGCTTCGGATAATACGCTGGTAGAGGCATAGAGTATGGGTTTGGTAATCCATATAGTGCGCTTTCTTCATCGACCTTTACTTCTTTTTCCTTAAACTCTGGATGATCTTCGGGGAGTATCACTTTTTCGCCCATCGAAGAAAAAGTATTTTTGATGCTTTTCTTTTGTTCTTCGTCTAACTTACGAGCAACATACTCTTCTCTAAAAGACAAGGGAACATCTATTTCTGTTCGCATAATCATAATAACATATCGGAAAGGATCAAACATTGTGCTTGTTCCCTTCAAAAATGGTTTCGATGCTTGCGACTTAATTCTAGCAATAAAAGACTCCCTTAGTGTATCTACATCTATTTCGGCATCTACAACTACTTCCGTGATTGTTTGTAGAATAACAATTGGAATTTCTGGTTGTGCCTTATACAATAACTTGAGGTGTCGAATAAGTTCATCCATGCAGTCTGTATAGAACTTCATATCTAACTTTTCTCCCAATACTTCAGGAGGACTTCTAAGAAGAGTAACTGTATTAGTTCCTACCCACTTAGGAGGATAGTTATCCCTAATGTATATATTAGTTATATTGAGTCTATCTAACTTAGAGAATAACCTATTGAATAAGGTGTGGGGTTTAATTCCAGGACGATTAACGATTTCTGAGGCCCTTCGTTCTATTGAACCCCATACTGCTGCGGCTAGTGCGCTAATTTGTTGGGCGGGCCCGCTTTGTTTTTGCTTACCGCCGCCGCCTCCGCCGCCTCCGCCGCCTTTCTTCTTTTTCTTTCCCTTTGGCGCAAAGGCGTTTTTTACCGTGAAGTCCACAAAGACTGCATCGAACTGCATGATTACATCTTTTAGGATTGGAGAATCTATTTGATAAAATACCGATTCGGGCTTAACACTCGCTTCACCGTATAACGAGTCGTCTATTCCTTTAGCCCTGTATTGCATTTGTGCAAGTAGGTTAGGGAGTTCTTTCTTCTCGAAAACGACTTTTCCTGCATCGGTTAGTGCGCTGGCTAGCCACATGGTTTCCGCCATTCTTAGATCCTGTCTGTAAAACTCCTCCATTGTTCGGGAATCCAAAATGAGTTTTTCTGAGTTTGCGATATTTGCTAGGGTGTGTTGTAGTCGAATGCTTGACAAAAACTCTAGCGTTGGTTTTGCATTTTTTATATCGTAGTCATCAAAGTGCTGCTTTGCATTAGGTGGAGGTCCCATTGGTAATTTTTGACAAATATGGTTTTCCATCTTTGGGTAGTAATTAGCCACCGATTTTTGTTTAGCAACTGTGTTAATCTTAGGAGAAATGTAGTAGAACTTGTGCGGGACTGTGCAAACTGCTATTAATGCTTCTATAGAAAAGATAACATCGAGGGCTATTCTTTGGAACACTAACAAAGAAGGATGCGTGAACTTTCCACCTTTCTTGCCTCTCGCCCTGTCTAGTAGGGCTTCATCTTCTAATGTCGCTACCGATATATCTAATTCTTTTTCTGGAACACTGTTTATTTGGAACTCTTCCCCACTATCTGTTTCCATTATTATATCATAAACTGGCCCAGCCCTAGCGTCTACAACATAAAAAGTCTCAGATGCTAATATGGGTTCTGCTTCGGCCGCCGACCCTAGAATACCTTCTATAACATCTGGATAGTTAGGAGCCTCAGATTTAATTGTCGCTGCTCCTGACTTAAATGACACAGGCACACCAACGGTATATTTCATATTAGACATTGAAAGTAATTGCTTACAAAAAAGGAGTGCTGCTTCGTATGAGTCATCTTTCTTATATGCCGACTTTGCTAGACCGTTAATCTTGGTGGGGGTGGGAACTTGCGGATATTGTGCCTGCAATTCTAGATATTCTTGATTCATTATTATTGCTTCTGCTATTCGACTAATCAAGGGGTTTCCGTTTAGTTCATCATTAGCGTCCGAATATCCATAGAGTTTGTTTGCATCAAAAGTATCAGAAAGGGCTTTTGGTAGTCGCCCCCTGTTAAACATGATTGTTTCCATCATTAACTCTACGCTTTCTGCTAAGGCTTTTCCTAAAACATCATTAATATTCTTATATGCATAGTTAGTGATAGCCATAGTTCCTAAACTAGGTAGGTGAAACTTAGGGGCGGAGTTACCGAATGCTAACTCTCGAACGAACCACTCTGTTTCTGCTGGAGTTATTGTGTTAGTTCCTAAAACACCATGAAGCATTTCAAACTGCTCATTGTTCATTTGATAACTTAGAAAGTTTAAATCCATATCTCCTCTTACCGAAGTAGTAGAAGCCGAATCGGGTGTTATCGCTTTATATCGAAGTTGTGTTGTTGGAAAACGAGTTTTGAGATATTCTGGGGCGGCATCCGCTTCTGTTGGGGCCATGCATAATCGGTAATCTCCATAGACATGATAGTGAATCAAATCGAGTGCCGTCATTTGGCTATCTTTGATAACTTTCTCTTTGGTTTTAACAGGTAAGTCCTGCGATGCGAAAATCCCATAGTGAAGTTCAATATGGTCTAGTAAGTTCTTTGACAACTTGACTGCCTTCTCTACTGCCTCATCCGATACTCCTTCCGGATATACTATCGGTGAAACAACATCGTCAAGTCTAGCCATGCCTATCACTTTCTGCGAACCAGGCCGAGGTTATCAAGTTGCGGTCCTGCTCCGAAGAAACTAACATAAGGAATAGCATTCAATCTCGACGGCTTGGATGCAATATATCCTGCAAGCAAAACTGCAGAAACTAAAACTGTGTTCCTAATTTGTTTTTTATTATAGTTAGATCTTTTAGCCATCTCTTTGTAGACGGGGTTATTCGTATCAAAAGGGTTCCATATATCTGCCATTATTCTTTCCTCCAATTTAGAAGACGGCTTTAGCCTCTTCATATGTTCTATAGACAAGTCCCTTACCAGGAATAAGTTGCCTATCGTTTGGAATATTTCTTCTTTCTTCGTATGCATCTACAGCCCCATGAATTAAAATCAATGCGTATAATGCTGTAGAGATAGCGTCGAATCTATTCCATGTTTTATTATTTAATCCAAAGTTTGCTTTACTCGCTATTTTACTAGCGCCGCCTAAGAGTTGGTAGTCGCCTAACATTTGGATTCCTTTACGGGTCATTACCCCTGCAATTAAAATTGTCGAAGCATAGTCGATTTGGTCCCAGTTTCGACTAGTAAGTCCGAATAGTGGTTTGTAGTCCTTTTTAGCCATGTTATCACCTCAGTCGTAAATCCAGGCTATGCCATCTTCATCGGTCTTAATCTTCCAAGTCCCACCAGTAATAATTAACATCGGCTTTCCTTTGTCAGGAATGGTGGCGTAAAGTTTTGGGAAGTCGCCATTCTTGGTTTCTTCATTGAAAGTGTGCCGGTATTTTTGAGAGGAACTTCCTGTCTCTTTTCCTGACATATAACCAATTTCCCAGCACCCACCTTCTCCTACTTGATACCAAACATCACCTATGTCGATTGTTTTGGTCTCGGTCTTAGCAGGATCTTTACCATTCATGTGTTTGTAAAGTTTCTTGCCTTTCTCTATTTTGTCCTTTGGTGGGTTCGATCGAGGATTGTCCGCAACATAACTTACTGCATCTGCAAGACTATCTGCCCTATCTGCTGTGACTGATAACTTACTCTTCCACCATTCGGGAACTTCTAAGCCCTCGTAATAAGTGTCTTCGATTCTATCTGCTGCTTTTCCTAATGTGTCTACATCACGAGGAACCATATAGTCGGAGGAGTATTCTTCTCCGTTTCTTCTAGGATTCATTAGTATGTAATCACCTGCTGGATGTAAATAGACATCTGGGATAGACTTCAACATCTCTCTCGCTTTCTTTTTGCTAGTGCCTTTCGGGAATGCTTTCATTAGTGGCTTAAGGCCAGATGCCCCTCCTTCATCAATAAGAATGTCTTTTACCTTCATAGCATGTCCAGGATTATATTTACCTCTATATCCACCAGCGAATGCTGCTTGTGCTTGCTTGTAGGCTTTTTTACGAGCATTCTCTCTTGATGTTTTACTGCCTGTCTTGTAATAATACTTCTGATTCTTTCCCCATCGGTAATAACTTCCTTTGCTATCGCTACCGCGCTTGATTGGGTTTTTTCTAGGGTTTAGTAGTGTAGGTCTTCTTCTTCTAAGATCTTCTACTAGTTTTGCTAGATGTATCTTTTGAGACTCTGGTAGTGGGTCGTCTGGATTGAATGGGTTTCCTCCTTGAACAGTTGGCTCTCTACCCACGATTGCTTTGAAAGTGTATGGTGCAAGTAGAACTAGCACAGTAACCCCTCCAATTAGGATATCAGGTGCTTGCTTTCCTTTGACCCAATCAGGTAGCCAAGGCATACCTTCGTAAAAGTCCACCATAATTTCTACACATTCATTCCAATTGTCTAGAGGTAAAGTCATTGCGACGAATGGGTGGAATCCGCCATCTTCTTTTGGATCTACAGGGTGAGAAGATAGATTCAACTTTTTGGGTTGTTTGTCTATCTTTCTGCCAAACCAAAGGTCTAATTCTTTGTTTGCTGCTTCTACAGAGTCGCTAGCGTGAATACCATTGTCTACACCGCTTGTCCAATCTTCAAGGATTCCTAAACTTGAATCGCCGTAGGTGTCCAAAATTGCTTTTCTAATATCTCCCTCTTTTAGTTGGTCAGGCTTACTACTACCAATGACTGCTCTTACTGCGTCATATCTAGCACTAACAACTAATGCTAGCACCCATCGACCATCATAATAATCTACTAACTTCGAAAAGTGTGGCTTATGTGAATGTTCTGCATAATGTTCGGAAATCAACTCTCTATCAATCTTAACCCATCTTTTCATCATGATAGGTCCAGGAAGCATTCTCTTAATGTCTATCCAAGCATTAAGTCCTCTTGGCTTAACAAAGACTAGGGTTGCTGCTTCTCCGTCTAGAAATCTACCTTTTGGATTACTTTTTGCTCCTGGCTTGTATGCTTTACAATACCAGTCGCTAGCAACATAAACAGGAGAGCCTTTCATTTCTGTCCACTTCTTACAATTGCCACTCCTACCACAAAAATATACACAACCAATACACATTTCTCCCATTGGTCCAGGGTTAGTTTGAATCTTGGTTCCTTTGATAGACTCTAATGCACGCTCTAAGTTCATTTCGGAATACATCATTCCAGGGTTGCTAGAGTATTGCATTTCTGCATCTCTCCTATCCATTTCTTGCGCCAATAATTCGGAAGCGTAATTCATACTATCTGTTCCTACAACATGTAAATCTCCTTTTGTTTCCATTACATGAGGTTTGCGTTGGCCGTTCCTTTTTACTCCTTTTACCATGTCATAGTATTCTTTAACAGAGGCATAAACTCCTGGAACATCTGCTTGTAGTGCTGCGGCGAGATTCTCTGGTTGGTCGTCAAAGAAAAGTCTAACATCGTATTGTGCTTGGAGAGTCTCTACGACTCCTTTCTTATACAAAGGAGTTTTCTGGCCCATAGAGCGCTTACAGAATAGTAAGTCTTCCCCTACTCCGTTTTGGAACAATGGGAATCTTTTTTGTTCTAACTGATACTTGGTGGCTTCATAATAAGTAAATGGCCGTGCTGTGCAGTATGCAATAACATATCCTTGTTCCATAAGATGTTCTATTAAGTCTAGGCTATTGGGCATCACTCTATCTTTAAGGAGTCGATCTTCTTTATACAAGAATTCTCCTCGCTTTTTCCATCCGCCCTTGGTTTTAGGGGCGCCATCCTTATCGATAACTCCTGCGCGACGAGCATCGATGAATCGTTGCTCTGGGTCGAGAATAGTGTTATCAATATCAAAGATAGCCATCTTGCGGTTAGCAAAGTCAGCACTTGTGATTGGATTGTCTTTAATAGGCTCTAATTTACAGTTACAAGTTTGGCATCTTTTCATGCCTCTAGGATTGCTACATCCACACTTGTTACAATAAACTACGCCTCTCATAGACTATCGCAGGTCTACCTTCTTTATGGGCTTGTTGGTTATTTCCTTGCCTTTCGTCTACGACGGGGGTTTGCCAGACTCACACTATCTCCTAAAGTATCTAGGGCTTTTTCTGATGCTGACCTAGGTGGTGGCGGTGGTGGTGGCGGTGGTGCTAATACTGGTGGTGGGAGTCTAGGCTTTAGGCCTGGTGCCCTACTTGCGACTTCTTTTATTCCTTTCTTGACCTTTTTCGCTCCTGTCTTAGCAAGTGCTCCTAACTCAATTGCATACTTAGTTGCCAAATCTCTGTTTTTAGCACGACGCTTTTCCAAATCTTCTGCAACTCTATCCAAAGGAATATCCATCTCTTGTGAATAGAACGCCTCTGGTGTGGGTATTGCTTTGATAACTGGCCCTGCTGCTGATAGTGCTGCTGGTTTCGGCATTAACATTGTTTCGGAGAGTAGGTTCATATCTCGTTGTGCGGTAGTAATTTGCCTATCGAACTTATTGTTGATAGAGTTCACCTGCTCATAAGATGCAGTTGCTAACTCTACTGCTCTATCTTTATATGCTAATAGATATTTACTTATCACTACTGGAGATATACTAGTAGGAGGGATAGGCATTTGGTTATTGTCAGGATAAAACTTTTGGTCTAAAGTAATGATGTCACTAAATGCTCTAGTTAATCCCCTTCTTACAACCCCTGCACCATCTACTTTGTTTATTTTATTTAGATCCGACTCTGACTCTGCTACTCTACATGCGAAGGTTGCGAAATTTATCATTCCGCTTAGAACGGCCGTTCCCCACGCACGACCTACATTTGAATCATTATTGACTTCCTTGATGCCGTTTGATGCGGCTCTAAAGTTGTCTATCGACTTTTGTAAATCATCTGTATCACTAATTACTTCAATATATTCTTTAGTAATGGAAATTAAGTTCACGACTTCGCTTGTAAATTGAAATGTCACATCTGAATCTATCAAATTTACTAACTCTTCTGATTCTTTATCCAAAGCATCTCTAACATACTCGCATTCTTTTTGCATGAACTCTAGAGCGCGCTTCACATCGTTTATTTGATACTCATATTGTCTCATTTTAGTTCTCTGAAAAGGGACTTTACTATCCAACAACTCTTTGTTAGGGTTATCGCCAAAACTAAACGCTCCAGGAACTCCGGATGTTAATCCAGATAACTCTCCTTCAATTATACTAACTGTGGAACTAGCGATTCTTTGGTATCCTTTAATGGCTTCTTGTTGAAATTTGCCAACAAGTTTCTCTAAATCTGCGGCAGACAACTGGGGCTTAAACTCCTTTAGTTTATCTAAAGTCTCTCTAAGAGTTTCCCTCTTTTGTTGGTTAGCGACTTGTTTATTGACTATTCCTTCTAAGACTGTTGCCATTGTGATATCGAGCGGAACTTGGTTCACACTCTTAACAATCTCTTGGTTGTTAAGTAATCCTAGAAGTTGTTTTTCGTTCATCGTTTTCACCTCACAGTTTATTTATTTCGGCTTCCATGGCAGTTATAACTTTGTTACATAGATTCCTAACTAATGGGTCAGTAACACTTGTAGTGATTGTGCCTCTAAGCGCCGCTGCTTTTGTCAAAGACGCGGCTTTGTTCGCTACGGGGTCGGCTTTTGCTTCATCGAAGTATAAGTCCATAAGTGCTTGAACTGTTGCTAAGTAAGTTACCGACGCTTCTGCTGTGGTTGCGCTTATTGCTCCTGAATTAATGGCTTTAACAAAGTCTTGATATCTAGTGGTTGCTGCTTTCGTTCTCTTAACTCCAAAGATAGAAGTCATTAATGCTGTGGGCGCTGAAATAGAAGCACCATCATCGAATAGAGTCTTAATAGAATAATCGATCATTATTAATGCAAATGTTAAATCATCGTTACTCATGGTATAATCATACTTACCTTTAGCCAATTCGATTACATCGTAAAGTAATTCTATAACCGACTTTCCTAACTCTTGATTCGAGTTTAATGTATGTAGTCCTTCTGGTCTCCAGTTAGTGAATACAAATCTTGTAAAGTTATTTTGATTGCCTTTGACTGCTGCGGCGTCGGTAGCAGATACACCTAATCCTGTTAAAAATGCTTCTCTAGCCCCTGGGCCCTTTAGTATGATTGCTTTAAATTCCTTATACTTTGTTTCCTTATAATCATCACTGACTAGCAAACTTTCATCACTTAACCCTTGAAGAATACTCATATTCACCTTAGACTTTAAGTTGTTACTAGGGTCTCTAATGTCTACAATCTCTGGGAGGGCGTCTAAGAAAGCATCCATGATAGCATACATTAGTAGCGGAGGCCATCCTTTCGGCGGTGAAGGATAATACCCTCCCATATCTCTAAGGAAAATAAACTTGGAAGGATTGGTGTCCTTTGTCGATGAGAATCTAAACTCATCTAGATTTAGCGCTTCAACAATATGTGCGATAAGTTGTTCATCGTCTGGGACTTTGCCCCTAGATATTTTTGCCTTTGCTTCCTGTGAATCTCCAGCCATGTCTTTGAAAACTTCTGGTGAGAATTTCTTTACATACGGTGTCATGAATGGGATAAATTGTAGTGCAGTCTTCCAGAAACCTGCTCTAACCACGACTCTATTCTGTATTAACTTCGACTCTTTTTTACTAAGTTTTAGTTGCTTACCACTAGTATCTAGATTATTAGGGAATCTCTTTGCTACACCTAATAGAGTATCTATCTCTTTAGACTTTAATAGATTCATAGCACGGATAGGGTAAATGAACTCTGTTGTTGCTGCTAAAGCATATTCGCGGCCTTTGTAAAAATCTTCTGCTTTTGTGGGCATGAGATACATTAACTTCGCAAAGTTATTAGCAAAGTTTTTCTTTTCTTCGCCATCAAAGCCCGCGCTTATTTTGTTGATGGTTCTAATCGCTCCTCGGTTTCCTGAAGCGATAGCCAAGAATGGTGCTAAAACTTCTTTTACGAACTGTTCAAGTCTTGCGAGAGTTAGGTCATACTTGGCGCTAATTTTAGACTCTCCAACTATTTGTGCCTGTAGTTCAATGTCTGTAATGTTGTGATCATTCAAATATCTTTGAATCATAATCTCCGAATCATGCATTTCCTTTGGTGCATCGGCGAGGAAAGGAGTTTTACCTCCTGGATTAGTTCTTGGGATAGCCGAGTAAGCATAGAGCAATCCAGCGGTTGTGGGGGAAATTTCGTCGGCGGTTGAACGCTTACTTAGAAGAATCGTTAGTGTATTTACTGCTCCAAAAATTCCTTCTTGGGCTACCATTCGCTCAACTAATGCTGGGTCGAGGTCTCTCGGCAAAAGTTGATTTGAGAAGTTCCCACTTCTTGCAAAGTCGGGAGAAGGAGTAAAGTCTGTTGGTAGCGGTAGGGAAGGGTTATTTTTAACTCCGTTACGGCCACTAATGATACTAACTACTATTTCGGCATCTGCAGGATTTGGCTTAACTAAATCACTAAGAGTCATTGGGTTTCCTACCGAATCGGCTAACTTATAATCAGATGTTCCACCAGGATTTGACCTAGCCATTTTAGACTTGACCCACTTATGTGCATCAAGAAGGGAGCCGCCACTAAGGGAACTTGGAACCGTCACTCGCATGAATATCACCGGCTAGCCTTCGCCTTACCGGTCTTGCGACGGACACCATCGTAATAAGAACCTCGCTCGGTCTTATCTATAATAAAGCGATAATATGTTCCTTTAACAGATGACATCTTAGGCATGCCGTAAGTATCTACAATCTTTTGCCATGTGGCTTGTAGTTTTTTATCTCCTTTCTTCATACCTATTGTTTTATAGCCTTTGGTTGGGTGAGTAACTGGCTTAAAGTGTGAGATAGGTAAGCGGATTCGGAAAGGTGCGTCTTCTCCTGTTGCCTTTAGTTTTCCAACTTGAACAAGTTTGATTCCTGGGAAGTGCTTGTTAAGTCCTTTTGTCCACTTTGCGGTGTCTTTAGACTGTCCGTGCTTTTCTTCTCCAGTTCCTCGCTTCATGGTTAGTTGCGACTTAGGATGGATTTCCATGAAAAGGAATTTTCCTCGTCCTGCGGGATTAGGCGTAACCGCTTGTTGGATTTGCTTTCTCTTGTCTCGTTGCTTCTTATCTTCAAAGGTCTTTTTTCCGCTATCGACAAATTCCGAATAATCATCAACTACCCATTGGTTGCCTTTTGCCGTTACAATACCGACGGGTGTTGGGTCGAAGTAGGACTTGTGTAGGATTAACTGAGCGCCTCCTGCGTTCTTGGCCTCGCCCAATTTACCGTCTTTAAGTGCCTTTTCAACCCCTCCTGTGCCCTTTTTGGCGATACTAACAAAGGCCATGTTGCCTTCTAGATACTTAGCATCTATGTTTTTGAGAGGATTCTTTTTGCCTGCTCCGGTGACTCTAAAGATTTCTCCTTGCTCGAATTTGACTGACGCAGACTTCTTGGGGTCGTTAGGGTCGTGTGAGCCTACATGGTGAGCAAGTGCTAACTTGGTGGACATAGGCTTGTAGTTAAACGGATGAGCCATTAGAACATCAAGAATGCTTCGGCAGGTTCGGGTGTCTCCGACTTGATATGCGGAAACACACTTTCGCATCAAAAGGTCTGCTTCGAGTGCTTGGTCTTGTGAAGCGGTAGTTTGGAATGCGTAGGATTTTCCTCCAGCGATGTTTTCTTGCATTTCTTGAATCATTTCGACATGTGCAGCACCTAGAGGGATATATCGAGAACGGAAATCCATGAATACTCTATCTCCTTCATCGTTATGCATAGCGTTAAGAGTATAATAGTTGTATAGATTAAGTCTAGTAGACTTTAGAATATCTAAGGCTAGTCCAAACATCTTATCATATCTATGGCTAGAGAAGTCGGAGCCTTTCATGGCGTCTGGTGCTTTTGCAGTCATTAAATCGTAGGCAATTTGTCCTTTAGCAAACTCGGAGTTAATATTTGCACCAGGATTAACACGGCGACGGAAAGCACGGTGACTAGGGTCGCTCTCCCATTCCTTAATGAATCCATAAATCGAAAGTTGATCTTGTGGAGAAACCTCGAAAGAAAGTTCTGCGGAGATATCTAGAGCGTTCATATTACGAATATAATCAAACCATGTCTCAGCGGTTGCTGTCATCAATATTTCTGGATAAGGTCTAACGGATGTGTTTTGATTGAGCCTAAGACCACCAATATTTGATAACTTCTTAATTGCTTGTGAGGCAGTTCCTAGAATTCTTCCTTTGACTTTCTTTTCGCTATCAATTGCAGATTGCAGCCTTAGATTTCTCCATGTTACTGCGTTAATCGACCCCGTTGTTCCACCAGAGGGAGGGTTGCTTCTTCCTCCATAAAGTGAAGCAACTTCGCTTCCTCTGTCATCTGCTGAATCAAAGTCCATGTTATCATACATTTCACTCATATCAGTTTCATCTTGCATCATGTAGTCAGGGAGATTTGACTGATCATCTCCAACATTAGTTCGTGGATTGTTATAAACGACTTTTGTTAGAACTCCGCCAGGGTTAGTTCCAACGGTTGTTTGATAAACCGTATAGTTAGGGTTGCTTTCAACTGGTTCATATTCGCCTTCTGGAACATTAATTTTCTCGCCTGTTGGTGCTGTGAACATCATACTAATTTCTCCTTTTGTTTTGGTTGCGGGCGGTTAATGTATAGGATAAGTCCGACGCCTACAACAGCAGTCACGAGAATCCCACTTCCTACCCAATTAAAGAACTTCCTAAACCCACCTTTATCTTCGTAGATGTAGGCATCGTTTTTAGGTTCCCCCTCTACTGGGGCGGAACCTAGTCCTCTAAAGGGCGACCACCTCCAGAATAGCCTGCAAAGCCTGGGGGTTTAGTTTTGAATGCCGACTTTGGTTTCGCTGTCATAGGTGTGATTCCTGCACCTAATGAAGAACCAGAAGAATATCTTTTACCAGAACTACGGCGACCAGTATTACCAAAGTAGCCTTGTAGTGTCTGCATCTTAGTTGTTGCATTGATTCGTATGTTTTCTAGGAGTTTTAGTTTTCCATCAATAACTTGTAGTTTCTGTGCCCTAATTGCTTTATCATAAACAAGATAGTTTGATTTGGTTAATTCATTAATCAAACCTTTAACTTCGGAAGCGATTGATCTCCACATAGCGCTTTGAGCCTTTTCCAAGCCCCTATCTGCTGATACAAGTGATATCTCTAGTTCCTGTAGTTTAGTCATACGCCCTGCGGCAAGATTTTGAATGGATGCTGATAATGTTGCCTTAACTGCTGTCTCTAATTCCTTCTCTATTTTCATAAGATTGTTAGAAACTTGAACTCGCATATTTTCCGCATTCCCAGGTGATGGGTCGTGCATGTATGCTTGTCTAACACCATCCAATACCTTAGACATATCAGTATCTAGTTTATTTCGTAGTGCTTTGGGCATATTTGCAACATTGTCACCATACACTCTTGCGATTCTATCTATTTCTGCACCAGCCATACTGATAACTTCATTCCATAGTGGTGAGTCGGCAGGTGTCATACTGTGAACAGAACCTAACATACCATTGAGTTGCACTTGTTGCTTTTGCACAATACCTTGTATCTCTCTTGCAATAGAATTAACGGTTTCATCTGCTTCTGATCGGAGCATACCTTCTGTAGTATCTGGCAAAGTAAAAGTATCGTTTGCCATATCCACGAAGTCATTAAGAATATTTTGAATCGTATTTAATTTAGAAGTCCCCATAGCAACCTCTAAGCCATTGTTACGAAGCAACATTCTAACACGGTCAGTAGTCTCCGCAATTATGTCATTTACTATACCTGCATGGACCGCCATTATATCACCCGATGTATCATGTCTTTATGAGATTGTTCCTTAAGCACTAGGTTTAGGTTTTGCAAATAAACCAGCAATTGCTCCTCCTGTCTTCTCTCTAGCATCTGCTTTTGCTGCAATAACATCTGCCTTATTTCTCCCACCCGCTCTTCTTATTGCAGCGAATCCAGCGCCTATCCCTTTTGGTAGTCCATAGGCTACTGAATACATCATACCGATTGCTGCTAGTGCTGCAACTCCTGAAAGTGCTCCTGCTATTAATTTTTCTTCTAAATTTAAATCTGCTAGACCTTTAACTTGTTCTTTAGTGAACTCGGCGGTTGCTCTTCCTACAAATTTGCCAGTATTCCCTGCAGTTTCTATACTTTCTTTCCATCCACTTAATCCAGCAAATCCAATAAAAGGAGTTTCCTCTTCTTCCTCCCCTGGCATCGGTAGTGGCATCATATTAACATCAAAGTCATCATTAGTATATGCAGCACCGTTAAGTGTTCCCCACTTTTCGGTAACATCTTCAACATAGAAGTTTGATTGATTAGAGAACCCAGCAATTACTGGTGGTTGAACTTCTGGTTTTAACACTACATCTTTATTGCCAAACTTGTAGTTTGCTTTGAACCAGTCATTAGTATATCGCACCATTCTAGGGTCTTCTACCTGTGGAGTTCCTCTATTAGCATTATCTATAATTTGCCGCTGTTGCTCATTTAATGATTCAATTTCGGATACATCTATTGCATCGTAGTCCATATCATTAACTGCTAACTGCATATCTTTTGAATAACCTTCTTGTTCATAGAATAACTGTTGTTGTGTCTCGGCAACTACATCCCATTTCTGCTGCATTAACTTGTTAAAAGGAGTTCTTGTCAAAATATGTATTTGTTGCTCTGGATTGTTAGGGTCAGAAATAGCATAGGGTCGCCCCTCGATTTGTTGTAACTTTCCTGCGTCGTCATAATCAAGATAAGGTCCATGATAGTATTTTGGTAGTTGGAACCAAGCAATAGAGAATGGGAATGAATAGGTTTCTCCCATACTTCCTTTGATTAGATACTTTGTAGGGTCTTGGGGGTCGTGACCAGTTAATCTCGCCTTGCTAAACCAAGAAACATTTAATTCTGTGCCATCGAAAAGCGCTTTGAATGTTTTTCTTAATACATCTTCGTTTTCGACGCTAATGTTGTCTTTCAAATCGTTAGTAGTGATGTGCCCAACTAGTTCTAAGAAGTCCGCATTTTCTGTCCCTTCTCTTCCAGAATAAAGTCTTGGCTTTCTATCATTCGGTGGCGCAATCTTAATTGAAACATATTCTGGACTATCGCCTGGTGGTTCTTCGTTGCCATAATTAGGTCGCTCGTTTTCGGGGATACCATTTACCCAATATCTTGTGCTTAAAATAGTATTAGTGCTAGTCATTGTTCCTAGTGCTTTACCAATGACTACAACTGTGCTTCCTGGCTTCATCTCCCCATCTGCATAATATGAAAAGTCTATTTCAGGGTTGTCTAAGTAGGTGAACTTGGCGGGGTCTGCGATATGAACATTGAATGCATTTATGGTGTCCATTGACCCTGTGCCTGACGGGTGAAAGAAACCTGCTCTAGGATGAGATGGTGGGTCACAATAAAGAGCAGCCACAATGCTTCTTTTACCTGCGAATTGTTTTCCTCCGATAGTTTGAGTGAATGAGGCTCTCTGCTCTGTAGTCGAATCTTTACCCTCTATTCTACCTAGTAGGTTATATTGTATATTATTGCTAGCACTACGAGAGAAACTTGGATAGGCTTTTTGGATAACGCCTCTTTCATAACTATAATCCGGGAAACCGTTTTTTATTCCTCTTTGAATCGCGGAGGCGTCAGATTTCGGGTCTAATTGTCGTGGGACTCTAAAAATGATTTTTATCTTGCCTTTGCTATTTGTAGTAAAGTCGAATGGTGGATGTGGTGTTGGTTGCGACCATGTTTTAGTTTTAGGGTTATACCATTCTACATTCATAGCATAATCCTTTTTGTTGAAGGTCTTTCCGTCACTTTTGAATGTGGGCTTAACAAGAACATCTTTATCGATTTTGTAAGGTATTGCACTTGCAGTATCGTTGGTAACGATTAAGCCATCTTTGTCTTTGGGGCGAAGGAATGTATCTGTATCTGGACCACGACCATCATTTCCGTAAAAGACGAAATTATCTACCAAGAACATCTTATTTCCTTTTATTGTTGCATCATCAGCATAATGCCAGCAACTATTTCCTCCGATTGGTGCGGTAATTATTGACGCGGCGTTTGCCAATGAAGGATCATCTATAAAGTCCTGAGTCGCTTGGATTGTGTCTCCGATAAATTTGGTTCCTGGCATTACTGATGCGGTCTTCTTTACATCGTCCCAAAACCCATTAAATCCCTGTGGACCGCCATCTAATCTGCTAATATTTAGTGAGTCCCCTATTTTTGCCATGCCTTGCGGATTGTCGTGAACAAAGTATTGCATAACCATACAGATAGGGACTCCCGCTGGCATTCCTCTTGAGAGATTTTCCATGGCGTCATAGCCTTTCATCGTCCCATCTGGATAGTATGTCATTTGATATGTCGAGCCTCTAAAGGCATAATATCCGCTATTGTCTGAAACATATAGTGGTCCAGGGTCAGTTCCTTCGCCTTTTGCTCTAGGATTAGCCTTTTCTGGTTTTCCAGAGAACCCATGCTTGAACCAGCGATGTTTGCTAAGTTTTCCCGACCAAATATTCTTTACTCCCGATACTGTTTTAATTTCTTCGTCATCAGCCGTCTTGATAAAACCAGGGTGATAGTCATCCGTCATTCCTGAATGACCTGAGCCTAGACCTGCGTAACCTCCAAGAGATTGCGTATAGTATGAGTTTTTAGTTTCACTCAACAATAACATGTTACTAGAAAGACCTTTCTTTTCTCGATTAGAGAGGAACCTTGTATTGATTCTTGCGTCTGCCTTTCCTCCAACGACGAATCTAAACTTTGGGAGTTCAGCAAAAGGAATTTGAACCGAGGCAAAATGTTCTCCGGCGCTAACTCTTCTAACAAATAGCCAGCAATCGTTGCCAGTAGAATCGTTAAAAACTGCCCCAATGATTGCTTTTCCCTGTCCAGACACTTGAAGTCTAAAGAGACAATCTCTATTTCGTAGTGCGGGGAACTTCTTTCCTATCCACTTTCCGTGGCTCCATATTGGTATTTCTCTCTTATCGTAATAAATTGAAGCACTAACAATGCGAAGTTTTGGCATGACTTCGCCTGGCGACAACGGAAGTTTTTCGTGCGATGCACCTAAACCTCCGAGGTTTCCAATTGCTCTTGCTCTTCTCGATACCGTCATTTCAACAACCTTTGCATGGAGTTTCTTGTCTTAGACAACCCTCCAGCAAGGTTAGAAACCGGTTCTGGTGTTCTTTTCACTTGGCGAGGACTTGCTTGACTTTGATGTGAGCCAAATAAACTGGGGTTATCAAAGTTAATCCTTGCCCCTACTCTTTTACGCATGAGTGCTGTGTCTCTAAGTGCTCTCGATTTATTTCTGATCAAATGATTAGGCATACCTGCGAAGCCACCGAAACCTGCAAAGTCTGAAACTCTTATGGTCTTCTTTGTCTGTCTCTTAACAGTGACTCCTCTTTCTTCATTCCATGCTGTGAAATGGATTACATGTAATAGAGACCTTGGCCCGTAAAACTCGCCATCGTAGATAACATAAAATCCACCTGTCTTAGTTCTATCACTCTTTCCGAAAGTTGGTCCGTAGGCTCTTGCGTGAGGGTTCTTTCTTTGGTCTACTACTACTTGGGTCCTTCCTTGGGCTACTACTTCTTTAGGCGATGAGGCGTCATAACTCATTTCGTTCGCCGCTGCAGACGAAGAACTACTGGAACTTGATTTAAAGAAATTCATAAACCCACCTTTTGCTTTATCTGCTACGGACTTTACTGTTTCTTTTACTTGCTCTTCAACTGGCTTTTTCACCTTTGATGGGAGTGGCTTATTTGCCTGCCAATTACTTTTAGCATTCGCTTTCATCACCTTTCGCATAAAAGAGTTAGGCGCTTTACCGTTGCGGGCTTCAAAGTTATCTAAGAATCGGACATAGTAATCGGCTTCAAGAAGTCCTCTTGGATTTAGACCGTCAGGTTTAGCCTGTGGAGGTTTTCTTCCATCGGCTCTGTCGTTACCTCGTGAAGTAAAGCCTGCTCTATCATCTTCTGTCCAACTAGTAGATTGCCGATATGCTTCCTGTCGCTTATCTGGACTTGCTCTTTCAAACATGATATCTCCGCCATCGAAAATGTTCGGGCCTGTTGCACGATTTACTTTGTCTTCAGCGTAAGGATTGTATTTGTTTGCTGGCTTTCCTTTTCTTGGTATAACCTGTTGTCGTCGTGGTGCGGGGGATAGGCGACCCGTAGGAACTCTTTTTGAAGCCTTATATCTTTGGAGTTCGTCGATTTCAGATTGCTTAAACCTAATTCTCATAGCGCCTTCACTACGAGAAAGGATATTATTTCTAATCTTTTGATTGATTATATCAATGTCACGCGCTAACTTATTCTGGCGTCTAGTAACTAACATTGATTCGTCTGCACTATACGGCAGTCTAATTGGCATTGGTCCTCCTAACATTATTCCACTCTCCCGATAACAAATAGTGCTGTAAGTAATCCGAACCCTACTGCAAGCGCTTTACTAGTCCCCTCTCCTACTGATGGGAAACCATTCATACCATTAACACTTGGGGTAGCAAATCTACTCGCGTCGTCTACTACACTAAAGATACCTTTTGCTTGATCTCTGATTTGTGTAAGTGGTGATAACTCATAGTCCCTTAGTTTTAACTTTAAGGCCTGTCTTTCTCGCATACTATCTTGCCGAGTCTTAAGTGCGTCTGCATTAAGTTTATTCACTTGTTGTTGTAACTTTCTTATTTCGGCGTGTGAATGTCCTCGTGCAGGTTGAGGGAATAGTCTTCCCCTATTTTGAAAAGAAAATTGTCCGTGCTTGACACGATTCATAAATGAAGGGTATGTTGGATTCATGGCTTTCCACTTTTGTTTTGTGGGCCTAGGTTGTAACTTTCTCATAGTAGGTTTAGGTAGCATTAGTCTAGGTGCTCTAAACGATACTCTCATATTCCTA
>CETE01018910.1_pt1 | contig 19758 bp, 24 predicted proteins | sample 531241 | NCBI WGS metagenome assembly CETE01 (sample SAMEA2622336, study PRJEB7988) | marine metagenome | biome: marine biome (ENVO:00000447); feature: deep chlorophyll maximum layer (ENVO:xxxxxxxx); material: "saline water (ENVO:00002010), including plankton (ENVO:xxxxxxxx)" | depth 30 m
AATAAATTGTTTACTATGAATCTAAACAAATAATATATTCATTAGATGAAAAATAATCTAATACAAACAATTTTATTTTTATTACTTCTGTGTCCTATTTTATCTCAAGAGTCTTTAATAAAAAATATTGAAGTAGAATCAAAAAATAATGGTACCTCAATTCTTTTAAATGCATCAAAAAAAGTTGATCTTGAAAATATTACTGCTTGGTATTCTTCTGAATGGTTTTATGTCACAATTTATGGTGCAAAATCTGATAGTTTAAAAATTTCAAGTTTCAAAAATGATGAAATTAAAAGTATTGAAGTCAATAATTCAGATGAATCTACACAACTTGCGTTTCAATTAAAGCATGATATCGACGCTTTTGAAATAGATATTCCTAATAGAAAGACGATGCAATTTTTGATCTCTAAAAGCAGAACTTTAGATGCGTCAAGCATTGTTGAAAATTCTTTTTTTGATGAAGAAGAAAGTATAAAAGAAATTCCTGAGAAAAACAGATTAAGTAATTCCAGAGTTGATAATAGATTATTTATTGCTACTGGATTTTTGATTTCGGCCATTGATATAACCAACTCTTCTACTTTTTTAGCGGGAGTAATTATTTCACTTATATCAATAATTTTATAAGTCTAAAAACTTATTGGTGTATTCCAGAAGTTTATTTTTTATTCCTTCTTCATAAATGGAGTGACCTGCATCCGGAATAATATGAAGATCAGCTTCGGGCCATGCTTTGTGTAAATCCCAAGCTTGAATGACTGGACAAATTATATCATATCTTCCATGAACAATGACACTAGGAATGTTTCGTATCTTATCGATATTTTCAATTAAGTAGTTTTCGGTTGGAAACCAACAATTATTCATAAAGTAATGACATTCAATCCTTGCAAATGCTTCTGCAAATTTTTCATCACCAAAATCTGAAATAAAATTTTCGTCTAAAATTAGTCTAACTGAGCTTCCTTCCCATGTACTCCACGCCTTAGCTGCTTCAATTTTTTTCTCTTGGTTATCACCAGTTAAAATTTCATAATATGCCTCTAACAAATTATCATGTCTATTTTTAGGGATAGGTTTGATGAAAGCTTCCCATTTATCTGGAAAAATATTATTTGCTCCAGACTGATAGAACCAGTCAATTTCTTTTTTACGCACAAGAAAAATGCCTCGAAGAATTAAGCCCTTACATGATGAAGGATGTTTTTGGCTGTATGCTAATGATAAAGTGCTTCCCCAGCTTCCTCCAAAAACCACCCATTTATCAATATTTAAATAATTACGGATTTTTTCAATATCCTCGACTAAATCCCAAGTTGTATTTTCTTCCAGCTCAGCAAAAGGAGTGCTTTGTCCACACCCTCTTTGATCAAACATTATTATACGCCATTTTTCAGGATTGAAGTATTGCCTGTAACTCGAGCTTATCCCTCCTCCAGGACCTCCATGCAAGAAAATAACTGGTTTACCATTTTTATTTCCTGACTCCTCAACAAAAATTGAATGTAAATCTGATACTTTCAAGTTGAATGAATTGAAAACTTCTGCTTTTGGATATAGTTCCACGTATCAATTTAGTAAAAAAAATATTTTAATATGAATAAAGTTCTTGATGATTGTTTTGAAATGCTTAATTTTACCACGATTTTACTACTATGAAAATTGGAATTTTAAAAGAACACAAATTTGGTGAAAAAAGAGTGGCAATCGTGCCATCATCAGTCACTGCACTATCAAAAAAAGGTTACGAGTTTTTTATAGAGTCAGGTTCAGGTGATTTATCTAACTATTCCGACAAAAATTTTTCTGATGCAGGAGCATCAGTTGTAGACAAAAACTCCATTTTTGAGTGTGATATAGTTTGCAAGGTAAATTCTCCATCCGAAGAAGAAGTTCAATTGCTAAAGCCAGGTACACTATTTATATCATTACTTCAAACAATTAAAGAAATTGATTGTGTTAAGAGTTTAGTAGATAAAAAAGTATCAGCTTTTTCTTTGAATTTATTACCAAGAACAACATTAGCTCAAAAAATGGACGTATTAAGTTCTCAAGCAAACATTGCTGGTTACAAAGCAGTTTTAATAGCTTCAAATCATATAGGTAAATATATGCCGCTCCTCATGACTGCAGCTGGAACAATTTCACCATCAAAAACACTTGTAATTGGAGCTGGTGTAGCAGGTCTACAAGCTATAGCTACGGCAAAAAGGCTTGGAGCACAAGTTGAAGCATTTGATGTTAGACCAGAAGTTAAAGAGCAAGTAGAAAGTTTAGGTGCAAAATTCGTTGAAGTAGACAGTGATGCAACTGATGGCGTTGGATCTGGTGGATATGCTTCAGAAACAAGCGACGAATATAAAGCAAAACAACAAGAACTAATGAGAGAAAGAGTAGGAAAATCTGATATTGTTATCACTACAGCTTTAATACCAAACAGACCTGCTCCAGTGTTAATTCCTACGGATATGGTGGAAAACATGAGCCCTGGATCTGTCATTATGGATTTAGCTTCAGAAAATGGCGGTAATTGCGAACTTACAAAAGAAAATGAAGTAGTAATTCACAATGGTGTTTTAATTGATGGTAATTCTAATCTTCCAAGTACAATGGCTTTTCATTCAAGTCAATTATTTTCAAAAAATATTGAAGCAATTATTGACCATTGTCACACAGAGGATGGATTTAAACTTGATAAAGAAGATGAAATTATTGACGGAATGCTTTTTATTGAAAATGGAGAATTACGTCATCAACCAACTAAGGAGGCGATGTAATGCAAATTGATATCGTTAGCTTGATTACCATTTTTATTTTAGCTGTTTTTGTTGGTAATGAAATTATAAATAAAGTCCCTCCTACATTACATACACCACTTATGTCAGGGTCTAATGCAATATCTGGTATCGCAGTTGTTGGCGCTATTCTTGCTATATTAGTGGATGCTGGTGATGTTAGTAAATACATAGGGTTAGCTGCACTAATTTGTGCTACAATAAATGTTGTTGGTGGATTTTTAGTCACTGATAGAATGTTGAAAATGTTTAAAAAGAAATAATATGGAACCAATACAAATTACAAATATACTTTATCTTATATCTGCAGTTGCCTTCATTATGGGCATCAAAAGACTTTCACATCCCAAAACTGCAAGAAGTGGTAATATCTTATCCTCACTTGGAATGTTAATTGCAATTATTGCAACTTTAACTTATCCAGGAAAAGATTTTGATTTTTCACTAATTATTGGCGGTGTTTTAATTGGAGCAGTTATTGGTATAATTTTTGCCACAAGAGTACAAATGACAGAAATGCCCCAAATGGTTGCCATTTTTAATGGCTTAGGTGGTGCAGCCTCAGCATTTGTTGCCTCATCTGAATTTTTATCTAAACCTGAAAGTCCATATGTAATTGTATGCTTAAGTGTTTTTATTGGCGCATTAACATTTACTGGAAGTTTTGTTGCTTTTGGTAAACTACAAGGATTTATTTCAGGAAGAGCAGTTACTTTCAAAGGCCAGCAAACATTAAATGCTCTTGTTGCTTCGCTTGCACTAGTAATGATTTTAGCTCCTGGACTAGTTTTTGATTCATCAATATACAGTGGATATTTAAATGCATTTTTAGTTGTAGTTATTTTAGCATTAATCTTGGGAGTTGGACTTACAATTCCAATCGGTGGTGCAGACATGCCTGTAGTTATTTCATTACTAAATTCATATTCTGGTATAGCTGCCGCTGCAACTGGTTTTTTAATAAGTAATAATGCTTTAATTATAAGTGGATCACTCGTCGGTGCATCTGGACTTATTCTAACAAATATAATGTGTAAGGGAATGAATCGATCTCTTGCTAATGTCATTTTTGGAGCAGTTGGTGCTGAGTCATCTGGAGGAAGTTCAGATGGTAAAGAAATGAATATTAAAAGTTATTCCACTACTGAAGCAGCAATGATATTAGATGCAGCCGAAAAAATTATCATAGTACCTGGGTATGGTTTAGCGGTTGCGCAAGCACAACATGTAGCTCGTGAAGTTGCTGAGTCATTGGAAGCGATGGGTAAAACAGTTTTATATGCTATTCATCCAGTTGCAGGTAGAATGCCTGGACATATGAATGTTTTATTAGCTGAAGCAAACGTTTCTTACGATGTTCTGAAAGATTTAGATGAAATCAATCCTGAATTTGAAGATTGTGACGTTGCATTAATTCTTGGTGCGAACGATGTTGTTAATCCTGCTGCAAGACACGACCAATCAAGCCCAATATACGGTATGCCAATTCTAAACGTTGATAAGTCAAAAACAGTAATCATTAATAAAAGAAGTATGAATCCAGGATTTGCTGGAGTACAAAATGAATTATTTGGTTATGATAACTCAATAATGGTATTTGGCGATGCAAAAGACATGCTAAATGATCTACTTAAAGAAGTAAAAGAATTATAATTTTTTTATTTTTTTTCTCAATATATTAAAAGATGTCAAAATCATCACTCTACAATATAACTAACGAGTTTGAAAAAGCTCTGGATGATCTGCTTGATCATGAAGATTCAGATTTGATTGAAAAAATTGAAACAATCGAAGGCGAGTTTAAATCTAAGTCAACTAATGTTGCTAAATATATTCGTAATCTTGAACACTTAGTAGATGGTATAAAAGAAATAGAGTCCAATCAAAAGAATAGAAGATCTTCTCTTGAGAAAAAAATTGTGAGACTGAAAGATTATTTAAAAGCAAATTTTGAAAGGACTAATACAAGTAAAATTGAAAGTGATGATATTGTTATTTCAATATACAAAAATCCTTTAAGATTAAATATCATAGATGAAGAAGTTATTCCTGAAAAATTTTTCACTTTAAAAGAAAATAAAATTGTAAATAAAGAAAAAATTAAAGAAGAACTTAAAGAAGGAAATAAAGTACCAGGGTGCGAATTAATTCAAGAAAAGAGAGTGAGCATTAAATAATGATAAGCACTATTGCTAAACAAAGAATGTTGTTTCTTAGAACTTCAATTATTTTTCTGGCTTTATTGTCCTATTACAACGAAGAGTTTAGAGCATTTTCACTAAATCTTCCAATTGAGCAATCACTACAATTCAGTGTTATTGGTTTTGTATTATTGATTTTTGGATGTTTTGGGAGAATCTGGGCTTCACTTTATATTGAAGGAAATAAAACGAAAAATTTAATCACTAGCGGCCCCTTCAGAATGGTCAGAAACCCATTATACTTCTTTAGTTTAATGGTATTAATAGGGTTTTGTTTTGCCTTGAAATCTATCTTTCTTCCAATTGGGTTAATTTTAATTTTTGTGATATTTCACGTTCCAACTATTGCAAATGAAGAAAGGAAATTGAGAAAAATACACGGTAAAAATTTTGATGAATATGTCAACTCAACACCAAGATTGATACCAAACATTATGAAGTTTAAAAAGCCAGTTACTTCAGACAGAGTAAATATCAAAATCAAAAGAATCAATCATGTGCTCTTAGAAGTAATGGGCTATATTTTTCTGTACACTTTAGTAGATTTTTTATATTTCGTACTAAATTAATTCTTTTTCTCTAAGCATACTGATAAGATCTTCGCTTTTGTAATCAACGTTAAAAATTTCATAATTATCTTCTTTTAAATGGAATAGTGTTTGACTACCAATTTCAAGACCATAATACCTCTCAAGAATGTATCTATAAAATGTCAGCTGAAGTGAGTAGTGATTAAAATTACAATCATCTAAATGCTTTGATGATTCTAAAATACCTTTTTTCTTTCTAAAAGAATTTTTATCGATTCTTTTATTTGTTTTCCAATCTACCAAGTGATACATATCTTGTTCACTGTTGTAGACAAGAACATCAATCGTACCTGCAATACCAAGTTCTTTTGAAAAAACAATTACTTCTGAATAAAAAGTGTTATGTGGATTCTTTTGCTTTTCTTTTATCCAATTTGCACCCATAATCGACATTTTATGCTCTGGAGCCTGATCTTTTTTAATAAACATCTCAAGCTCATTATGTACAATTGTTCCTCTCTCTGCTCCTTTACTCCAATCCTTGATAACTTGTTCGATAGTTTTTCCACTATATTTTGGGTTGGTATTTATTAGTTTCTGAGCTACACCAATCTTGTCAAATTTTTCAAAGAAATGGTGAATAAATTCTGTCACACTTTGGAAGTCAAATTCTGGATTTTCAGCTAAAATATATCTATGATTTTTCTGATCTAAATCTATATCATTTTTAAATAATTCATTCATTTTAACCTTCTCTTAGAATATCTTCTTTATCAGAATCTCTCAAGCGATTTACTCTTCTTCTAGTAATTCTTCTTTGGTAAAAACCTAATGTCCAACCTACGAGAAGTAAAATCGGTATTACTATTCTCTCAGGATTATCAGAAATAATAGTAAAGTATAATAAAAATAATGCTGTCAGTAGCTGAATTGAAAATTGTAATGAATTTACAAGTTTAAGTTTATTCATTACGCACCAAGTAAATCAAGCACAAGTCTAATTACCTGACCTGAGGCACTATTTTTTTGTATATAGCTCCTATTTTCAACGTGATAAGATGTTCCTGCAACATCAAAATGAGCCCATGGAATATCTTTTCCGACAAAAGCTTTAAGAAACGCTGCACCTGCAATTGTACCAGCTTGTCCTGGAGAACCAAGATTTTTAACATCTGCAACATTAGACTTAACTTGATCGCAATATTCGTCCCATAGAGGCAATTGCCATACATGCTCTCCAGTGTTATCAGATGATACTTTGATATTATCAACTAAAGTTTCATTATTACTCATTAAACCAGTAGCTATATGACCTAACGTTATTACAACAGCACCTGTAAGAGTAGCAAAATCTAGTATATATTCTGGATCATAATGCTTACTGGCATATGATAAAGCATCAGCTAAAATAAGTCTACCTTCAGCATCTGTATTTAATATTTCAATTGTTTTACCATTATAAGCTGTTAAAATATCTCCTGGCCTTATCGCAGATCCACCAAGCATATTATGTGTTGATGGAACTATTGCGACAACATTCATCTTTGGTTTCAAGCTAGCTATTGCATTCATTGCACCAAAAACAATTGCTGAACCACACATATCAAATTTCATCTGATCCATATTAAGACCTGGCTTTAAAGAAACTCCTCCTGTATCAAAAGTAAGTCCTTTTCCAACTAAAATAACAGGCTTTTCCCCTTTTTTACCTCCGTTATATTCCATAATAATAAATTTTGGAGGTTCATTAGTTCCTTGAGCCACACCAGCAAAGGATCCCATACCCATTTTTGTAAACTCTTCTCTATCAAAAACTGTCACTTTCATGCCACCCTTTTTTCCTACTTCTTTAGCAAAGTTTGCTAATTTTGTTGGAGTAGCAATATTTCCTGGATGGTTTCCTAAATCTCTTGAATCACAAACAGCACTTGCAATAATGGCTCCTTTTTTTGATGCCGTTTCGTTACAAGATCCTACCATTGTAATGTTCTTTAAATGATATTTTCCTCTTTCATCAGTGAAATAGTTTAAAAATCTATAACTTGATAAAATCAAACCCTCTGCAAATGCTTGGCAAAAATATTCTCCCTCATCAGATACTGGACATTCTACGGCTACTTCTTCGTACTTGTTATTGAGTGCATATGTTATTATTTCTCCAGCAGCTCTTCTAAAATTTTCGGGAGTCTTCTCAGAAGAATCACCTAAACCATAATATACAATTCTAGAATTACTATCAATTTCAAAGGCTAAATCTCCTACTTTTCCAGTTTTGTTCTGAGAATCGAATAATGCCTTTAAATCATCATCCATCATATCTGAAAAAGTAGGTACTGCTACCATTCCAAATTTTTCATCATTTAGATCTTCATGATTTTTTATAAAATTTAATTTTTTTATGTGTGCCATTTGTTTTCCTTTACACTTTTAAGTTATGTTTAAAACTTTTTAATTTTCCATCATTATCTTTAACCACTGCAACAAAAGTTATATCAGCAGTACAAGCAAGTCTTTTACCATGCTCTTTACTTTCAGCATAAGCTTTGACTTGGATTTTGACTGAAGTACTTCCAGTATCAATAACAGTTGATTTGCATTTAACCCAGTCACCTAAAAAAACAGGCTCTCTAAATTCAACCTTGTCTAAAGCTCTTGTTACAGCTCCCCATGCATCAGTTTTTTCTAAAAATTCAGAAGATGCTTTAGCTGCAGCAAGATCTAGCCATGCAAGCATGTATCCTCCAAAAAGAGTACCAGCAGTATTAATATGATTTGGCTGAACTAGCTCTGAATATTCTGATATTGTATTCACGAGGATAATTTAAAGAAAAAAGATACCTTATTTTATACTTTATTTCAAAAAAATCTTAAAACTGCTCTTCTTCCGTTGACCCGCTCATTGCACTTGTATTTGTATCACCCATAATGCAATTATTAACAGCATCAAAATATCCTGTTCCTACTTCTTGTTGGTGAGCTGAAAAAGTATAGCCTTTTTCATGATCAGAAAATTCTTTCTCCTGAAGCTCAACATAAGCAGTCATACCATCTTTCATATATTTTCTTGTAAGGTCGAACATTCCATGCCACATCGAATGAATTCCAGCCAAAGTAATAAATTGGAATTTATATCCCATTGCTCCTAGCTCTCTTTGAAACTTTGCAATAGTGGAATCATCTAGGTTTGCTCTCCAATTAAATGAAGGTGAACAATTATAAGCCAACATAAGTTCAGGGTGATCTTTTTTAATTGATTCAGCAAAATGCTTTGCTTCTTCTAAGTTTGGTTTTCCTGTTTCACACCATAATAAATCAGAATAAGGGGCATAAGATAATCCACGTGAAATAGCTTGATCTATACCTGATTTAACTCTATAAAATCCTTCAGAGGTTCTTTCTCCTGTAACAAATTCAGCATCCCTCTCGTCAACATCTGATGTTAATAAATCAGCAGCATTAGCATCTGTTCTTGCCACAAGTAAAGTTGGAACATTTAAAACATCAGCAGCAAGTCTAGCCGATACCAACTTATTTATTGCTTCTTGGGTCGGAACTAATACTTTACCACCCATGTGACCACATTTTTTAACACTAGCTAATTGATCTTCAAAGTGAACACCTGCTGCACCCGCCTTAATCATGCTTTTCATAAGTTCAAAAGCATTCAAAACACCTCCAAAACCAGCTTCAGCATCTGCTACAATTGGAGTGAAAAAGTCAAAATTGGGCTCTCCGTTAGTGTTCATCCACTCAATTTGATCAGCTCTCTTGAATGAACTATTTATTCTTTTTACTAGTGATGGAACTGAGTCAGCAGGATAAAGAGATTGATCAGGGTACATTGCTTCAGCATTATTATTATCTGCAGCCACCTGCCATCCAGAAACATAAATAGCTTTTGCTCCAGCTTTGACTCCCTGAACAGCTTGGCCTCCACTTAATGTTCCAAGACAGTGTACATAATCTTCATTGTGTAACATTCTCCATAACTTTTCTGCACCAACACGTGCCAAAGTATACTCAGGTTGTAAAGATCCTCTAAGCTTTACCACCTCTTCTGCGGAATATGGTCTTTTAACGTATGTCCATCTTTCATTCATCTCCCAATCATTTTTTAAATCTTGTACCTGTTCATTTAAATTCATTACAGCTCCTCATATGCTTTTAATGTTAAAAATTCGTCTATATCTTCAGACAATGTTATTTCCTCAAAAATTGATTTTGCTTTATCAAACTTTCCATTTTCAAATAAATCACTTCCAACTTCATTACGTACATTTTCAATCTCTTCGTTTAAACACAATTTAAATAATTCTTCATCCACAATCTTACCATTACTTAATCTATTTTTGTTTTTTATCCACTGCCAAATAGATGCGCGAGATATCTCAGCTGTAGCAGCATCTTCCATAAGACCATAAATTGCAACACATCCAAGTCCAGAAATCCATGCTTCAATATATTTTAAAGAAATACGAATATTTGACCTTAAACATTCTTCTGAGCTTTGACCATCACAACCTTGAAGTAATTGTTCAGAAGTAATTTTAATATCTTTTTTAAATTGAATTTGATTATTTTTATTTCCTAATTCGTTATCAAAAATTTCATTAACATAATCAGCTAATCCTGGATGAGCAATCCATGTTCCATCATGGCCGTTATTAATTTCGAACATTTTGTCATTTTTAACTTTCTGAAGTATAATCTTATTTTCATCATCGCTCTTTGAAGGCACAAAAGCAGCCATTCCCCCCATTGCAAAAGCACCACGCTTATGACAAGTATTTACAAGTAATGAAGAATAAGCTGTCAAAAATGGCTGATTCATTGTTACGAGATTTCTGTCTGGTAATATTTTGTCAGGAAACTTTTTAAGAGTCTTTATGAAACTAAAGATATAATCCCATCTTCCACAATTCAAACCAACAATATGATCTTTTAAATGAAAAAGTATCTCCTCCATTTGGAAAACAGCAGGTAAGGTCTCAATAAGTAAAGTTACCCTCACAGTACCTCTTTCAAGCCTTAATTCATCTTCGCAAAAAGATATTATATCATTCCATAACTTAGCTTCATGATAAGATTGTAATTTTGGAATATAAAAATAAGGACCTGTTCCATAATCTTTTAAAATATTATGGTTATGGTACAAGTACATTGCAAAATCAACGATAGCTCCATATAATTCAACTCCATTGCAAGTAATATGCTTTTCCTTTAAATGCAAACCTCTTACTCTACACATTAAAGTGGCTGGATCAGAGTTTAGTTCATACTTCTTATTTTTAATTTTATTTTCAAAAGTAATAGTTCTATGAGCAGCATCCCTCATATTAACTAAGCCATTTTCAATATTTTTCCATGTTGGCGATAAAGAGTCTTCAAAATCTGCCATGAATACATTCACATTGGCATTTAAAGCATTAATTATCATTTTTCTATCAACAGGACCGGTAATTTCAACTCTCCTATTAAGTAAATTATTTGGAATATCTCTTACTTGCCAAGATGCTTTCCTAATATCTTCCGTTTCAGATAAGAAAGTTGGTAAAATTCCTGAGTCGACCTGATTCTGATACTCTTGTCTTTTTTCTAATTGAGCATCAATGTGGAGATTAAATTTTTTATGTACTTTCTCTAAAAAAGCTACTGCATCTCTTGAAAAAATTTCTTTTCCTTCAAATGAAAGTTTTTTTGAAAATTTTAAAATGTTTTATTTCTCCCCTAAATTTTGAATTAAAACCTAGGGATATTTAAAGGTAATTTCAATTTTAAAATCAGAGATTTTTAGCTATCGCTTCACCCTCAGCAATATCAACTTTAGAAAAAACATACGCGCCAAGTATAAAAAGTATCATTATTGATAATAATCCATATCTTGCTGCTGTAATTTCATTATCAAAATTATTACTTAAAATTAAAGTCACTGATCCCATAAGCACTGGGCCAAAAACTGCAGCAAATTTTCCTAACATATTATAGAAGCCGTAAAATTCTGCAGCTTTATTTTCTGGAATAATTCTAGAGTAAAGACTTCTACTAATTGATTGAATTCCACCTTGAAAACAACCTATTAAAAATGCAACAATGTAAAACTGAGATACATTCTCTACAAAAAAACCGCAAATAATAATGATTATATACCCAATAATTCCTAAATATATACCATTTTTCAAGCCAATATAATTTGAAATTCTGATGTAAACTAAAGTTGCTACAAAAGCTACTAATTGAATTAAAACAAGTGCTCCAATAATATCTCCTGTAGAAAATTGTAAAGTTGATGCGAAAGCTGCAGCCATTCTAACAACTGTATCTACACCATCAATATATAACCAATAAGCTAAAAGAAAAGTAGCTACTACTTTCAACTTCTTAATATCCTGAAAAGTATTTTTAAATTGAATAATTCCATTTTTTATGGAATCTTTAATGCTTTCTTTTTTATTAACTTTTTCTTCTTTAACAAAAATTATTAATGGTATTGAAAAAATAGACCACCAAATTGCTACAGAAATAAAAGAATATTGAGTTGCTTCAACAACGCTGCTTAATCCAAAAAAGGATGGGAAATTAACCATTGCAGCATTTATTATAACTAAAATTCCACCGCCAAGATATCCTAGAGAGAAACCTAAAGCTGATACTTTGTCAATATTATCGTCATTTGAGATTGATGGAAGTAACGAATCATAAAAAATGTTAGCTCCAGAAAATCCAATTGTTGAAAATATATAAACTAATAAAGCAATAGGCCACATTCCCTGAGCAATAAATCCCAAGCCCAGTGTCATTACTGCTCCTAGAAAAGCAAAAAATATAAGAAATTTTTTCTTAAAGCTTCCCCTGTCTGCAATTGCTCCTAAAATTGGAGCTAATAAAGCAACAATTATTGAGGCAATTGAATTTCCAAGACCCAAATAAAAAGTACTTAATGATATGTTATCTGGATTTGACCAATATTCCTGAAAAAAAATTGGGAAGAAACCTGCCATTACTGTTGTTGCAAAAGCAGAATTTGCCCAATCATATAAAGCCCAGCTATAAATTTGCTTTTTATTCATTACCCTTTTCTCAAAGAAAACTTAACTGTAATACCTTTCAAATCAAATGAATCCCTTAATTGGTTATGTAAATATCTAAGATATTGAACAGATATAAGTTTTGGATAATTGCTAAAAAGCGCAAATATTGGTGGGGAGTATTGTACTTGTTCAACAAATTTAATTTTAATTGATTTTGCTTGTGTAGCTGGTGGAGGATAATTTCTGATAGATTTTTCAAGCCACTCGTTCAATTTCTTTGTAGATAATTTTTCATTTTGTTTTTTAAAAACTTCCCAAGCTTTCTCTAAAACATTAGATACTCTTCTTTTTGTTAAAGCAGAAACAAAAATTATTGGATAATGCTGAAGATCTTTAAACTCATGATACATATTTTCCTTATACATATCAGCTGAGATATCTTCTCCGCTTATTAAATCCCATTTGTTTACAAGGATTACCATTCTTTTACCTTTTTTAATTACTTCTTTGGCAATTGACTTTTCTTGCTTTGTAAAGCCTTTCTGAACATCTACTACTAATAATACAATGTTTGATCGTAATAAAGAATCCATAGCCCTCAATGAACTATAGAATTCAATATTATCGTCAACTTTACTTTTTTTTCTTAGACCTGCTGTATCAATAATCTTAATATTTCTTCCATGCCATTTTATTGTAGTATCAATTGAATCTCTAGTTGTGCCTGCAATGTCGGAGACAATTGCTTGATCTTTTTGGATAATGGCATTTAAAAGTGAAGATTTTCCAACATTCGGCATTCCTACTATTGAAATTGAACAATCTTCCTTCAAATCACTTTCTATCAGTGAGAAATCAAATTCAGCTAATAGAATATCTAAAATATCTCCAATTCCTGAGCCATTTAAAGCTGATATTGGAGTTGGCTTATCTAGGCCTAAATCAAAAAATGAATTTATTCTGTCACTGTGAGCTGGTACATCACATTTATTTACAGCTAGAACGTATTTTTTTCCTGACTTCCTAACAAGTTTTGATAGATAATGATCATTAGGATTGATTCCTTCTTTCCCATCAACTAAAAAAATAAGGCCATCGCACTCTCCAAGCGCTTGTGATATTTGTTCTTTTATTTTTTGATTAAAAATATCTTCATCTGAGCTCACGAACCCACCTGTATCAATTATATCAAATTCATTTGAAAGCCATTCTGCTGAAGAATAAATCCGATCTCTTGTAACACCCTCAAGCTGATCAACAATTGATGTTCTTTTACCTGCCAATCTATTAAAAAGAGTGGATTTGCCAACATTAGGTCTTCCAATAATTGCAATTTTTGGTTTTTTAGCCATATATGAGGATTATACAACTATGAATTAAGTTGTGCTATAAATTATTTCAGAGAAGTTATTAAAAGCTCTACCCATAGAAAGAAAGACACAACAACTGAGTACTGAAATGGAGGTCTTCGATTTGATAGTTTTGGATTCTGTATTCTTACATAATAATGCCAGATTCTTAATAAAACAAATATCCAAGAAAGCGTAAGATTCAAAATTGTTACATGATCTAAATTGTAAGCTAGTAGACAGTAAAAATAAAAAATTAATGGTGTTTCAAACAAATTTTTATACAACTCTCTTGAACTATGAACATCGTTGGGAATTTCTTGCCATGAAGGCATAAATTTCATCCATTTGTAATCTAACTCGTTATTTTGTATAGATTTTTTTATAAGAAAAGCATTCAGTGCGATGTGAAAATAGGTTAAAAAAACTAAAGCAAATACTGGAAGTAAAATTTGAAAAGAATTCAAGACTACTGTCCTAAATAGACCCTTAGAGGTTCACTTCTAGTTTTGTGTGCAAGTCTTCGAATAGCTTTTTCTTTTATTTGTCTAACTCTTTCTCTTGTAAGACTAAATTGTTCTCCAATCTCATTTAACGTAAATGAACGATCTCTATTAATGCCAAAATACATTTCAATTACAGATCTTTCTCTTTCCGTTAAAGTACTTAATGCAGAAGCTATTTCTTCTTTCATTGACGTATCCATAACTTTATTATCTGGATCTTTCTCCTGTTCATCTTCGATTACGTTGATTAATGAACTATCCTCGCCTTCTGCAAAAGGCGCATCTAAAGAACTGTGTCTTCGAGAATATTGTAAAGCATTAAATACTTCTTCTGATTTAACATCTAATTGATGGCTTATCTCTTCCACTTTAGGAGGACGTCCCATTTCAGCTTCTAATTTTTCAGCCGCCTTAGTGATTTTCGTAATAGTACCAACTCGATTTAATGGAAGCCTGATTAATCTTCCTTGCTCTGCTAGAGCCTGAAGGATTGCCTGTCTAATCCACCATACAGCGTATGAAATGAATTTAAATCCTCTTGATGGATCAAATCTTTTAGCTGCCTTAATCAATCCGAGGTTTCCTTCATTAATAATGTCTGATAGGGATAGCCCATTACCTTGGTATTTCTTTGCAACAGAAACAACAAATCTCAAGTTTGCTTCAACTAACTCTTTCATGGCGTATTTATCGCCTTTTTCTATTTTCACTGCCAACTCTACCTCCCTATCTGGAGATAGTGGTTCGTATTGGGAAATTTCAGAAAGGTACATACTGATTGTACCGCTTGCGACCTTCGAACGTTTGATTCTTTCGTCAGCTCTTCCTAATGCCTGCTTTCTCTTCTCTGCATCAGCCTCAAGCTGCTCAATTTCAGCAGCTAGTTCATCAGGGTTAGTTTCTTCTATATTCTGAAGTTCTTTTTGTAATTGTTTCTTCGATAATTTTTTTGCCAATTGATTAGTCCTCTTGATAGAAAATAATTGTTTTCACAGCCCAAAATTTACCAAAATTTAGTAGATTTCCAAATTCTTTAATTATGGTAAATTTTTTAATGCTGATTTAAGATTTTCGTGCTTGAAGGTATAACCAGTGTTGGATATTTTTTTAGAAGAAGTTTTAGGGCCATATAATAACATTTCACTCATATCTCCCAAGCATCTAATAAAAAAAATTGGTAAAAATAAAGTCCAGGGAATAAATCCGAAGTAGTTTTTTGCTAAAGTATGATAAAAAACGCTGTGACTAGTCAAATCTTTTCCAACAATATTAAATATTCCATCTAATTTATTTTCAATCGAAAAATTTATAAATCCGATTACGTCATCTAAATGAATCCAAGGAAAATAATAATTTTTATTTCCAGGGTTTGGTAATGAGAAAATTGTCGGAAGTGCTAAAAGAAAAGTAAATTTTTTTGTTAAAACAACGCCAATCCTAAGCTGAACGACTTTAATATTATCAAAAACATGAAATGCTTCACATGATTGTTCATTCTTGCTACATATCTCAGCTAAGAAACTATCACCTTTTTCAGAATTCTCATCAACGGTTTGATTGTATAAAGCGTCCTTCCTACCATAAAAACCAACAGCGGAAGCATTTATAAGCTGATCTGGTATAATTTCATTATTTTTACAAAACTTGAGTAATTCTGAAGTGAGCTCAACCCTACTATTTAAAATTCTTTCTTTTGCAGATTTTGTCCAAAACTGAGCAACATTTTCACCGCTTAATTTTATTACAACCTTAACAGATTTTAATAATTCTGGATTTATTGTTTGCCAATCAACTAAAGAAATATTTTTATTAATATTTTTTTGACTAATATTTCTTGTAAGAACAAATACTTTATGCCCATTTTTTATTAAAATATTTGAAAGGTATCTACCAATGAAACCTGTACCACCAGCAATTAGAATATTCATTTTTTACTTAAAGAGGCAACTACTTTTTTGATCTTGTCTTGTGTTTCGGAGCTAAACCAATTATCAATTAATATTTGGTAGTCAAAACTTGTTTCTTGGTTCAAAGATTTTTTTAACCTTACAAAGGGTTTACCAGCATCAATATAAAATTTTGCTAGTTTTTTTGCTTTGGCTAAGGCTTTATCTGTTGCTCTTTTTTTTCCAGTAAATCGATTACCTACAATCTCATTAATTAAGCCTTTATTTAGCGCTTGTGTGGGAGTGTACATTCTGCATTGGGTTGCAACTTCAAAAAGGTTATCTTTGCTAATTGTTTGAGAAATAATTGAAAGCATGTCAGGTGGCAGATCTATGCCAATGGCCATTTCATTAAGCCCCATTCTATGCATCCCATGCATTCCATATCTGTAGTCTGATGCTAAGGCAAGTAAACATCCACCAGCGATTGCGTGGCCACTAACAATACTTATAACTGGACCAGGAAAATCTTTGCAAGCTACTAACAATTCTCTTAAAGTTTTAAAAATAACTGATACTTCACTAGCTTCTTTCGCTGCAAGTAAATCCTTCAAATTTAACCCTGCACTAAAAACTTTTTCATTTCCCATTATGATAACAGCCTTACAGTCATCATAGTTTAATTCACTAATAATTTCTTTTGCACGCTCAACGCTTAAAACATTGGGACCTTTTGTTCCAAGATTAATTGTTTTGATGCCATTCTCAACATTAATTATCATTTATTTTCTCCTGAAAATCTTTTTTAATTTCTTTAAACACTTCTACACTTTTTTGATTTACAAAATCAAAGCAAACCATCGTCATTTTACAAGAAAGCGAACATTCATTGTCATCTTCAACATATAGACCGTATTCGTAATCAAAACTTTTTCCACCTACTCTTGAAATGGACAAGCCTATGGTCATTTTTTTTGGATGTTTTATTTGCTTAAGAAATTCAAAGCTCATCGAAGCAACAATAAAGGGGAATTGGCTGGTATCATGTGGCTTCAAGCCAATTTCAGCAGCATGACGGACTCTCGCATCCTCAAAATAAGTCACTGCAGTACCATGATTAATGTGACCAAGCATGTCTTCATCGTACCATCTAGTTTCAATGTCATAAAAATGTTTAAAATTTTCTTTTCTCATCAGTCAATTAAAAATTTTGGGTTATTATTTGGAAAAATACATTCTTCTTTTTTTCCAAACCAGCTATATCTTCTCTTTGCGACAAAGTCGTAAATAATATCAGCTAAAAATCTGGGTATAAAATAAAAAAAATATCTTAATGGATTTTTAAGTTCTTCTAGTACAACAAAAGCAGCGAGAGATTTTGTATAAAATTCATTATTTCTTTTCACAATTATTGTATCCATCTTCTCAACATATTTATTTTCAACAGTATTAAAAGCGTAATTTGATTGTAGCGGGCTAAAAAATAATATATTTTTCTTATCCATTTTAATTAGAATATTGATTGCATTAGAGCACAAAATGCAAATCCCATCATAGTATATAACAGTTTTTGAATCCATTAGAATAAATAGGGTATAAAAAATGCTGTTTTCTTTTTATAGTCGTGGTGATCATCAAATCTTGATAAAGATTTTTCAATTTTAAGCATATTTGGTATCCAAACAGCTGCAATAAAAAGTAGCAAAATTGCTGAAGGAATCCACCACTGAGGAGATTCAATTACAAGAAGTAAAAAACTTGAATAAATTAAAAATTCTCCAAAATAGTTTGGATGTCTACACTGATTCCAAAATCCGTCTTTAATTAGTCCAGAATTATTTTTTAAAAAAATAAATTTTTGCATATCAGATACAAAATGATAAAAGACTCCAATTGAAAATATAATTATTGAAGCAACAGTAACCAAATTTGAAGCTTCGTGTCCACTTGAAGTAATAATGAACGCTGGAGCCCAATATAATATTAAACCAATAAAAATAAGCGTGGCATATGGAATTCCAACTTTAGATTCCCAAGTTTTATCAGGAAAAATATAACTTTTTAATACCCACATAATACCATATGATCCATGGATACAAAAATATATCCAAGCTGTAATATTGTTTTGCTGATTAAAGAAATATATGAGAAATAATACCAGAGCCCATGTTACTCCCTTTGCAAAATCTATTATGTATTTTTGTTTAATTCGCATAACAAAAGAATGGAATTAGCAAAATAATCATAACAACTAAAATTGTAAAAAATGATTTCTTATAAAAAGTGATTAAATCTTTTTTATCTCTCACTATCTTCTGGTCTCCATGATATCATTCCACCATTAACATTTACAGCTTTAAAATTATTTGCAATTAAAATATCTTTGCCAACATTAGATCTTTGGCCGCTACGACAAACTACGTAAATAGTTTCATCTTGAAATGATTTTAACTCTTCAAGTCTTGATTGTAATTCTTGGATAGGAATTAATATTGCACCATCAATATGTCCTAACGGACCATAATATTCTTCTTCTGTTCTAACATCCAGAACTATGGTTTTTTCGTCAAGAATACTTGATTGAAAATCTTCCATCATAATTACATCTTTATTTTTAGAACACATCATCAATGAAAAAGTTAATATAAAAAAAATAATTAAAAATTTATTTTTCTTCATTTTGTTTTTTCCTTATATATCTCTTTATTGTTAAAAAGTTAAAAACTGTTCCAAGAATTACGAAGAGTGCCATTAATATTATAGTGCTTTTCATATTATGGTGCTATCCAGTTTGCTGAAACTTCTTTATTAGCAAAATTAAATTGTATTCTTTTATGTCCACTATACTTTAATTCAAGATAATCAATTTTGTCGAAGTTTATTCTAATGACCACAAAATTTTTAAATCCAATTTCTGATTCTTTTTTTGTTGGATTCTTGAATTGAAAATCTTCTGGAATATTTGGATGATAACTTTCTAGCTTGTCTGATGGGCTGTACGGTCCCATGTAACATCTCTTTGAAGATTCAGATAAAGTATTCCAACGACTCATGGTTTCTTGATTTTCATGCAATACTTTTGCCTTACCCGAAATTCTTGCCTGTACTTTATTATCCGGACAGTAGAACATTGCTTCTATGAGGTTATTATCGCTTAGTTCTTTAATCTTTGGACTGCGGATGTCAGAGTGACAATCTAAAGTTTGATTTTTAAAATTAAAATCTCTTAAGACAACAGTTCTTACATTTGGTCTCGAATTATGAGATGTACCAAAAGAAAAAATTCTGAATGAATGTTTAGAATTTTTTAATGCATCTGACATCAATTTTGTTAAGTAATCTAATTTTTCTTGAAATTCTTTTTTCATTAAAATGTTGTGTGTTAAATATTTTTCATTATATATTTACTCGAATTTAACAAAAATGAGGTATAAAACATGTTTATAAACTTAATTGG
>CETE01146400.1_pt1 | contig 19476 bp, 14 predicted proteins | sample 531241 | NCBI WGS metagenome assembly CETE01 (sample SAMEA2622336, study PRJEB7988) | marine metagenome | biome: marine biome (ENVO:00000447); feature: deep chlorophyll maximum layer (ENVO:xxxxxxxx); material: "saline water (ENVO:00002010), including plankton (ENVO:xxxxxxxx)" | depth 30 m
AATGTAAAAATGCTTAGTGATGAGTGGTGGGAAATAATACATGTAGCTCTAAAAACAGCAACTGAACTTGATATTGATATTGGGATTTTCAATTCACCAGGGTGGTCTCAATCAGGAGGCCCATGGGTAAAAGCTGAGAATGCAATGCGTTATCTCATTAGTTCAGAAACAGAAGTGACTGGACCAATAAAGTTTTCTAAAAGACTAAAACAACCACACGAAATATTTCAAGACGTAAGGGTAATAGCGTATCCAAGTGTAGTTGGTGAAAACAGTGTTTTAGATATTTCTAATAGTGAAATTTATTCCAAACCCAATATACCAAAATTGTCACAGGCTCTAGATGATAATCTTAAAACAGGTTTTACATTTCCCTCTGAAGGTGAATTTGTTATTGATATAAAAGCAAAAGAATTCTTTACAGCTCGAAGCCTTACTATTTCAACTATCGAAGTTCCGATGGTGGCAAATGTACAATTTCAAGCAAAGAAAGATAACGGTGAATTTATAACAATTAAAGATTTTGAAATAGACCGCTCAAACTCAAATATAAGTGTTGGATTTGTTCCATGGGCGCCTGTTGTGATTTCTTTCCCAAAGGTAACCGCGAGTGATTTTCGTCTAATTTTTGATTATAAAAACACTCAAAATGAATGGGTCTATCCACAGAATGAGGAAATATCAGGAATTGCTGAGATTGTAATATCTGAAACCCCACGTGTTGAACGTTTTGCAGAGAAGACATTAGCAAAAATGTTTTCCTCTCCATTACCTTATTGGGAGGAGTATCAATGGAAACAGCAAGCAGATGTTGATAACCAAACATTAGTTGTTGATCCCTCTAAAGTAATTAATCTAACTGATTTTTTATCTTCAGATGGTGTATTAAATTGGGATGTTCCTGAGGGAAAATGGATTATTCAACGTTCAGGTATGACACCTACCGGAATTAAAAATGGTCCAGCATCTCCTGAAGCAACTGGTTATGAAGTTGATAAGATGAGTAAGAAGCATGTTGAGACTCATTTTTATGGACATATTGGTGAACTTCTGGAACGCGTCCCCGAGAAGGATAGAAAATCACTTAAAGTGGTGGTTCTTGATAGCTATGAAAAAGGTGCTCAGAATTTTACTGATGGTTTTTTAGAGGAGTTTGAGGAAACATATGACTATGATCCTTTACCTTATTTACCAGTCTATCAAGGTACAGTAGTAGGAAGTCAAAATTCATCAGATGCATTTTTATGGGACATGCGTCGTCTGGTTGCAGATAAAATTGCCTATGACTATGTTGGAGGATTAAGGGAAGTAAGCAACAAACATAATTTAACTACATGGCTCGAAAATTATGGACATTGGGGCTTTCCAGGGGAATTTCTTATGTATGGAGGACAAACTGACGAACTAGGGGGCGAGTTTTGGAGTGAGGGAACTTTGGGTGATGTAGAAAACCGTGCAGCCACTTCAGCTGGACATATTTACGGAAAATCAAAGATTTCAGCAGAGTCATTCACATCTAGCAGTATGGCCTTCTACCGTCACCCTCGCATTATAAAAAAACGTGGTGATCGTTTTTTTGCAGTGGGTATTAACAATACTTTATTGCATGTTTATATCACACAACCATATGAGGACAAATCACCTGGCATGAATGCTTGGTTTGGAACGGAATTTAATCGTAAAAATACATGGTTCTCGCAAATTGATGTTTATTTAAAATATCTAAAACGTAGTAACTTTCTGCTTCAGCAAGGAAAAAATGTTGCTGATATTGCTTATTTTATCGGTGAGGACACACCAAAAATGACTGGCATTACAGACCCTGATGTTCCTATAGGCTACCAGTTTGATTATATGAATGCTGAAGTGATCTTGAAATACATGACTGTTGAAGATGGTTTGATTACTCTCCCACATGGGACACAGTACAAGATAATGGTTTTACCAAAGTTAGAGACAATGCGCCCTGAATTACTAACTAAGATTAATCAACTTGTTAACGATGGTGCTGTTATATTAGGACCGCCACCAAACCGATCACCAAGTCTACAAAACCAACCTCAGGCAGATAAGGAAGTAAAGAAAATGGCGGAGTTACTTTGGGGCGAAATAGATGGAGTGAATGTAAAGACTCGCCAAGTAGGCAAGGGGCTTATTATTAATGGAATGAACATGACTGAAGCATTTGACTTAATTGATACTGTTCCAGATGTAAAATTACCACAAGATAATTCAATTCATTTTGGACATCGTACACTTGATGGAAAAGAAATTTATTATCTAACAAACCAGACAAATCAAACTCAAGTCATTACTCCAGAATTTAGAGTAACTAATATGTTGCCAGAGTTATGGCTTCCAACTACTGGTGAAAGGCGTGTTCTGCCAGATTTTGATATTCGAGGGCAGGTAACGGCAGTACCTATGATACTTGAACCTTATGAAAGCGTGTTCGTAGTTTTTAGAACACCCTCAGATACACCAATATCAACAAGCATTTCAACAAATTACCCAAAATTATCGCTTTTAACAAATGTTAACTCACCTTGGAAAGTGAATTTTAATGCATCTCAGAGAGGACCAAAAGAACAAGTAGAATTTTCAGAGTTAATAGATTGGACTAATTCAGACAATGAGCTTATTAAGTATTACTCGGGAACTGCATATTATTCGAATAAATTTACATTGAAATCTTTATCTAAGGATAAAAAGATTTTAATTGATTTAGGTAATTTTACCGCTATGGCAAAAGTTAAAGTTAATGGAATATATGCTGGTGGCTTATGGACACCACCTTATCAACTTGATATTTCAGACTTAGTAATACCAGGTGAAAATGAATTGGAAATCGAGATCGTAAATACATGGGTTAATCGTATTATTGGAGATATGCAACTTCCAGAATCTCAGCGAAAAATATGGACAGTTGTGAATCCTTATAATGCTGACACTCCATTACAGCCTTCTGGCCTTATCGGTCCAGTGTCAATATATAGCGCCTCATACTAAAACAGCGATAAATTGATAATTAATTCAGTTAATTTTTCTTGTTGAATCTCTTCCAGGTAGAGTGCAGGAAGTAAAACCAGACTCCATTTATCATGGGTTCAATAAATGCATCAGCTGCTGCAAGGTTTAAAGGTGCACCTGTAATAAAATAAACACAAATGGTGGCAATAAATATATGGCCGATTGTGTAAACAATTGTGAGGCCAAGACTGTCAACTTTGCTTATTCTTTTGCCTATATTAACTATGAGTTCTGTCATGACTTTATTCTATTGGAACGTTAATTATATTCAAGGTATGTCTGCCAAGCAATTTCTTGTAAAAATAATTTATCTTTATCTGAAATACGATTTAGGTAGTCATAATCAAGACCTACAGGCGATTGGCTTGTTATAAATGCAAAAATTACACATGCACCTAAGTATGTGCCTAGCATTCCAGGGTGACTGCCATCTGGATGATGTAATTTTATATCTGGTTTTTGTGAATATGCGATTTCATATGCAATACCAACTGGAATAACTAATGCATTGCTTTTTCTGCCTGCTTCAAAATATGTCATCTTTATTTTTTCAATTAGATTTGGTTCATATCTATCATCATTTTCTGTATAAGCATGAGTCATGTATAAAGCTGGAACAACACCTTTTTTTCTTGCTTTTTTACTATATTTAACTGCAGTTTTTATAAACTTTTTTCTTGAGGTCTCATCAATCACTTCACCACTTCCACCTTGCATAATCACCATATCTACTTGTTCTTTACGTTGTAAATTCTTGGGTTTTAGCAAGTGATCAATATTATGATTTTCCAGTCGAGATCCGCCAATAGTTGCGCTTTTAGTGACTATTTCCTGACCCTTAAAATAATCTTCCATCAATTCTTCGACATGGTTATGCATGCTATCGTTATAATATAGATAGCTATTACCTATAAAAAGTATTGATTTTGGATAGTCGCAGAAACCTATTGTTGAAAAAAATAGTAAGAGAAAAATTTTGATTTTTTTCATTCTAATTATCCTTATGCATTGCAGTAAAACTTATTTGTGAAATAAGATGTTTTTCTTCGTTTGTAATTTGAACATCCCATACAGACGTACTCTTGCCAATATGCTTTGGTTTAGCAGTAGCGTAAACATACCCTTCTTTTACACTCTTTAAATGATTGGCAAGTAAATTTAGTCCAACAACAGTTTTTTTCTTAGGATCCACAACAAGAAATGCAGCGATACTAGCAGTGCTCTCGGCAAGCACACATGAAGCCCCACCATGCAAAAGACCTAGAGGTTGTTTAGTCTTTGAATTTACTGGCATCTTTGTTTTAATAAAATCATTACCAAGTTCAATAATTTCAATTTCTAAAAGTTCATCAATACCTACTGGAGGGATCTGTATATCTTCAATTTTGTATTCCTTAAACCAAATAGACATCCAGAAATTATAGATGCAATTGTAAATATAAAAAAATATTTCAGTTTTATATAAATTACTTATTAAATTTACAAAAAAATTGATTTAACCTTTAAAAAGTTTACACTTTTGTTGATTTAACAAAAAAAAAGTAGTTTTTTGGTAAAAATCAGATATAAAAAATAAATGAAAATTGCTTTAAATGGTTTTGGGAGAATTGGAAGAAATATCCTTAGAACGTACATCGAAAATAATAATGGCCCATTACAAATTATTGCAATTAATGATTTAGCTAAAACAGCAACAAATTCTCATTTATTAAAATATGACAGCATACATGGGACTTTAAATGATGAAGTTTCTCACAATGACTCATCTATTTTTGTTAATAAATTTGAAATAAAGTGTTTTTCTGAAAAAAATCCTGAAAATCTACCATGGAAAGAATTAGGTGTGGACTTAGTCTTTGAGTGTACAGGCTTGTTCACTTCAAAAGAAACAGCACAATCACATCTTAGGGCTGGTGCTGAAAGGGTAATAATATCTGCTCCAGGTTCCAATGTAGACAAAACAGTTGTATATGGAGTGAATCATTCAAGTCTGAATTCAAATCATAAAATTATATCTAACGCTTCATGCACAACGAATTGTCTTGCACCTATCGCTAAAATTGTTAACGACAACTTCAAAATTAAAAATGGATTAGTTAATACCATCCATTCTTATACTAATGACCAAAAGCTATTAGATACTGCACATGTTGACTTATTTAGGGCTAGATCAGCTACAGAATCATTAATTCCTACAAAAACTGGAGCGGCATCAGCTGTTGGGGAGGTTATTCCAGAGCTTCAAGGAAAAATGGATGGACTTGCAATAAGAGTGCCTACACCAAATGTTTCTTTACTAGATTTTACTTTTAATACTTCTAAAGATTTTACAATTGACGAATTGAATCAAATCATTGAACAGTCTTCAAAACAAAAGATGAAAGGAATTGTGGATGTAAATTCCGTTCCTCTTATAAGTGTAGACTTCAAAGGAAATCCTCATTCATGCGTTTATGATAAACAGCATACTCAGAAAATAGGAAGGTCAACAAAAATATTAGCTTGGTACGATAATGAATGGGGTTTTTCTAACAGAATGAAAGATCTTGCAACCTACATACAAAATACATTCCATAAACAAATTATCGCTGCCTAGAAATACAACCTAGAATGACTGGCCCAACTTACATTCTAGTTTGCTAGGTAGCGATTCTTTTATTTATTTCGCTCCTTAATCATTTTTTTTGTAAAACTTAACATTGATTGAGGATCAATTTCTTGTTTATCGACACATAAATTTTTATATTTATTATCAATTGGAAGCCATGTTTCACCTTTACTAAATCCATAATTTTTCTTCTTTGAATTCCAAGGCATTGGAGTTCTACACCCGTCTCTTCCTTTAAAATCAGGCCAAAATGCCTTTCCAAATGGATCTTGCAAATCTTCAAAAGCTACCTCTGTTTCAGGAAGGCCAAGTTCCTCTCCCTGGTAGATGCAAATATTGCCCTTCAAGCTAAGAAGCTTTTCCATTAAAATTTTTGGATTTTTCCCAGATCTTGTAGTGATTCTTTTTGAGTCATGATTGCTAAATGCCCAGCATGGCCAAGAATTGGGATTTTCCTTGAAAAATTTTTCTGCAATTACATCTACTGTATTTAAATCAAATTCTTCAGATAGAAATTCAAAGCAATATGCCATATGTAGTCGATCGTCATCTGTATAAGCAGCTATAGTTTCAAAGGGTTTATCTGATACAACTTCACCAATAGAAATAGCTCCATATCTGTCCAGAAGCATTCTTATTTTTTGTAGATATGCAGGAACTTCTCTTTGAGTATTGTCATATATATGATGTTGAAGTCCATATGGATTATCTTTATTAAATCCTAAGGGCCTAACTTCAGATTTATCTTTTAAGGGATTATCCCTGAGCTCTTTATCATGGAAAATGAAATTAATTACATCAAACCTAAAACCATCAATGCCAAAATCAAGCCAAAATTTTATTTCTTTTAACATTTGTTCTTGAACTTCAGGATTATGAAAATTTAAGTCTGGTTGAGAATCTAAAAAGTTATGAAGGAAGAACATTTTTCTATTTTCATTCCATTTCCAAGAGGACCCACCAAAAACAGATAGCCAATTATTGGGTACATGGTTTTTATCCTTTCCAGACCAGACATACCAATCTGTATATTTATTCTTTTTAGTTTTCTGACTTTCAATAAACCAAGGATGCATATCAGATGTATGACTTATAACCAGATCAACCACCATTTTTAAATTAGCATCATGAAATTTTTCTAATAATCGTTTTAAATCATCATTTGACCCAAATAAATTATCTACCAAGCGATAATCAGAAACATCATAGCCAAAATCTTTTTGTGGTGATTTAAAAAAAGGTGATATCCAAACATAATCAACTCCAAGCTGTTTTATGTAGTCAATTTTTTTTTGAATTCCATTTAAATCACCTTTGCCATTTCCATTCGAATCCATGAAGCTTCTTGGATAGATTTGATATATAACTTTATTTTTCCAAGACATTTATTTACCTTACTACATTCTATTATGCGGTCTAAAATTTTTATATAATCAATAATTTATTTTGGAGCAAATTTTGTCAGAAAATATTCTTTTACTTGATCTTGGCGGTACTAATTTAAGAATTGGTTTAGGCAATAAAGATTTAAAATCCATAGATAAAATTTCAAAACAAAAAATAGATTCAAATGAACATCTTCACGAAATAATAGGAAATATTGTCAGAGATTCAAAGTCATCAGAGATTGTGATGTCTGTAGCTGGACCAAAAACAAATAACTCCATAACAATGACAAATCGCAACCTAGTTTTTGATAGTGATGAATTAAAAAAAGATACAAATACAAAAATGTTTTCTCTTTTGAATGATTGGGAATCAATAGGGTACTGTTTGCCTCTTTTAGATGATTCAGATATAAAAGTTATAAAAGGTGGCAAAATAGATAACGAACAAACTTGTCTAGCAATTGGCCCTGGGACAGGTCTGGGATTTTCAGTACTTAGATATATTAATGGTCATCCATATGTATCCGCAACAGAATTGGGCAACACACGGCTCTACAATAATTTTTTGATAAATCATTTTGAGCTTGATAATAGTGAAGAATTTCATGTTTTAGAAAGTTTTATTTCCGGTAAAGGTTTAGAAAAAATCTATTTTTCTAAAACTAAAGAAAAATTAACTTCTGAGGAAATAGTTAAATCATTTAATAGCGATAAAAATTCGAATTTTGTCCTTGTAAAATTTAATGAAGCTATTGGGAAGATACTATCTGATCTTGCACTTACTTTTCTCGCATATGGAGGAATATATATTGCAGGCAGCTTAATGAGAAGTATAAATGAACTAGAAATAAATGATTTCATGAATAATTCCTTTATTTCTCACCCCTCTAATGAGCATAAAAATATTCTTAAAAATACATCTATTAACCTAATTACAAAAGAACACACTCCATTGTATGGAAACTTGAATTATTCAATTGTTAGGAGGTTTCATGAATAGTTTAGATTATTTAATAGTTGGCATTTATGCGGTTGTTTTAATTGCAATTGCAACTTATGTATCTCTCTCAAAAAAGGGTGAAAAAAAGACTGCAGAAGAGTACTTTCTTGCAGGAAGAACTCTGCCTTGGTGGGCTATTGGAACTTCGCTTATAGCTGCAAACATAGCTGCAGATCAAATTATTGGAATGAATGGCGATGCCTATGCTATGGGAATTGCCATTGCAACCTATGAATGGACAGCTGCAGTTGCATTGATTGTTGTAGGAAAATTCTTATTGCCTGTTTATTTAAAACAGAAAGTGTTTACAATGCCTCAGCTTTTATCCCAAAGGTACGATAAGAATGTAAGTACTTTATTAGCTACATTGATGTTAATAATGTATGTAATGGTCATTCTTCCAACTATTTTATGGCTTGGTGCAAAAGCGGTTAATAATCTAACTGGACTTGATCTTATTCTTTCAATGATCCTTCTGGGAGGCCTATCCTTAGCATATTCGCTTTATGGAGGATTAAAAGCTGTAGCATTCACTGATGTTATTCAGGTAAGTTTACTCATTTTTGCAGGTCTTTTTGTATCGTACGTAGGTCTTAATGCTTTATCTGATGGCAATGGAGTAATTGAAGGTTTTGCCATTTTGCAAAGTAATTTTCCAGAAAAGTTTGATGCAATACTTCCTTATGTTGATAAAGAGACTGATCCTGTAGCTTACAGTAATTATGTTAAATTGCCTGGCGTTTGGGTCCTTATTGGAGGAATGTGGATCGCACATTTTTATTATTGGGGAACAAATCAATACATCACTCAAAGAGCCTTAGGAGGAAAAAGTTTAGATGAAGCACAGAAAGGCTTAATGTTTGCAGGATTCTTGAAGATTTTTATGCCAATAGTTGTAGTTCTGCCAGGTTTAATAGCAGTTGCATTAGAAGGGAATGTAATTGAATCTTTAGGTGGTGATAGGTCTAAAGCTTATCCATCAATGCTTTCATTGCTTCCGAATGGAATTTTAGGACTCACATTTGCAGCACTTGTAGCTGCAATTGTTTCTTCTCTAGCTTCATTAACTAATAGTTTAAGCACAATTTTTACAATGGATATTTATAAAAACTACACCAAAGTAAAAGATACTGAGTTGGTAAACGTAGGAAGATTTGCAGGGACATCCGGTTTAATTCTCTCGATTATAGTTGCGCCTATTTTTCTCGGTAGTTTAGATTCTGCATTTCAATACGTTCAAGAATATATGGGCTTATTTAGTCCTGTAATTTTATTTGTATTCCTTTCAGCAATCTTTTTTAAAAAATCCAGTTCAAAGTCAGTTTTGGCAGGTTCATTAGTAGCATTAGTAGCAGGGGTAATTATGAAATTATACGTTGCTCAAACAGACCAATCATTAATTGAACCATTTATGCATCAAATGGCAATCTCTTTTGGTATTGCCTTTCTTGTCAGTTTTGCACTATCTGATAAATCAGATAATGCCAAGGTATTTAAGCTCACCCATAAAGACTTTGAAACTTCCAAGCTATTCAATTATGGCTCTATAACAATTTTATTAATATTGTCAGGAATTTATGGTTATTATTGGTAAAAATGAAAAAAGTATTTAGCCTTACATTAATATTTTCCAGTCTGATTCATTCTGAAGTAAATTGGGAAAGAGAGCAGGTTTGTCCTGTGCCAGATCCAGCTTTTGTTAACAACCTTATTACAAAAATGAGTATAGAGGAAAAAGTAGGTCAGGTTATTCAGGCAGATTTAGATTTTATTAAACCATCAGATTTAAGAGATTATCCTATCGGTTCAGTTCTCAATGGTGGAAACACCTCACCGAGAGGTAAACTTAGAGCATCTCCTAGTGAGTGGAAATCTTTAGCTCAAGAATTTTACGAAGAATCAAAAAGAACTGGCGCATCTATTCCGGTGTTGTGGGGAACAGATGCAGTACATGGTCATAGCAATGTTTTTGGGGCAACAATTTTTCCACATAATATTGGTATTGGAGCCGCTGCAAATCCTCAGCTTGTTAAAGAGATTGGCGCAGCAGTTGCTGAAGAAGTACTTGCAACAGGATTATTTTGGACATTTGCTCCTACTGTAACTATTCCACAGAACTTTAGATGGGGTAGAACTTATGAGGGTTATTCTGAGGATCCTGTTCTGGTATCAAAACTAGGAAGTGCATTTATAGAAGGATTGCAAGGAACAGAAAAGGAATTTTTGAATGATGCAAAAATATTGGGAACAGCTAAACATTTCCTAGGCGATGGTGGCACTTACTTAGGGATAGATCAGGGCGACACAAGAGCCAATGAAGAGAATATGCGAGTAATTCATGGGGAGCCTTATTTTGCTTCTTTAAATTCTTGTGTAAGAGTTGTGATGGCTAGTTTTAACTCATGGAATGGTTCTAAGGTTCATGGAAACAAATATCTTTTAACAGAAGTTCTTAAAGAAAAAATGAATTTCACTGGATTCGTTGTTGGAGATTGGAATGGCCATCAACAAGTACCAGGTTGTAATGCTGGAAGCTGTCCTGAATCATTTAATGCTGGAGTTGATATGTTTATGGTTCCAGAAAATTGGAAAGCACTATATAAAAATACAGTTAAACAGGTCAAAGACGGCGAAATATCAAAAGAAAGATTAGATGACGCTGTTAAAAGAATATTAACAGTTAAACAACAGCTAGGAATGTTTGAGGGAAGGGTGCCTAATCAGACAAAATATTCTGAGGTAGGGCTTCAAAAGAATAGAGAGATAGCCAGAAGAGCTGTCAGAGAATCCCTTGTATTAATAAAGAATAATAATGCAACCTTACCAATAAAAGACCAACAAAAAATTCTTGTTATTGGTGATTCTGCTGATTCATTAAAGATACAAACAGGAGGCTGGACGTTAGATTGGCAAGGAGCAAATAATACTAATAGTGACTTCCCAGGCTCTGTTACATTTCTGCAGGCATTGAAAGAGTATGAAAATCTCGAAATAACTCACAAAAATTCCTTATCTAATTTAGATTTAAATAATAATTATGACCTAGTAATTGTTGCTTATGGAGAAGAGCCATATGCAGAAGGTATTGGCGATCGGAAAAATTTATTTTATCGAGATTCAAAAACATTAAATACCCTAAAAAGACTAAAAAGGAATGGAAATAAAGTTGTTTCTATTTTCTTTACCGGGAGACCCTTGTGGACCAATGAATTTATTAATCTCTCCGATGCATTTGTTGTCGCTTGGCTTCCAGGAACTGAGTCTCGGGGAATGACAGATGTTCTTGTTGCTAATGAAGATGGCTCAGTTAATTATGACTTTCAAGGCAAGTTACCATTTAGCTGGCCTAGTGATCCTAATCAATCTACCATTGCCTTTTATGATCCTGCAAGTGATGCGGAATTTGATTATGGGTATGGATTAACATATAAATCGCCAAAAGCATTAGCATCACTAGATGAGAGTTTCGAAAAATCAGATGATTTTGGTGACTTAATCGAGATATTTTCAGGAAAATTTAACAATCCATTTGAAGGTTTTATCCAAGAAAATAATTCTCCTCAAATTAAGTTGAGTTCAACAAATAATACAACTCAAAATGAAGTGGTACAGACAGATTTTATAGATGTAGATAAACAGGATGATACCTTAAGAGTAATTTTTAATGCAGATGGAAATTTAAATAGTTTCCATATTTTAACTACAGAAGTGGTTGGGCTTGAGGATTTTCAATCAGGTTTTTTAAACTTTAATGCTAGGGTAGTGGAATCTTCAGGTGCTGTATTTTTAGCTGCAACTTGTGGATTTGGATGTATGGGGTCAATTGATGTTACTTCATTGTTAGTAAAATCTCAGTCTTTTGATGGATATTCAGTGCCATTAAAATGTCTAACTGATAAAGGATTAGATCTATCAAAAACAATTTCACCAATGATTTTATTTGGGCCTGCCGACTTAACAATAGATTTTAAAAATATTTCTATATCAAAAAATTCACTTAAGAAAAAACTTAGCTGTTAATTTTTAGTTCCTCTGGAGATATTATTATCCCATTCTGATCTATATAAGCCCAATAGCCAGCTTTAATGTCCACTCCCTGAACTTGGATATCAACTGATATTTCTCCCTTATTTTCTTTATTACTTTTTTTGGGTGAGGTTCCTAAGGCATAAATACCTAAATCAATATTATGCAGATGTTCAATATCTCTTATATATCCATTAATTACTACAGCTTGCCACTTGTTTTCTTTTGCTATACCTGCAACTTTATCACCCATTAAAGCAACTTCCTTTGATGCATGCCCATCTACTATTAAGATCCTATTAGAGCCATCAGTAGATAAAACCTCTCTAATTTTGCTGTTATCATTTAGGCAATTAACTGTTTCAATCTTTCCAAAAACTAAATCTTTTTTTCCATAAGCATTGAAGTCCACAATTACAGGAAGTGAATAATATAAATCGCTTATATCAGGTGTATTCATAAAAAAAAGGAGGGTTGCCCCTCCTTTTTAGTTTAGCAAAATCTAGTTTTTACCAAAAGTATCCAAATCTAATACCATATTGAGCAGGACCGCTATATCCTCCTCTAGGAACTGCACCTTCCCAAGCTCTGTGATATGGAATTCTCTCGTCCATAGCATTGTAGCTATAAGCTTGTGCATACCAGCTTCCCTCTGCAGGTTCAAAAGTAAGCAACAAGTTGAATGTTTCAAATGCAGGTCTTAGATCTGATAAGTATTCAGCTGGTTGTGCCCAATATCCAGGTAAATCAATAAAGTCATACGCGCAACCATCTGCTGCACCAAAGTTTGTACAGCCATATGTACCGTAGCCACCTTCATCATCAACATGTTTATCTATGTTGTAAATAGATAGGTAAGCTGAAGTTTCATAGTGATATTGTACCTGTGGTTTGATTTTCCCTACTGGAGTATTAAATGTGTGCTCATATCGAATAGTTGTTTGGAACTGAGGAGCATATGGAGCCTCATTCCCAAGAAGATCAATATTGTTCTCCCATTCCGGAGCAACTGCACTACCATAATCAGGTCTACCATGTGCAAATCCTATTGCATATCTAACCTGTGTCACAAAACTTTCAGTAACTTTGGTATTCATTGTTGCAATGTAACCATTTATATTTCCACCTTCATATGGATTCCAGTTGAATTCAAACTCTGAACCATAGAATTCTTGTTCACCAAAGTTTTGGCTTGACCACCTAGTAACAACTTGATCTTGTTGTACCATTTGTCCAAAAGTAGGCGACCCAATTGTTGTGTCTACACCCATTGCTGAAATAACATCAACAGGAACGTTCCCTGATTCTTGTTTTCCATCATATTGTGAGAAATATGCGTTGAAAGATAAGTTGAGATCTTTTCCAACTCTTCTTTTAAAACCAAACTCAAATGTGTCTATGTACTCGTTATCGTATGAAGTATCGGCATATGAACCTGGTCCTTCTGGATGAAGTGTATTATTTCCTCTTCTGTACACGTCTTGGATGGAACCAGATTTAAAGCCGGTTGCATAGTATGCGTAAAGAAGGGTGTTATCATCTAGATCAAAATCAAGACCTACTCTATAGTCAAGATTATCAAATTCTGCTGATGTATCGTTAATGAGAACTTCCTGAAGACAACCATAACCACCTGTACAGTTAACTCCCTCTACTAAGAATTCTCCACCATTTTTCCATGGTGTATATCCAAGTCTAGTCCATGCAGCATCTCTGGATCTTGCACCATCATATGGGTTTGCTGCACATCCATTAGCCCAGAACATACATCTAAAGTTTCTACCACCAACATCAGTTTTTTCCTCTTCTGAGTATCTAGCACCTACTGTTAGAAACATTCTTTCATCAAGTTGATATGTTGCTTGGCCATACATTGCAGTTGCATCAAGCTGTCTATCTGGCTGAATAAATACATCAGAACCTTCAAGACCGTTGAAGTGTGCTTCCATGTTGTTATTTTCTAAGTTCATGAAGTAACCAAGTACCCACTGTAGCTTCTCGTCTTTAGATGATCTTAATTCAACATCAAAAACCTTAGCTTTTGCCACAAAGTCATCAATATTCCAGTTACCATCCCAGTTACCATGACCCATATCTGTATCAAAATGAGCTTCTTCTTCAAGATGCTGATAACCATATTTCGCAACTAAATCAAAGTCCCCAATCGGAGCTTTGTAAATAGCTCTTGTTGAGGTAAGGACAACATCTAGCATTCCGGGAGTATTTACATATGCTTTGTATGCATTTCCTCCACCAAAACCAGTATCACAGTTGGTTATATCAAAACCGCCCCAGTTCCATGACTCATAATTAACTGTAGGTCTTCCTCTCATCAATTCACAAGCTGGTGTTTCTGTCCAGTGAGCATTTTGGTTTTCATATTGCTCGAATTGGACATTCAAACTTCTGTCTCCACCCATGTCGTAAAGTGCACTCAATCTAAATGCATTTTGATCTACGTTATTGTATGAATCAGCTGGATCCATTTGTACTTTTGAAAGTGGTCTTTGTTGCCATCCGTCAAATCCGTTATACCAGTGATGATCAGACATGTGTCTGTTGTTGTAATCTCCGCCTATTTGACTAAATTCACTTAAATCAACTCCAGCAAATTTCATAAATCTGTGATCCATCTGTGAAGCATCTAGATATGTTGTTATGAAAGAATCTTTTTTCTCTTCCATGTAAGCAAGCCTTACCGCAAAATTATCTGTGATTGGAAGGTTGTAATGCATTCTTAATGCTTGAGCATCCATTCTTCCTGCATCGATGGTTACTGAACCACCTTGAACTTCAAAGTTAGGCTTTGCAGTCACAACATTAAATGTACCTACTGTTGAGTTTCTTCCATAGAGAGTACCCTGTGGTCCTCTTAAAACTTCCGCTCTTTCGAGATCGAACAGTAGAGCCATTGCACCTTGCATTCTAGATACGTAGACACCATCCACATGTACACCAACAGCTGGATCTCCAAGTTCTGTAACATTATTAGATCTAACTCCTCTCATGGTAATAACTGGTGCACCATGGTTGTTGGAATCAGTAATTTCTAACATCGGAACCATCTGAGATAGGTCGATATAATTATTTATTCCATACTCAGTAAGTTTATCTTGAGTAAAAACAGTCACTGGAACAGGTGTGTCCATGACATCTTTCTCAACTTTCTGAGCAGTAGTAATAACAATTTCAAGGCCCTCATCTTCATCTTCTGAATCTTGGGCTATAACAGGTAAAGCAAATGCTGGAAGCATAAGCAACATAAGTAAATTTTTTGTAAATTTCATAATCCCCTCAATATGATTTGAATTGATAAGGTAAATATAACTAAAATTATGTTTATGTCAAATTGTTTACAATTAATTAAAACCTTGTAAAAAAGGACTTTATCTTGAATATTAGCAATAAAATTTCTTTGATTTTTATAACTGTTTTTTTATATGGCTGTAATGTCGGTAGTAGCAAATTTTCCAACTCAATTATTCCAGGAATAATTCAACCTGCGCCTGTTGCTGAGAATATTGATTATTGCCCATCAAAACAACCCCATTCATATGAAAATTACACTTTAATCTGGCAAGAAAATTTTGATGATGTTAGTTTGAGTCAATCTAATTGGAATTTTATGTATGGAGATGGGCAAAATTATGGAGTTCCAGGCTGGGGTAATAATGAATTACAAAGGTACACAGATAGTGCTGAAAATATTTATCTTAACGCTGGCTGTTTATTCATAATCCCAACATATAACACTAGCTCCGATGGAACAGGCTATGAAAGTGCAAGAATAAATTCACAAAATAAAAGGAAATTTAAATACGGAAGAGTTGATATAAGCTTTTCTGTACCTGAAATAACAGGTGTATGGCCAGCTCTTTGGATGATGCCTGAGAAGTCAGTTTATGGAAATTGGCCTAGAAGTGGAGAAATTGACATTGTTGAAACAATTAATGAAAAATCAGATGAGCTCGTTACCACAATTCATTATGGGCATGACTATCATAGGCAAATATCCAAAACTACTTTTTTAAATCAATTAACAAAGCTATCAAATCCTATTGATCACAATAAGATATCTTTGATTTGGGAAGACAAATATTTTGAATGGTTACTTAATGATCAATTGGTATTTAAGGTTAATTTTAATGAAGTTCAAAATCTTGAGCCCAATCCATTTCTTGAGGAGTTTTATCTATTAATTAACGTTGCAGTGGGTGGCAATTGGCCTGGAACACCCAATTCAACAATGTATTGTAATTCTCGCAAATCATGCCCCGATGTGAAAAAATTAATAGTAGACTACATTGCTTATTATGAAAAAATTAATTGAAGTATTTCTTCCACTAATAATTTCGCTTTCACTCTTTGCTGAATCTCCTGCAATTGTCATACATGGAGGAGCAGGCTGGTTTTCAAATATGTCTCCTGATGAAATAAAAGATCTAAAAAAAGGCCTTAAAATGGCAGCAGATAAGGGTTTTGATATTTTAGAGAATGGCGGCAGTAGTGTCGATGCAGTTGAAGCCGCAATAATAATTTTAGAAGATAATCCTCTTTTTAATGCTGGAAGAGGCTCAGTTTATACATCTGAAGAAAGGCAGGAAATGGACGCTTCCATAATGACTGGAAAAGATAATGAAGCAGGTGCAGTTTCTTCAGTCACTAATGTAAAAAATCCAATTTCTTTAGCAAGGCATGTTATGGAAGAAACGCCTCATGTAATGTTTACTAGTAGTGGTGCAGAAAAATTAGCAAAAGATAATAACATCGAACAAGTTGAACAAAGTTATTTTGCAAACCCAGATAGATTAAAGTCCTTAAAAAAAGCACAAGAAAATAAAAAAGGAACAGTTGGGGTCGTAGCAATAGATAAAAATAGAGTAATAACAGCCGGCACATCTACAGGAGGAATGACAAACAAAGCTCCTGGGAGAGTTGGGGACTCGCCAATAATCGGTGCTGGAACTTGGGTAGAAAATAATTCTTGTGGCGTCTCGGCAACTGGACACGGAGAATACTTTATAAGATTTAGTGTTGCCAAAGAAATTTGTGTAAAAGCACGTTATCAAAATAAATCTATTCAACAAGCTTCAACTGAGGTAATGAATCAGTTAAAGGAAATCGGTGCAGATGGAGGTGTTATTGTTATGGACAGCCAAGGAAATTACGCTTTTGCATTCAATACTCCAGCGATGGCAAGAGCATACAAAGATGCATCTTCTGAAGTAATCAAAATATATAAGAATTAATGTCAATTAGGTACGAGCAACAAATCTTGCATCTAGACCTTCACGGAGTAAAGCATGCAGATGTTGAAATTTATGTAGAGGATTTTGTGCTTAGCAATCAGAACGAATTACCCCTTATCATCATATGTGGAAATTCTGAAAAAATGATTTCTATTGTGAATAAGACTTTAAAAAAAATTGATGTTAATTTCGAAGAAACAAGATACGGTCGTATTAGGGTAAATTCACTTGATGCGTAAGTTAAAGATTATTCAAATTCTTCCAACTTTAAATACAGGTGGAGTAGAAAGGGGCGTATTAGACTTTAATAAACATCTTGTTGATAGAGGCCATGAGTCATATGTAATTTCTAATGGAGGCAGGCAAGTAAAAAATCTTATTAATGACGGAGGCAGTCATATTCACATGCAGGTTTCTAAAAAGAGTTTTCTAACTTTACTTCAAGCAAAAAAATTAGCAGATGTTATTAATGAAATTTCTCCTGATATTGTGCACGTTAGATCTAGAATTCCTGCATGGGTCACTCAACTCTCGAAGCTATTTATTAAAAACCCAAGACCAATTTTCTTTTCAACATTTCACGGTCTTTATAGCACACCCTTTTACAGTAGGATAATGGCTAGTTTTGATTATGTTATTGCAATTTCTAAAACAGTTAATGAATATATCTTAGAAAACTATAAAAACCACCTTAATACTGAACCTAGATTAATTTATCGTGGGTCTGATCAAGATTATTTCACTAAACAATTTCAAGTAACTGAACAATATCAGGAAAAGTTTTTTTCACAGTTCCCTAGTCTTGCAAATAAAGAAATTATTTCATTTCCTGGTAGATTATCATCATGGAAAGGTCAAGAATCATTCATCAAGCTAATATCTAACCTACCTGATAATTATTCTGGTCTTATAGTTGGGCCATATGAAGATGCAAAAAAGAAATATTACAAAAAACTCCTAAATCTCATAAGAGATTACAATTTGGAAGATAGAGTTTTTTTCTATAATGCAAAGGATGATATTAGAGAAATCTATTCACTTTCAGCACTTGTAATGAACTTGTCATCAACTCCCGAACCTTTTGGAAGAACACTCCTAGAAGCAGCAATGATGGGTAAAAAAATATGCGGTTGGAATAGGGGTGGTGTAGGTGAGGTCTTAAAGCTTTTTTATGAAGAGGGGCAGGTAGAATTTAACGATTTTGAACAGTTAAAGGAGAAGACTGAATCAATTATTGCCAGCACCAACAAACCTAAAGAGGTATTTTTAACATCAGAGTTGATGCATCAAAAGACTGTTGATTTCTATCTTGAAGCTCTTGGAAAAAGCTAAGATTCATAAATTTTTAAAATTCTTTCAGATGCTTTTTTAATGATGTGATTTTTCTTTATGCTGCTAATCAAATCTTTTTGTTTTTTTAGAAGTTCTTTTGGCCTTGCCGTCCAATGAATAATAACTTTCTTGATTGATTCATAAGATAAATCTGAAGAAATAAATTCATTATCCAGGAGCTCAGGAAATGCACCTACTGGAGTAGCAATTACTGGAACCTCACAATAAAGGGATTCAAAAAAAGATTTTGGTGAGCCCTCTTTTAAAGAGCAAAAAATTTGTCCTTTAGAGTGGCATAAAATATTCCCTACATTATCTGTATAAGGAATAAATTTTATTTTTTTACCAATATCCAAATCTGCAACAAGATTTTTTAATCCTTCTTCTTGAGAGCCTTCACCAACAATTACTAATTTTTCTTCAACAGATTTCCAAATCTTTATTAAAGTCTCAAGATTTTTTTGTGGCTCCAGTCTCCCAATAAAACAAAAGTACTCCCCATTTTTTTTGGTGTACATCGGAAATCTTGTTTCGTCTACCCAATTTAGTTCATGGTAAATATTTTTTTTCTGCCTATTAAAATTGGTGACTGCCAATTTACTCACAGCAATTACACTGTCTGCCTTTTCATAGGCATTTACATTCTTTTTATTGTTATGCACTGTAGCTACCCATTTAAAGTCCCTATTTTTAAATTTTTTTAAAAGCACTGCAGGTTTTGTTCCATGTGTATTAACCACATCGGGCATGTAATTTAGAAAAATTTCTTCTAGTTTTGAGGATTTAAACGGACTAAACCTAAATCCTAGATTATCAAGGGAATGATAATTTGCCCTAAATTTA
>CETE01153144.1_pt1 | contig 19440 bp, 20 predicted proteins | sample 531241 | NCBI WGS metagenome assembly CETE01 (sample SAMEA2622336, study PRJEB7988) | marine metagenome | biome: marine biome (ENVO:00000447); feature: deep chlorophyll maximum layer (ENVO:xxxxxxxx); material: "saline water (ENVO:00002010), including plankton (ENVO:xxxxxxxx)" | depth 30 m
CAGCCCCCCTTCACAAATAATTTGTTTTTGATCATTTTTTCTCCTCTTTGCTGCTTTTTAATTATTTAATAAACTGACCTGTATTTAATTCATGCATCGCTTGCATCAGCTCATTTCGTGAATTCATGACGATTGGACCGTGCCATGCAATCGGCTCCCTGATCGGCTTTCCTGAAACAAGAAGGAACCTAACACCTTCTTCACCTGTATGAAGAGAGACAAATTCTCCGGGATCAAAGTATATCAAGGTTTTATTACCCGATAAATCTCTTATATTTAATTCCCTCCCCCCAAACTCTTTTTCTACTTTTATTCCAGCTGGAGCTGAAGCATATTTGAAATCTGCCTTTCCATAAAAAATATATGCAAAAGTCTTCTTATATGTATCTATTTTTATTACTTTATGAGTATGTGGCGGTATGGATACATCCAAAAACTCTGGCTCGGCTGCAATGCCATCAACTGGTCCTAGAATCCCTCTATAATTACCAACGATAACTTTAATTTTTGATCCATCGTCATCCTCAATAACGGGTATACTTGATATCTTAATATCTTGATACCTTGGCGTTATCATTTTTTTTTCTGAGGGGAGATTTGCCCATAATTGAAAGCCATGCATCTGACCGTTCTTATTACCCTGGGGCATTTCTTGATGCATTATTCCAGACCCAGCAGTCATCCACTGAACATCACCACCCGATAATAATCCTGTATTTCCTAAACTATCTTTGTGTTCAACAGTTCCCTCCAAGACGTATGTTATCGTCTCAATACCTCTGTGTGGATGCCACGGAAACCCAGCCTTATAATATTCTGGGTCATCATTTCTAAAATCATCTAAAAGTAAAAATGGGTCAAATTTCTCTGGCTCCATGAAGCCAAAAACTCTATCTAGAGAGACCCCTGCACCTTCAATAACAGATTTCGGTTTTGAGATTGTTGTTATTGGTCTAAACGACATATCAATCCTTCAACCTAGTAATTTTACTACTGTAATAACTGCCATAGTAATACCTAATGCGAAAGATACTATTATCACCAACCCAAGGATGCTTGCAATCCTACTTAGAAAATGTGGCACCTCTATATTTTTAATTTCGCGGGACTTAATCTTATGAAAGATATATCCAGATAAAAGAAAAATTGCTAATAATATCAATGTATATTTAAATTCGTCTATCATATTATCTTCTCATATAGGCATCTTAAAAGAGTTTACTAGGTTCAATAAAAATTATATCCTTATAATTAAATACATGCAAATAGGACAAAAAAATGCCAATTGTTAAGAAATTTAATGATGCTGAATACATTATCATTGATCAAGATATTAAATGTAAAAATTTACTCCGAAAAGATGACCTTGATGATAGCAGAATAACAATTGATTATTATAAACTATCAAATAAATCCCATCTAGATTATTTAAATGAAGATAGCGATATTAGCTGGATACAAATATTATCGGGAGGTGTAAAGATATCTGACGCTAACTTAAATAAGGATCAGATTGTATTAATTAAGGGCAAAGGAGAAGTGCAATTAAGCGCAATCAGCGATACGGAGTTGGCAATAACAAAAATTAATAATTATAAAATATTTGAAAGCAATGCTTCAGATTCCTATGACTCGCAAATTAACATAATTAATTGGGGGAATGAACCAATTCTAAAATCCGAGCATGATGATAGAAAGAGGGTATATTTGTTATCAGAACTCCTTGCAGGCACAGACTCAGTTAAAGGTGAGTTGATAATATACCCAAAAAATACATCCTGTCCTGAGCACTATCATGTTGGAGCACAGCACTACCAGTTAATTACTGAGGGTGAAGTCATTGCAGTTCTAGATGGCAAAGAGACAAAACTTGAAAAGTATGATGTTTTATACAATTTTGAGAACGAGCCACATTGGTTTTATACAGATGAAAACAGCTGCGATTTTGTAGAGTTTTTTGTACCAGGAGAAAATAAAACAGTATGGACAAAAACAACCAATGTTTGCACTTGGTCGCCTATGGGTGTTGATATAAATGGCCAGTCACCGTCAAGACATATTGAAAAACATGTACATGGTGAAGGAAAAAATATATAAAAAGTGATCTAAAGATGAAACCACACCGTTAAGTTGTTGTGTGGGTAGATGATAGTTAGTATTACCAAACCTCATCTTACAAACTATATCAACATATCCCTATAAATCCCTAAAGGTTGATTTCACTTACCCACACTATACCTACTCAATCCTTGTTGCCCCAGTTTCACATTGAATAAATTTGTCATCTTTTTTAGTGTATGCCGCTAAAACAGCTTCTTTTGTATTATCAGGGAAAGCAATTACCATGTGTTCAACAAGAATATCATCATTCTCATAAACGCATCTGTGACTTTCAACATCAAAAGCGTCACTGTTAAAAAACCCCTCAATCATTGCTAAGGTTTCTTCTTTGTTCATTGTTGTCCCAGTCTGATGTCTAACAAATGTGTAGCTTTCGGATAGTAGCTCACCAAATGCAATGTGATCTTTATTTTCTCTTGCCAACTTCATTTTTTCAAAAAAACTCATAACTATATTCCTTTAATTTAATTATCAAATATTGAAAGATTTACACATACGTATTAAGGTATAATATTCACTATAAACATTAACACAACAATGAATTTAAACGAATACGAAAAAATAGATAGAGAATATCTTATTCACCCTATGACTCACCTTGCAAAGTTTGAACGCGGTGAAATCGATAATAGAATTATGAAAACTGCAAGGGGTGTAGAGATAATAGATGCCCAAGGTAACTCATTTATAGACGCTTTTTCTGGTCTGTATTGTGTTAATGTTGGTTATGGTTGCACAGATATTATTGACGCGATAAAAAAACAAGCTGAAGAGCTTGCATATTACCATTGTTATTATGGAAATGCCACGGAGGCTTCAATCAAATTATCTGACATGGTAATTGAAAGGTCACCAAATAATATGAAAAAAATATATTTTGGTTTATCTGGCTCTGACGCTAATGATACCAATATTAAATTATTATGGTACTACAACAATCTTATCGGTCATACGAAGAAAAAGAAAATAATATCAAGGAGGGGTGGGTACCACGGAGCGAGTATTTTTACGGGTAGCCTCACAGGAATAGAAACATATCATTTTAATTATGATTTACCTATCGAGGGGATACTTCATACGGAGGATGCATTTTATTTCCACAGAGCTGATCTTGATCAAACAGAAGATGAATATTCCCAATTTTGTGCGGATCAGCTTGAAGAGCTTATTTTAAAAGAAAATCCAGACACTATAGCTGGGTTTATTGCTGAGCCTGTTATAGGAAATGGTGGACTGGTACCTCCGCCGCATAATTACTGGCCTAGAATTAAAAATGTGTTGGAGAAATACAATATTGCACTAATATCAGATGAGGTTGTGACAGGCTTCGGCAGACTCGGAAAAATGTTTGGTGTTGATTATTTTGGGATTGAAGCTGATATGATCACTGTCGCCAAGGGCATCACCTCAGCATACTCTCCTCTATCAGGATCAATATTATCAGAAAAAATATCGAATGTAATAAGAGATGCAACAGATAAATACGGTGTGTGGACACATGGTTCAACCTATTCTGCCCACCCAATATCTTGTGCAGCTGGAGTCGCGAATTTAAATCATATAGATAATCATCAACTTATCAAAAAAGGTAAGGATATATCCAAATACTTTAATTTCAAACTAAAGGAGAAATTTCAAGATCACCCTCAAATAGGTGATGTTAGGGGCATTGGATTGCTATCTGCTATAGAGCTTGTTAAAGATAAGAAAAATAGGAAATTTTTTGAAAAAAAGGGGCAGTTATCCCAAGAGATAGTTATGAGGATGGCAAAAAATGGCGTTTTAGCTCGAGCAATGCCAGCAGGTGATACAATTGGTTTCGCACCTGCTTTTTGTATTAATAATGATGAAATTGATACTATACTTGATGTAACCCTTCAAAGTATAGATGAAATAATTAATAATTAATTTGTTCCAATGCAGAAATTATGGCTGGATCTGTCTCAATTGGACCGGTAATAGGAGGTTTTAATGACCATGGCAGTCCTTCAGTTGCCTCTGCAAAAGTAAAATTATCAAGTATACTATGTAGCAACCAACCTTCATCCGACATTATAAATTTTGCTTTATCGGTAATAAGAATAGAGGGACCTTCTGCCAGATTTAATTGGTCTCTAATTTTCTTAATATCTCTTCCAGAACCCGGGCTAGTTGCAAAATCGACACTATCAACAAACCGCCTCGGATCATGAGGCATCAGAATGATTAGATTTGGTATTAAACATGCAATATCATGCGCCCCACCCGACCCAACCATCCTTATCTTTGGATCGTCATAGTCTCCAATAACGGTTGAATTTAAATTTCCAAATATATCAATTTGGGCTGCAGATAGTAAACCAACGTCTATTCGTCCAGCCTGCAAGTCTGAAAACACAGAGAGGCTATCTGTTATCATATCCGCACCATGTGCGATTGATGGGCTACCAGTCGAATAAGATTTAGAAAGTGGTAGAGCACCAATTGCCCCAGACTCATAAATAAGGTTGAGTTCAGGCTCAACACTAAGTTTTGCCAGGCATGCTGCGTCGGACGGAATACCAATTCCAACAAAACAGGACTTATATCCCACAAGTTCGGATGCTGCAATTATTGCGATCCGCTGATTTGGGCTATATTCTCTGAAATCAATTTTCATTTTTTACTCCACAAAGCCCCTGTTCAAGCTCTTTGATTTTTGTATTTCCAATTAACTTTTTATATGCTTCGATATTTCTAGCATCATGAACCCAATTTTTAAGGTAGCTAGATAGCTTATCCTCATCCCGTGATATTGTATCATATTCTATATAATGATTATCATCCCGTGAATAATGACCTGAAACATATGACGGGTATGCACCCCATGGAAGTTCAATGATATTAGAAACTCTGTGTGATGGTATAACTGTTTTTTCTGGTGACTCTTTTATTTTTGAATTACTAATAATTTTTTCTACACTGACAATAATCTTATCTGATGCCAGCGCCCCTTCGATAGTGTCACCATCAATACCCCACATTTGAATATTTCCATACTTATCAGCTAATTGCGCGTGTATTATTGCAATATCAGGCTTTAGCGATGGAATCGCTGAAAATTTTTGATCTGTGTATGGACATTTAATTTGTTTTAGATAATCAATATTACTTGGCTTATCTCCAATCTGAAGAATCTTCGATGGAATAAAACTCACACCCATCCTTGCCGCATGTAATCTCATTATGATCGACTGGTTTGTCCACTCTTCAATTTCTACTGATTTTTTTTTGTATGCTCTGCTGAATGAGTGGGACAGACCAACCGTCGGATTTCCAACATAACCAAAAATAACTTTTTTAACAATTTCAGATGCAATTAATTGATCGAATAGTATATCTGCCCCCGATCGGCAAATGGTTAAATCTAATATTTTTTGGCGAATTAGCTCATGCGAGAGATGAAATGGTATTAAGTGACCAAAACCACCAATAAATATAGTATCTCCGGCATTCACATTATTCCTTATTGCGTCTTGTGATGTTGAAGTTTTATCAATCATAAAAATTTGATTTTTAAATAACGTTTTTTGAACGAAGTTCTTTTATATAATCTTCCTCGTATCCAAGAGAGGATAAGACGTCATTATTATCTTCTCCTAGAAGTGGTGGTGCTTTATCTATCTGAGCTGGTGTATCAGAAAATCTATATGGAACACCTAACATCTTGAGTGTTCCAGCTTCTGAATGCTCTATATTTACGACCATGTCATTAGCTATAGTCTGTTCATCTGCTAATGCGCTTTCAACAGAATTCACAGCGCTTGCAGGAATATCTGAACTTAACAGTTTCTCTAGCCATTCTGTAACTGTTTTGCCAGCAATGACATTCTGTATTTCCTGATCGATTAATTGTCTATTTATTACTCTATCAGCATTTTTAGTGAACCTTGTATCTGTTGCCCACTCTTCTTTGTTCAAACATGTGGCAAATTTTGCAAATTGAGTGTCGTTTCCAACAGCAATAGCAATACTGCCATCTTTCGCCTCAAATGTCCTGTAGGGTACAATATTTGGATGCCCGTTGCCAAATCTTCTGGCGGGCTTACCGCTAACTAGGTGATTTGCCGCAACATTAACTAACATTGAAATGCTGGTTGCATACAGGCTGGTCTCTACTTTTTGCCCTTTACCAGTATTGTATCTGGAATTTAATGCTCCTAAAATAGATATTGTTGCATTCATCCCTGTGCATATATCGACTAATGCAACACCAACTTTCATGGGTTCCCCATTTTCTTCCCCTGTGATACTCATTAGCCCACTTTCAGCTTGTAGTAGAAAGTCATACCCCGGTCTTTTACCTCTTGGACCTCTTCCGCCATATCCGGTAATCTGACAATGTATAAGTTGAGGTGCTTCTTTCTCTCTCCATTCGTCACTGATTCCATAACTATCCATTGTGCCATACTTAAAATTTTCTATCAGCACGTCAGCATCCTTAAGAAGTTGCTTTAGGATAGTTATGCCTTCCTCAGATTTTAAGTTTAATGTCACACTTTTTTTATTTCGATTAATACCGAGGAAATATGCAGCTTCACTTCCTGCGAATGGAGGGCCCCATGCTCTTGTATCATCACCTTTTCCAGGTTGCTCTATCTTGATGATTTCTGCGCCCATATCCCCAAGGTTCATAGTGCAAAATGGACCCGCCAATATTCTGCTTAAGTCTAGCACTTTAATACCAGTTAGAGGGCCTTTTTCTTTTTTAGCCATAAATTGTCCTTTTTGTGCTAATTAGGTCTTTCATTCTCATCATTATCAAGCCCGTCAAGATATGCCTCAACATTTTCTTTTCTTCTTTCACGGAACTGCTGAAAGTCAGGCTTTCTTTTTTCAAGAAATGCATTCATGCCTTCAAGAGACTCTTCAGAACCCCATACATGAGCAAGAAGTTCCATACCATGCTGCCAACTTGCATATAGTGTGTCGGAGTCATGATTGAGTGATTTCTTTGTCTGTCTTATAGTCTGACCACTTCTTTCGATAAGCCCCTCGCACCACTTCTGGGTTTCTTCGTCTAATTTATCTTTTGGAACCACTTTGTTGATTAATCCGATGCTTACAGCTTCTTCTGCAGTGAATCTTCTCGCCATAAAAATCATTTCCTTTGCTAACCTTGACCCAATTAGTTGCGGAAGATATTGAGTTGCCCCAACAGTAGGACAGGCCCCGACTACTGCACCGCTTTGCCCAAATATTGCGTCATCCGCAGCAATAACCAAATCACACCAAAGTGCAAGCTCGTGACCACCACCCATACAGTAGCCATGAACAGATGCAACTACTGGTATTGGTAAGCCTCTAATCGCCATTGCTAACGCTAACATGCGATCATTCCAGTGCGCCGCGTTAATCCAATCTAACCTCATCATTGCGTGAAAATCACCCCCCGCAGAGAAAGCCTTATCACCGACCCCATTAATAACAACGCACACGATTGATGGATCGTTACGCGTAGATAGTACAGCGTCAGTTAACTCATCCAGAGTCTGCTCACGGAATGCATTTCTTACTTCAGGTCTATTTATTGAAATCCATGCGACCTTATTTCTAATTTCAAATAATACTTCTTTGTATTCACCACCAGCTTTTGACATTTTTACCTCTGTTAATTTTATTAAATTTTTGACAAATGAAAATTATCATTCTTTTTCATGCTCTTCAACCTCTATCAGTGCACCACAAACCTCACTTGGGTGAATAAAATATAAATTTCTTCCATGATAGCCTGCTGTTGGCTCTGATAAGATATTTATTTTCTTTTCTTTTTGGTCTCCATACGCCTGCTTGAGATCCCCAACAGAAAGACAGTAATGGTGCAATCCACCTTTTGGATTTTTTTGCAAATAATTAGCGATAGGTGATTTATCACTCAAGGGTTCCATAAGCTCAATATTTAAATTTGCAAAAGATACAATCGCAATCTTTATGTCTTGCTTTTCTATTGTTTTGATATCCGATACTCTAGCGCCGAAAACTCTTTTATATTGGTTTATCGCCTCTTCAATATCTGGAACTGCATGCGCAATATGGTCTACACTAAAATTAGAATGACTCAATTCGTTCTCATTATTATTCATAATTTTATCCATAAAAAATAAAAATAATTATCTGTATTATTTTATATATGTATAAAAAAAAATCTATGTATAATAAAAAATATTTTATATGTTACTTTACATGTTCAACCAATTAAAATTTACCGTGAGGAAATTCAATGTTAAATCCGTTTAATCAACCAGAGCTTATAAAAGCTGAAGTATTCACAGAGCTGCCAGAGAAATACAGGGATACAAAACAAACAGCATGGTCAAACCCGAATAGACAAGGCGCAAAAGTAAATCAATTTCTTGAAGGCCCCTCTTTTGACAGAAAGGGTAATCTATATGTAACAGATATTCCTTTCGGCAGAATTTTTAAAATAACTCCAGACGGTGAATGGGATATTGTTTGCGAATACGATGGTTGGCCAAACGGATTAAAATTCCACAAAGACGGCTCCGCTTATATTGCCTGCTATAAACAAGGTTTAATGAAATTAGACGTAAGCTCAGGTTCGATTGAGCCAATTATAGAGACTATGTATTCCGAGGGATTCAAAGGCCTAAATGATCTTCACTTTACATCAAACGGGGATCTATATTTTACTGACCAAGGTCAGACGGGAATCATAGATCCAACTGGGAGGGTATTTAGGTTAACGGCCAGTGGTGAATTACATAAACTTGTGACAAACGCACCGAGCCCAAATGGTATAACGGTGAATAATTCCGAAAATCAAGTATATGTAGCTATAACAAGGTCTCAACAAATATGGCGACTGCCTCTAATGGCAGATAACAGTGTGAGCAAAAGCGGTGTTGCAATACAGTTATCTGGGGGCCATGCTGGACCAGATGGACTTGAAATGGACTCCGAAGATGGAATGATTGTGAATCACTTAGGGGTTGGTGTTTGGAGATTTGATAGTAATTGTCTGCCAACACATCTGATTTATACGGATAATCATAGTTTGATGACAAATACGGCATTTGGTGGTCCAGATAGAAAAACGCTCTATATAACTGACTCAATGAATGGACGGATAATGAGGGCTTCATTACCGGTTGCGGGCAAACTTTTATATGGATTGTCCTAGTTAGAATTTTAAAATATTGATAGGGATATATTGGTGTAATTATGAATAATGCTCAATTCATTAATGATCTTGATGATACATGTAAAGCAATTTTAAAAGAGAAATACCCTCTTTTTAGTGAGGCAGAATATCAAAGAAGATTTTCCCTTATTGAGACTGTCATCAACCAAAAAAAATTAGATAAAGTTATCATATATGAAGCACTTGGCTCAGGTAATGCTGTCCAATACTTTACTGGATGGCATACAACACAAGAAGCCCTTGTTGAGATTAGAGAAAATGAAAATTTAAATTTGTATGTAGAACATTACAATCACCTCCCAATGGCTGAGAAGCTTATCAATGATAGAACAAAACTATTTTGGGGGCAAAGACAACTCGCAAATAAAATATTACCTGAAATGATAGATGACCTCGGTCAAAATAATACCATAGGAATAATTGGGAGATTGCCATACAGCTATGTAACCCAGCTTCAGCAAAAAAATATAAAAATCATTGATATCTCCAAAGACTATAACTTGATGAGATCAATAAAAAGTAATGAGGAAATATCGTGGATGAAAATTGCTTCTGCACTCACAGACGAGGGTATAAATAATATTGTCTCAAACCTAGAGCCAGGGCTCAATGAACACGAGATGTCTCAGATAACGCAGTGCGGTTATTTAAAGCATGGAGGTCACAAAATAATCAATTTCTTTGGAATCACCGATATGGATAATCCAGAAAATTGTGTTCCGTATCAGTATACATCAAATAAAAATATTACACAAAATGATATAATTACAACCGAGATAAGCTCGCACTTTTGGAATTATCCAGGTCAGGTATTAAGGACTATTGGCTTTAAAAAAATGACTCCACTATATAATGAGTTGCACGCTGTAGGTGATGAGGTCTTCAGCAGTATTTTTTCAATTCTAAAAGATGGGACTACGATTGAAGAAATCAATGCAGTCTCATCTAAGATTGAGGATGGCAGCTTTTCAATTTGGGATGACTTAATTCATGGTTATGGAGGTGGCTATTTAGACCCAGTACTCGGGACAAAAAGCCGGCCAGCTAGTAGCTATGAGGGGTTTACATTTAAGGAAAATATGACGGTTGTTATTCAGCCTAATGTCATAACAAATGACCATAAGGCTGGTATTCAGACTGGTGAATTAGTTCATATACAAAAAGATAAATCAGTTAGAATGCATAGTTTCCAGATGGGATATATTGAGCTGTAAGTTGATTTGATAATAATCAAATATCAAGATTGGAAACCCTCAAAGCGTTTTCCTGTATAAACTCACGTCTTGGTTCGACCTCGTCACCCATGAGCCTTGTAAATAAATTACTTGCTTCATCAGCCTCTTTTACTTTTACTTGTAATAGCGTTCTCATGCCAGGATCTAAGGTAGTTTCCCAAAGCTGATCAGGGTTCATTTCACCTAGACCTTTATATCTCTGTATTGAAGCACCTTTTCTTCCATTAGCAAGTACCATCTCAAATAGCTCCGTCGGTGTATGGACTATCTTTTCACTATCTTTAAGCCTTAAAACCCCTGGCTTTAGATAAATTTCCTGAAGCTTGGATGATAACTCATTAATAGCTATTGCATCAGATGAGTGCATAAACTGCTTATCAATTGTGTAAATCTCATTTACTCCTCGATTTTCTCTTTCAAAGATCAAATCATTTGTTTCGTTTGCTTTTCCCATCCAAGTATTAGTAGATTGGTTAATGCTAAACCTACTATTCAGCCGTTTTGCAATATAGCTTGCAGTCTCTTTAGCATATTCCCGATTATCATATAATTTATAATCTAATGCGCCAGCAATTGCACATTCTTCTATTATAAACTTTGGATATTTGCTACTTATTTGTCCCATTATTCCATTCAATACACTTGATATTTTAAGTATTTCTTTTAGATCATTTGCGCTATGTTCTGCACCTGAGCCACTTTGGTATACTGCATTATCAAGCCCAGATTCAAGGAGGTACTCTTCAAGCTCTTTATCAATTTTTATATATCTTTCAGATCTATTTTTGCTTACTTTATAGAGAGGGGGTTGAGCAATGTATAGGTAACCCCCATCAATCAACGGCCGCATCCACCTGTAGAAAAAAGTTAGTAATAGCGTTCTGATGTGCGCACCATCCACATCAGCATCTGTCATAATTATAATCTTATGATACTTTAATTTCTCTATATCAAACTCGTCTTTTCCAATGCCGGTTCCTAATGCTGTTATGAGGGTTCCAATTTCATTCGATGAGAGCATACGATCAAATCGAGCTCTTTCAACATTCAATATCTTACCCCTCAGTGGTAGAACAGCTTGACAGTCTCTATCCCTTCCTTGCTTTGCTGATCCGCCCGCTGAGTCACCTTCAACAATGAATAACTCAGACTTTGCAGGATCTCTCTCGATGCAATCTGCAAGTTTACCGGGCAAACTTGATATATCCAAAGCCCCTTTTCTTCTCGTGAGCTCACGCGCCTTCCTTGCCGCTTCCCTGGCAACAGCGGCCTCAAAGATTTTGGAAATTATACTTTTAGCCTCGTTCGGGTGCTCTTCAAACCAGCTGCCGAGGGCATCATTAACACAGCTTTCCACAATCGGACGAATTTCTGATGAAACAAGTTTATCCTTAGTTTGACTAGAAAATTTCGGGTCTGGAAGTTTTACTGATAAGACACAAGTCATACCTTCTCTTGCGTCCTCACCTGTTATCTGGATTTTGTCCTTTTTTTGGATATTCGCCTGCCCTGCATAATTATTTATAGTGCGGGTCAGTCCCGCACGAAAACCTGCTAAATGCGTACCCCCATCTCTTTGAGGGATATTATTTGTAAAACACAATATGTTTTCGTGATAACTATCATTCCAACAAAGAGAAATCTCAACAGAAAGACCTTCTTTTTCAAGCTTAAGATTTATCGGTTTATCAATCAATAATTGTTTGGATTTATCTAAATACTTAACAAATTCTTCTAATCCGCCAGTGTAATTCATACTGACAGACTTATTATCGACGCCTCTATTATCAGATAAGTTTATCTCAACCCCTGAATTCAAGAATGCTAACTCTCTTAATCTGTGTTCTAATGTCTGAAAATTGAACTTAATATTTGTAAAAATCTTATCAGAAGGGTGGAATGTAATTTCTGTTCCTGAAATCTGATCTTCACAAGGCCCAACTTCCCTGAGGCCTTCTTTTGGCACGCCATCCAAAAAAGACATTTCGTGAATGGTCTTGCTTCTATAGATTTTGAGATCTAACTTAGATGACAAGGCGTTCACAACTGACACGCCCACGCCATGCAAACCACCTGAAACTTTGTATGAATTTTGATCAAACTTGCCGCCTGCATGTAGTTGAGTCATTATAACCTCAGCCGCCGATATACCCTCTCCCTCATGCATATCAGTTGGGATGCCTCTACCATTATCTTTCACTGTCACAGAACCATCTGGATTTAAAAGTACATCAACCTTATCACAATGACCTGCTAATGCTTCATCAATTGAGTTATCGACTACCTCATAAACCATGTGATGCAGACCGGATCCATCATCAGTATCGCCAATGTACATGCCGGGTCTTTTTCGCACAGCATCTAGTCCCTTAAGGACTTTTATCGATCCAGCATCGTAGTCTTTTTGTTGCTCAAGATTTGTATCACTCATACGAGATTTTAAATGTATTTTTCAGTAATTATATTAGATAAAAAAAAACGTGATTCTGCAAGTTTATAATCGATTAGACCCCTTTATAGCTCAGTTTTCCATTATTAATATTAAATATGTCTGCTTTATCACTTATAAAGTCAAATAAAGGTTCTGATGTACCTGTTAACCAAGTCTGTGAACCAATCTCTCCAATCTGCTCAAATAAATTTGAAACTCGCTCATTATCCATATGGGCAGTAATCTCATCCAATAAAAGTATTGGTGAAATACCATTATTAATTTCTTGATATACTCGGGCTTCAGCCAAAATCACTGAAACAAGAAGATTTTTTTGTTCTCCAGTTGAACAGTTCTCTGCATACATATCGTTTTTATTATAATAAAGTGTAAAATCGGTTCTATGAGGACCTACGTTAGTTCTGAAGGTATCTCGGTCTCTTATACGGGATTGAAAAAATAATTCTTGAAGCTGTGCTTCTATTTCTATCATTGACGATCGTGTATTTATATCACCAAGCTCCTCCCGCATGACAATCTTAGCAGATGGGAATAAATTATTTTTTACTTCTGCGTCCATAATTTTATTTAGTCTATTTGTTGCAATTTGGCGTGATATAAGTATGTTTGCAGCAATTTTTGATATCTGTTTCTCTATTTTATCAAGCCAACTTTTCTTATTGTCCAAGTCCACTAGAACCTTATTTCTTTGCATGATTAGTCGATCATAATCTTTAATATTTTGCTCATGGCTTGGTTCGATTAAACAGACCAACTTATCAAAGAATTTTCGCCTTTCTGTTCTTTGCCCAATAAAAAGTCGATCCATTTGAGGTGTAAGCCAAATGATCCCAATGTAATCATTAAATTCTCGGGAGCTTTTTAAAAATTTACCATCCGCACGGCATTGCCTGGCTTTACCCTCCATCATTTGTGAATTGCCTATCCCTGTTCCTAATTTTGTTATTCCCTTAGCTGTTTTTACCTCCATAAATATTGACCATCCACCGTTCCCATTGATATTTGATTGCTCAGATAATTGCGCACCTCTCAAGCCTTTTCCTGAAGAAAACATTGAAACAGCCTCAATGACATTTGTTTTTCCCGAGCCGTTTCTTCCAACGAGAGCAATAAATTTTTTATCGGTTTCTATTTTTGTGAAACTATGATTTCGGAAATCTGTCAGATTCAATTTGCTAATATCAACATAACTTGAGGCTGTTTTTTCTACATTATTCATAAAATATATTATAGCCAGATTAAGTAATTTTAATTATTTATTAGACTTACTGACACCGACTCTTGCAGGTCTAAGAATTCTGTCGTTTATACGATAGCCTGGTTCTACTAGATGAACAATTATTCCTGTTTCTTTTTCCGTGTCAGGAACCTCGAACATTGCTTCATGTAAAGTAGGGTCAAATTTTTCACCTGTAGGGTCAAATCTCTCAATACCATTTCTCTCGAGTATTTGGGTTAGTGACCTCATTGTTAATTGCACGCCTTCAAATAAGGTTTTAGTTGTTTCGTTATTATCAAGGTTAATGTCCTTGATGCTATCTAATGCTCTCTCTAAATCATCAGCAACGGTAACTATATCCCGTGCAAATTTTGTGGTTGAATACTTAATCGCATCTTCTTTTTCCTTGAGACTTCTTTTTCGATAATTTTCCATCTCAGCTGCCATTCTCAAGATCCGATCATTTGCCTCTTCTAGCATTTCAGTTAAATCAGACTCATCCTTGGTCACCTCATTCATGGAGCTCATATCTGCAAGGTCAGACTCATTCACTGTTGTGGATTCCTCCGCAGTGTTCTCACTATCCTCACGTAATTCTGGTTCTTTCTGTCTATCCTTTTTTTCTTTCATTAACTTGCCAATCTTTTAATTTATCTAAATTCATCATAACCATTGATCTTATTATATTCAATATCACAAATTTATCCTAAAATCTTCTTCATAAGCTCTGCTGTATAATTCACCATCGGTATTATTTTACCATAATTCATTCTCGTTGGACCAATCACTCCAAGAACCCCAATAACCTGTTTTTTTTCATTCTTATAAGGTGTAACTATCATAGATGAGCCTGATAATGAAAATAATTTATTTTCAGATCCAATAAAAATTCTCACTCCTTCAGCTTTTTCTGCCATTCCAAGCAATTCCATAATTTCTTGCTTATTTTCTAAATCTTGAAAGAGATGCCGGACCTTTTCAAGATCATCACTTGCTTCAATGTTTGCGATTAACTTCGATGCGCCTTTGACGATTAAGATCTTATCATCTTTATTATAATTTGAATTGCTCCATGTTGCTAGGCCTTGAGTTAATAAATCTTTTGTTTCCCTATCAAGTTCATTTTTCTTGTGTCGGAAATCAGACTCTATCCTTACTATAGCCTCACTCAATGTAAGGCCTCTCATATGATGATTAAGATAGTTGCTCGCAGATGCCAAACTAGATGCTGTAAGTCCCTCTGAATTATTTATAATTCTATTTTCAACTTTACCATCCTCATCTACAAGGATGACAAGAATTTTTGTTTTATCGAGGGACACAAATTCGATGTGCTTGACATATTTTACATCTTTATTCACCGAAACAACCCCCGTGCAATTTGTTAAACCTGATAACATCTCGCTCGTTTTACTCAAGGCATCCTCTAATGTCATATTATTTGTCAAGGCCTGCTCTTTCATAGCAGCTTGATCTGTATCGGTGAGATTGCCAATCTCCAGCATTGCGTCTACAAATAATCTGAGGCCACCCTCCGTTGGTATCCTTCCCGAACTTGTATGAGGCGAATAAATAAGCCCAAGAGATTCTAAATCGTGCATAACATTTCTAATGGAAGCGGCAGATAAATTTATTTTGTCCATTTGTGATATGGTTCTAGATCCGATTGGCAAACCTTTGTCCAAATACTCTTCAACAATTCTCTTAAAAATATCCCGCGACCTATCGTCGAGATGATGCAGATCTGAATTTTTAATAGCCATTTCTCTTGTTATTCTTTTTCTATTTTAATTCTTCATTTTTATACCTTATATTGATAAAAAAAAATAACATAAAATCAAGAGACATAAATGAGAGCAAATAAGAGGGAGATAACGGCAATTCGCCCGATAAAAATAACGCCAGGCATAATAGATAACGCTGATGGCTCCTGTATGATTGAAATCGGTAAGACACGAGTTATATGCACAGCTTCAATTGATAACAGGATTCCATTTTGGCTAAAAAATTCAGGGAAAGGTTGGATCACAGCTGAGTATGGTATGCTACCAAGATCAACAAATCAGAGAATGTCGAGAGAAGCAAAATCTGGTAAGCAAGCAGGACGTACCCAAGAAATCCAAAGGCTCATCGGGAGAAGCCTGAGGGCTTGCACGGATTTGAGGTTAATTCCTGAAAAACAGATTATTATTGATTGTGATGTAATAGAAGCAGATGGAGGCACAAGAACTGCATCTGTAACAGGTGCTTGGCTTGCACTAAAATTTTGCGTAGAACAAATGATGAGGCAAGGGATAATAAATAAAAGCCCAATAAAAAAACAGATTGCTGCCATATCTTGTGGTATTTTGAACGGCGAGGTGCTTATTGATCTTGATTATGAAGAAGACTCAGCAGCTGAAGTGGATGCAAATTTTGTATTTACAAGTGATTTTGAGTTAATTGAAGTTCAGTCAACCGGTGAAGAGCAAACTTTTAAAATTGAAGATTTGAATAAAATGTTAGATTTGGTCAGAGTAAATTCCCAGAAAATTTTTGAAGCTCAAAAAAAGGCAACTTCATAAAAATGTATGACCTTAATCAAGATAAACTGCTAATTGCCAGTCACAATGTGGGCAAAATATCTGAATTTCGTGAACTTCTTGGATTATTGAAAATAGACATATCATCATCTAAGGAATTAATGCTGCCCGAACCGGTTGAGGACGGCCTATCATTCGAGGATAATGCACTAATTAAAGCAAAATCTGCATCCAATTTATCTAATTTAATTTCTCTGTCTGATGACTCTGGTATTGAAATTGATGCATTGGACAAACAGCCCGGTATATACTCCGCAAGGTGGGCAGGGCCAAATAAAGATTTTAATTTTGCAATGCGTGAAGTTACAAGATTACTGGATGAGAAAAAAATACCATTTGCAGAGAGAACAGCAAGATTTGTCTGTGCATTATGTCTTTTTCATCCAAATGGGGAATATCATTTTTTTGTAGGAAAAGTTGAAGGCAGGGTAGTTTGGCCACCACGCGGTAAATATGGTTTTGGTTATGATGCAATATTCGAGCCAATTAATATGAACAAAACATTTGGAGAAATAACATCTAGTGAAAAACACTCATGGACACCAGAAAAAGTTGGGTTATCACATCGAGCAAAAGCATTTGCAAAATTTGTAAGTTATCTATCTCAGAAAAAAAGTGAATGATGTCCGAATTAAGTATTTATATCCATTGGCCCTATTGTTTGTCTAAGTGTCCATATTGTGACTTCAATAGTCATGTTTCAAATAAAAAAATTGATCAAGAAGAGTTCCTGGACCTCATTGAAAAAGAGATAGATTACCATGGTAAATACATAGATGACAAAAAAATTTCATCTATTTTTTTTGGCGGGGGAACACCATCCTTAATGTATCCTAATATTATAGAGAGAATTTTAACTCATCTATCCGCCCGATCCAATATTGCGAATGATACGGAAATTACCATGGAAGCAAATCCTACCAGTGTGGAGTCACAGAAATTTAGAGATTACTCAAATACTGGCATAAATAGAATATCAATTGGTGTTCAGTCATTAAATAATAATGATTTAAAAAATCTAGGAAGAACTCATACAGCTGAGATGGCAATTGAAGCAATTGGCATTGCACAAAAATACTTTAAATCGGTTTCTATAGATTTAATCTACGCTCGACCGGGTCAGGATGAAACGGCATGGAAGTTGGAATTAGAAAGAGCGCTGTCCCTTCAAACACAACACTTGTCTTTATACCAGCTAACAATTGAACCTAAAACTATGTATGAGAAGTTATATAAATCGGGAAAAATTAAACTACCTGATGAAACACTTTCTAATGAGTTGTATCAAATTACTGAAGAGATTTGTGGTAAATTCTCACTGAGGAAATACGAAATATCAAATTTTTCAAAAAGAGGATTCGAGTGCAAGCATAATTTAAATTATTGGAATTGCGGAGAATGGATAGGTATTGGTCCAGGTGCTCACTCACGCGTTAGAGAGGAAAGAAAACAAAGAAGGTCTCTAGTAAACGAATATGACCCATATAATTGGGGTAAAAGAATTAGAAAATTTGGTCACTCTTTAATCCAAAACAGTATTCTCACAGACGAACAGAACCAAGACGAATATATTGTAATGTCGATGCGAACAAGGGATGGTCTAAACATCAATAAGTACGAAAACTTAGGTGGTAAATTAAATAAGGACAACATTAATTTACTCATATCCAATGGCTATTTGAGCAAAGATAAAACGGAAGAAAATATAAAAGTTACGAGAAAAGGATCACTAGTTTGCGATAGTATAATATCTAGTTTAGCAGACTAAAAATAATTGGAAATAATGAAAGATGGAAATTACCCCAGGATTATATCTTGTATCCACACCTATTGGAAACCTTGAAGACATTTCGCATCGTGCCGTGAGAATATTAAACTCTGTTGACATGATTTATTGTGAAGATACTCGTGTATCAAAGAAACTTCTCAACCATTATCAAATCAAAAAGCAGCTATTCGTGTACAATGATTTTAGCGGCGAAATATCCCGCAATGAAATTTTAAGTATACTCATGGATGATAAAGCGGTAGCGCTGATTTCTGATGCGGGAACACCTTTAATATCAGACCCTGGTTATAAATTAGTCAAATTATGCAAGCAAAAAAAAATACCAATATACACAATACCGGGTCCATCAGCGTTGACTTCATCTGTGGTCGTATCGGGATTGCCAACAGATAAGATCTATTTTTTGGGATTTCTTCCTGGCACTGCATCAAAAAGAAAGAATGAACTTCAAAAAATAAAAAAACTGGATGCGACAGTTGTCATCTTCGAGAGTGCGAAAAAAATATACAAAACTTTAAATGAAATTCAAAATTATTTTGGTGATATTGAGATTGTAATAACACGGGAACTGACGAAGATATTTGAGGAAGTTATTACAAATAAAATTAGTAATATTCTTTCAGAAATAAATAATAAATCTGTAAAGGGAGAAATGGTAATACTGTTTAATACCTCAGAATTAATTACAAATAATCTCGATATTACCGAAGTAGAAAATGATATAAGAAAACTAATAAATGATTTGCCTGTGAAACAAATTGCAAATATGATTCATATGAAATATGACCTGCCAAAAAAAATGGTATATGATCTGTGTCTCAAATCAAAAAAAACTAAATAATATTTTTAATTTTAAAAAAAA
>CETE01144337.1_pt1 | contig 19387 bp, 35 predicted proteins | sample 531241 | NCBI WGS metagenome assembly CETE01 (sample SAMEA2622336, study PRJEB7988) | marine metagenome | biome: marine biome (ENVO:00000447); feature: deep chlorophyll maximum layer (ENVO:xxxxxxxx); material: "saline water (ENVO:00002010), including plankton (ENVO:xxxxxxxx)" | depth 30 m
CCCACCACTTCAATTTTATCTTGTACTACTTCTTTTGTAATCGCCATGATTTTTCTCCTTTTGTCCACCTCTAGAATCCACTAGAGGTATAAAGTTATTTATTATGCAGCTGTATATGCGAATGATGTAAAAATATAAGCATTTATAGATGCAGTCATAGCAAAAGTTGCGTTGTTATTATTATTAACCATAAACATTAAAAAAGAATTACCAGAGTGAATTGTTGAAAACTCAGAACCAGTGACAGCACCACTATAGATTCTGACAGCCCCTGTTGTATAATTTCCACCTGCTGAAGTATAGGGCAAATCAACAGTTACTGTACCACTACCACTATTATAATTACTTATTCTAAATTCAACTGAACCAACTACCTGTCTTCCTATTCTTGTGTAGAAAAGACCATTTGTGCTACCTAAAGTACAAACTGTACCACCTATTTTAACAACTGGAGCTGCTATAAAACCCTCTTCATAGTCATCCAGTAACTCAGATGACATACTTGTACCATCACTCGTGGATGCAAAACTTATACCATGACCATTTGCTAGAGCAATATTACCATCTGTAAGCGTCAGACCATTAGCTATGGTAAGAGCCGTACTAGATAACGTAAGACCCTCTGCTCCTGCTCCTCTAACTTTAGTTAATGCCATTTAATCCTCCTACGGTTTAGAAGGCCAAGTCACATTCTTCAATGTTATACCATCACTATCGAAAGCTGCGTCTTTGCCGTTTGCATGGGCAGGCAAGTCACGTAATGCTTGTCTGTAAGTTTTCATATCCGAAGACAGAGTTACGTCTGACAGAGCTAAATAGTCTGTCTCAGCTAACTTTCTGTTTCGTTGTGCACGAAGCTCTGTTAATGGAGCAGCTGCTATAAGTGCTGCCTTTTTATCTGATACTGCTTTCCAAGTAGTACCAAAGTCACTTGGGCTAGAGCTTTCAATGGCTGAACCATTGCTGTCTGCTCCTGTTACTTTTCGAAACATTGAGTTAAACTCTGCTTCAGTTGTAGGCTCTCCTCTAAGAACCCACTCTGTTACTCCTAAACTAGTTAATGCGTTTGCTATTGTTGTCATTTGTTTTCTCCTAAGATTGTATTTCTGTTGCGATTAATGCGTGTGACGCAGCAGAATGTAAGTTAAATACATTGGACCCTGAATCTATTTTACAATATAATGCAAAAGTGTGAGGATTTGTATCTACCGTTGTGTACTCATAATAGCCAGTTCCACCATGATAATTATGATTCGTATCCCAATATCCTGCCCAATAATAATAGCCACTGCCATCATCAGATGATACATTAGAGCCATCTATATAGAGAGCCGTTTGAGAACTAGAATCTGTTCCTTTATGTGCCATCCCTATAGTGCATTGTACTATAACCTTATTACCAGACGCTTTAGGTGTAAGAGATAAACTTAAAGTTGAAGTCGCAAAACTTGTACTTGAAAAAGCCTCGTGGGAAGAAGCATTTCTGAAAGACCTTACAACCTGTAACACATGACCTGCTGGCATGATTACTTTAGAAGCTGTGGTCTTACCTTGTATTGTGTCTACTGATAGTGTACTCATTGGGCAATCTCCATCATTGTAATCACAGTATTTCCATATGACCCTTTTATGTTTGCTTGTCCTGCGTTTGAGTGTTTATTAAGTCCAATAGAATAGGTTGTATTTCCACCTGGTGTATCTAATTTTTGTAAACAAACCCAAGTCCACATATCTGTTGAGTATGTTAATATTTGTGGTTCTGTTCCTGCTGTAATTCTTGTACCACCAGATATAGCACCTCTATACAATGAAAATCTTGCTCCATTATAATTTGAACTGAGTGTTGTGTTTCCTAAAAATGTTGCTGTTACTAATACTTTGTTAGATGGATTTAGTAAAGTAAATGTCCCTGTTTGTGGACCTTGAACATCTGTATTCGTTGATGTTGTAGAATAATTTGTTGCTTCTGTAAATTCAACAACCTGCACTACATACCTATTTGTATCATCTGCTGTCTGTCCTTGTAAGTTGTCTACTCTTAATGTACTCATGATGGTTTCTCCGGGAAGGTTACAGATGAAAGGTCAAGCATAATTAGACCTTCAGTAGCTAACTTTGGATTTGCTGTTTTAGTAATGTCTCTCAAAGCCTGTCTGTATGTTTTCCAATCACTGTCGTTACTAAGTGTAACATCTCTGCTTTGTGTCCAATCGCAGTCTTCTAATAATTTATCTCTATAGTTTCTTAATGCGTTCATTTCATTTGACATATTTTTGCTCATTGTCTTATCCTATTAAGTAACCGTTAAAGTAACCACCATCCGTAGCGGTATTTGGAAATTGAAGGTCGTTACCCCCAGTATTTTTTACTTGTAGATAATCGTTTGCTGATAAACTAAATATAAAATTTATGCTGAGATGATCAAAATGATTACTTTCACCATCTTCTTTACCTGCTCCACTTGATAGAATTACTGTTCCGTTTTTAACAAGTCGTATTGTTGTTGCATGACTTGAACTTGTTGCTCTACAATTTACACCAACATTTACCATGTAAACACCTGTAACTGGAACAGTAATTTTGTAATCAGACGCACCACTCCAAGTAACGCCACCCTGAACAAAACTTAAATTACTACTTCCATTATTTGTATTTGCAAAATCCAAAATGCTGTTATTTGATGATGTTCCAGAAATGCCCTCGACACTCCAACAAGGCAATACTGGTTGCGTAACTCTCCCACTACTATCAATAGTTTGAGCCGTAGTGCCATTTGTATGTTTTATATTTTGTACTAATAAGTTGCTCATATCACTGCCAGGTGGCCTCCCGAGTTTACGGTAAGTGTAATACCACTACCTACTGTTATGGGTCCTGTAACATTAGCGTTCTCATTAGCATTGATAGTTGTGTTAACATCTACAGTTTGAGCGTTAATCCTAAACATTCCACCAAGTCTAAAGTTACCTTTGTTAGCGTCAGGAGGAGTTATACTTCCTTCTGATAATCCTAAATAGTTTACAAATATATTTGCTGTACCTGTAGAAGGAGCTGCTGTAAACGTTAATGTAGTTCCGTCAGGTATACTATACGCTGTTGTGTCCTGAACAACCCCATCTACCGATACCAATATATCTTGTACATTAGATACGGTTCTATTAAGAGTAAATGTAGTATCACTATTATCTCCATTGAACCGCTGTACGTCTGGTATATTCTGATAGGTTGTTGCTGCTTGATTTCCTATAAGTGCCATTATGGTGTTATCTCCATTATGCTTAGAGCTGCATCTATCTTAGCTGATACAGAACAATCTATCTTCATAACATCAGTACCTTGTATAACAACTTTATTACCAGCAAGAACTTCTAAAGAACTTCCTGCGGGTACTGGTACATTATGCAATAAACTTATGTTTTCATTTGTCTCTGTATCACTTGTATTGCTTTCTAATGTTACGCTAACTGTTACTTGTGATGTATGTTTGTTACATAAAATTAATCCAAGCACAATAGCTCTATGCGTATTAGCAGCTCCTGGACCTGTATACAAAGTTAACGGAGTACCTGCTGATGTAGGCATAGCCGCATTTGTTTTTAGTTTAAATATATTTGCCATAGTTTCTCCCTATCCTAATGCAATAGCTAATGCTGTGGATTCGTCTGCTGCAGCGGCAGCTGTAGTTCCACCTATGTCTGTTAGTACCTCTGAAGCAGAACGTCCTTCTACTTTTGTACCACTAATTCTTAAAAAGTCGTCGTCAGCTACGCCTGTAGTAAATTCTGCTACGTTACCATTGGCAATACCTTTTGTGTTAGCTGCTACCTCAACCCATGCAGATCCATTATAATACTTAAGTACGTTTGCTGTAGAGTTATACGCTAAGTCTCCTTCATCTAAACTAGAGCTAGGATCAGAAGAAGCTATTCTGTATCTACTAGCAAAGTTATTAACGTTAGAAATATTAGAAGCAACTGTACCAATATCTGATGCATCATTAGCTACTGTAGTAATATTAGAAGCTATACCTGCTACAGTAGAAACATTACTAGATACTCCTGCAACGGTTGCGATATTCCCAACAACACCTGATGCACTAAGAGTACTCATATTACTTACGTTAGAAGAAGTAGCAAGTGTATTTAAATCGCTAACTATGTCAGCCGTTGCAAGCGTGTTTAAATCACTTACTATATCTGAGGTAGCTAAAGTGTTTAAGTCACTTACAAAATCACTTGTTATTAAAGAAGCTTTACCAGCAACAGTTTGAACTTCACTAGATATACCAGCTACAGTAGCTATTTCGTTAACTTGAGTTGTAATAGCGTTACCCATAGCATTACCATGAACAGTACAGTAGTATCTAGCTGGTTGTGTTCCTGTTTCAGGCACTGATAATACAACAGTAGCTCCAGACTGTCCTTGAGTTCCATTTACTGTAACTCCAGTAGAAAAAGAATTACCAGAAGCATCTTTAAATCTTAATGGATGACCGCTATTAGTATTATCACTTACATCAAAAGTATATGTAAATCCTTTTACAAGGCTTAGTGCAGGGTTATTTGCTCCATCTATTACAAAAACATTAACACCACCAACGTTTGCAACTGTTACTGCAAATGTTTGTGTACCATCAAAAATACCTGCAACAGTATTAATGTTTGTTTGTTGAGAAGCTGTAGGTTTTATATCTTCCCATGCAGATCCGTTGTAAACTTTTAATCCATCACCTGTTTTAAAGTACAATGCTCCTGTTGCTAAGGAATCTCCATCATTATCAGCTGACGGATCACTAGATTTTACGCCTAAATACCTGTCATCAAAGCTATCAAGAGTATTTGCAGCGTTAGTAGCACTAGTTGCGGCCGCTGTGGCTGAGTTTGACGCGTTAGTTGCGCTAGTAGACGCGTTAGAGGCGCTTGTATTAGCTGCAGAGGCACTAGAAAGCGCTGAGTTTGCTTGTGTTGTGGCGTTTGTGGCCTGAGTTGACGCTGTCGAAGCCGAAGCTGCTGCGTTTGTTGCACTAGTTGCTGCATTTGTCTCACTTGTAGCAGCATTTGTCGCGTTTGTACTAACAGAAGACACAGCATTGCTAGCTGTTGTGGCGCTACTGGATGCTGCTGTGGCGCTTGTAGCTGCTGCAGTTGCAGAAGTAGCTGCTGCAGTTGCAGAGGTTGCCGCTTCTGTGGCCTTTGTTGTTGATGTTGTTGCCTGTGTAGCAGCTGTAGCAGCAGAGGCGGCTGCATTAGTTGCAGAAGTTTGCGCAGATGCAACGTCTGCTGCGACAAGATCGGGTATCCCATCGATTTTTGAGTCAGTAAATAAACCTCCATTAGCCGCATTGTCTGTAGCTCCCGTAAACTGACCTGGTCGTGCTGCTGTTGTCATTATATTAACCCTCTTCCGTTAAAATTTATTTGTACATTACCACCAGAAGAATTTCTTTTTCTATCTTCAGAATTAAGTTCATTAATTTCGTTATCAAACATTAACTTATACTTAGCAGCTTGCTGATCATCTTGCACAAAAGCAAAAACTTCTACTAAAGCTCCATATAGTAGTATACGTTCGTTCTGATCTCTTAACCAATTAGGTACTTCAGTACCAATATAGTTAGCTGAGTTTGTACCTGCACTCTCTGTATCAGCGGCAGTTGCCTCTGTTGCTGTTGCGTAAGCATTAGTTGTATCACCATTTACAAAGTGCAGCGGGGTAGTTCCGCCAGACGTTGTTAAAAAGCCTGCCTTATAGTTTAATACTGTTACAGCATACTTAGCGTCTAGCGCTGGTAACCTTCTGTAATATAGTAACTCAATGCTATCTGCTGTATTACCAAAAGCATTTTCACCAAAACCAGGTGTTAAAAATATTAGATTACGCTCTCTAGTAAAATAGTTACTAGCTAAATACTTTTCTGCTGTAGGATCATTAAATGTTCTAACATCTAGCTTTTCATTAAATACTCTAGTTGCACCACCCGCAGAATCTAATTCTTTTATTTGTATTATTTCAATTAAATCAAAAGGAACTTTTATTTCAGTTTTACTAGATTGTAGCTGAGTGTTATTAGTTGTAGCCGCTTCTAAAGTTGTTTTGCTATAAGTTGCAACGTTTTCTAAAGGAGGAACTCTAAGATTTCTATAAGCTTTATCAGCTGCATATCTTAGAGAGTCTTTAATAATATCATCACTAACAACTTCTTCGTCTCTATTAGACCAATTACGCACTAAAGCTACGAGTTCAGTATAAGTCATTATACCCTCCTATGTGTTTACAAGCAAATGAGGATATTCCATTTTTAATATAACTTTTAACTTTTTAAGCTTGTCTTTATCGTGCATAAATGTAGGACTATGTAAATCAATACCATAATCTTCTTTTATTTTTATAGCAACTATATCTGGTATAGTAGCCATTTTACGATAACCCATTTTGCTTTTTCCAAAGTAAGCTTCTTTATCCCTGTCCTGCTTTACTGCTTCTATAAAATGTGTTACATCTTGTGTAGCTTGCCACTTGTTAGTTTCTAAATCATATCCAGCTTTTATAGACTTTTTAGGATCAACTGTAGCGCTAGAAAAATTAAATTCATGTTGCTTTGCCATTATGTAGCAGCCTCTGTTATAGCAACAAACCTTCCTGATTTGCCTATATAACCTAGCTCATCACCAGCTGTTGCGGCTGTTGGGTTTGCGTTAGTTGCTACACTTGCTGCGTTAGGCGAAAAATGTGTTAATTTATATCCACCACTAGTTACTTCAGCAATCCTAAATACTGATCGATCTACTGGATATATATTTCCATTAGCTGCTCTTATTACGTACATTGGCTTTCCCTCCCTTATGCACTGTTTGTATTTCGAAAGAAGCTTTTAAACTTGCTCCCTTATGTGGTTTATATCCACCTGCAGGATTTTTCATTAGTTTAAAACCTTTACCACTTTTCATCCAATGAAACCCTTCAGGTGCTTGTACAGATTTATTTGCCATTTGTTTTCCCGTGTGCTTTCTTTATTGCTGCTTTACCTTTTTTAAATATACTAGATACTTGTGACTTACCCATAACTTTAGATCTTTGTTCTCCAACAGTAAGTATTTGTATCTTTCTAGCATAAGGCTTATTAATTCTTTTTACTTTAGCTACTGTTGCCCTAGCATCAGCTGGCGTAGCAAACTTTATACTTACTGTATCCTTAGGGTTTTCGTCTGTATAAAGTCTGCGGCCAGAACCTTTAGGCTTTTTACCAGTACCCTTTTTAGGATCTGGCATTATGCTTTTTTAGTTTTCATAGGGTTATTTCTAGCTGGTCCACAACCTGCTACTTTACCACCATCTTTATAGTACTTAGCATCATGAACCTTACCACCATGCATCTTCATCATGACTTTCTTCATATCGTCCATTACCATTCCTCCGCCCGGCTTATAATGTACTTTACCACCGTGCATCATCTTCTTATCTTTTCCGTAGTGACCTGGCATTTATCTCTCCCTTAATTTAAAAAATGGGGAGGCGATTAAACCTCCCCAAAAGTCTTATGCAAGACCGTAGATAGCTCCGCAACCCTTAGGATTACGTACTTCAAGTGTAAGCTCTTCAACCATCATTCCAACAGTTGAGTCACCCTTTTGCCCTACGTCTACCTCTTGTAGAGGTCGTAGATTCGCAATAGCGAAATACATAGGATCGTAAATTAACGCTGACTTGTCTGCCATGTTAGTTGTAGCACCTAGGTTACCAGGTGATCCAGCAGAGTTTGTTAACTGAACGTTATTTGTTAGACCCATGATGTAGTTTGGCACTACCATTAAGTCACCAAAGTCAGACATGTATACGTCTACAGATTGACGTAGCTGTCCTGAGGAACCGATTTCTCGCTTAACGCCGGTATCAGATACCATTAAGTCAGAGAAGTCTCTCCTTAGTTTTGGTGATACCATTATGCTAGTAGCGGTTCCACCCTGCTCATAGATTTTCTGCATAACAGAGTCAATGTCTGTTAATGCTAGAGAACCTGTAGAAGGCTGAGAAGTTCCAGAAGTAGCTGCACTTCTGATTCTACCAGTACCGTCTGCAGTAGTTGCAGGAGCACCGTATCCACCTACGTATACGCAAGTGTCACCAGAGTTAATAAAGGACTGGTATCCACCAGCGCTTCTAGCGTTAGCATTTTGGCTACCAACAGCAGCAGAAACGTTGTGTGAGTGAATCATGTCGTGCTCGACGTCACGCTTCATTTCAGTTCCACGCTTTTTAAGTTGGTATGCATACTCATCAGCTACACCAGCTTGATCAACAGCTCGTCTAGTTCCTGACACAGCAATAGTTTTACCATTAATCTGTGTGTAGTTACCTAGTCGTGTTCGGTTAGGTCCATCAGTTGCAAACTTAGCACCAACACCAGGAGTTGCAGACGCACCACCACCTGATACAGGCTCAATGTAATCGGTACCCTCACCGATCCTTGAGTCACCAGGAGTTTCTAGTTCGTCAGTCTGCCATTCGTGATAGATTGCAGAAGCTTTCGCTTTACCGATAGATGATATAAAAGGAGTTTCGTCCCTTGTAATCATCGTAATAAAATCAGCAAGGTCTTCCCTTTGGGAGACGTCCTTGCCTGTGGATCTAGCTGGACCGGCTGGTCCGCCTACACCACGTACACCAAGTACATTAGTCATTTGTAATTACCTCCAAAGACTGAGTTAAGTTAAACGTTACTCAGAGACTTTTGGGCTATAGACTTTAGGAAAGCCATATCATCGGCGCCTTCACCTTTTCCAGCTAGTACTTTTGCACGCAACACTTGGTCAGCATCTTGCTTCTGTTTAGAAACAGTTTTAGCTTTCCTCACTGGTGCCTTCTTAACTGGTAAGGCTTTACGTTTTACAGAACCTTGCTTGATGCCTTGCTTTAGTTGTCTGTAGTCATCTACAAACTTTACTATACTAGGATCAGTAACAGTATTTAAAACATCTTCTTTTATTCCTTCTGCTAGAGCAAACTCACGTATAAGTTTAGCTCTACCTTCGTCGTAACCAGGTATCATAGTAGGAATAGTATCGTTAAAATGTTGTATTTGATCGTTCCAAGCTTTCTGAGTTTCCTCCTGTGACTGCTTTTGCACAGCAGTTGTCAATTGCTCTCGCTTGTTACGAGCTGTCCAATACTCTTTTTGCACTTGTTCACGCTCGTCTTTTAACTCACTTAAGTTGTATGAGTCATTATCCTTACGTGCTTCTGTAATTTTTTCCTCGAGTTTATGGTATTTTTCCGCTAAGTCTTTTTCACTTGAATACAACACTGTTAAACTAGCTTTTGACATACTGTCAAGCTGCGCTAATTTATCTTGGTATTGTTTTTCAAGATCTTTCCTAGCATCTCCAAGCTCTCGACCCTTTTTAGAAAGAGATTGTTCGGTAGCGTAACCTTTAATAAGATCACCAAAAGATACTTCCATATCTGTGCCATCAATTTTCACAGAGACTTTAGCATCTAAGTCTAAGTCTTCTTGAGAATAAGTCTCAACTTCTTGGGTAGCGGCTTCTTCAGCGGCATCCTCAGCTGGTACTTCTTCACTTTCTTCTTTGACTTCCTCTTCAACTTCTTCACTAACGGCTTCCTCAGACTCTTGGGTCTCAACTTCCTCTGATTCTTCCGGGTCTAACTCAGGCACTTGCTCTTCGGGTAGAGATTGTGTAAACTGTGAGTTTTGTACAATGTCAGCCAGCAACTGTTCTTCTGTTCGACCTACATCTGCTTGGGAGTCATCCTGTCGGGTAGAGTCCACTTGTGCTTCTGTATTGTTATCCATTGGCTACCTCCTTTATTGGGGCTGCCTTAGAATTCTTTAATTCCTTTTTATATATATCTTTTAAAGTATATAAGTTTACTAGTAATCCGCAGTTAACTTTTGTCTTACCTGCAGATCTCATAGAATCATACTCTAAAGTATTTATCATTGTTTCAATATTATATAGTAGTTCGGTTTTATTAATTTCCCTCACTCTCGCTCTCCTTCATTATAGGTACGTTTTTTCCGTAAGTCTCAATATTTATCATCTTTTCTTTGACACTACCAAGTGCCATTGCAGACGCGTATAAAAATTCTCGAGACTTAGTTTCGTGAGGCTCGGTCTTTAACCATTGTAAAAACAGATCTACTAATATGTCTCCATATGCTTCATCAAAAAACTCATCACGCTCTCTAGCTGCAAACTTACCTTGTACATGTGCTCGTCTAGCTAGTTCTTCAGGGTGAATCTTATGATTACCATAGGATTTAGTATTACTTAGCCTCTTCTCAGCCGTCGCTTTATACTTATCCATTTTATCCTTAATTTTTTTATTTAAAAAGCAAAATAATAAATGACTAAGAAAAGTCCGATAACCATAATAATATGTGTTATCATAGCTTCCTTATTCATTTAAGCAATTAGCGTATTATATACAATCTCACCATTTTGTGCAGATGTACCATGCGCTGTTGTTAAACTAGTTAATGTTTGGGCTCCATTATCTAGCCCCGTAACTATAAGGAAAGACTTTTCAGCACAGGTTAATCCTGTCTGTACGTCTGTTCCTGCCGTAGCTACATTAAATGTTATTCTAGCATCAGAGTCATTAGTAACCATTATACTTCCAGCTCCTGAGCCAGCAGCAGTAGTTACTGTACCTGATTGTGCTGCTCCAACTCCTGAAGCATTAATTGTTACTGTTCCCATTTTTTCCTCCTAAAATGCTACTTGCCATCATTAATATTTCGTCATAGCTTGGATGAGGTGGTATCTGTGCCCCTTCCTTTTGTGCTTTGACACTAAGTTCTGCCCATTGCTGAAAATGCTTATCGATAGCAACAGCTAGTTGTCTAGCATTATCATCCATAGTATTTTTAGCTTGCGCAGTTGTATAGGCAATATTAGCTTCCTGCAACTTAACGTCACTCATTGCTTTCTGCATTGCTGCTTCTCTAGTTGTTTTAGCAGCTTGAGATTGCATTTGTATTGCTTTCATAGCCTTTTGCCTAAACTCATCTTTATTATAGTCTTCTAAGAAATCGTTACTATCTAAGTTCATAGCTTCTATTATTTTAGTAGCTAACACTGCAGGAGCTTCTGGCTTTATAGCCATACCTGCTCCTTGCTTATTTAAAGCCGGGAGAACTTCTGCACCTATTTGTCTCAACTTATTAAGTCTAGTACTATTACTATTTTCTCCTATATCAAGAAGAATTTCAACTTCCATCTTACTTGGTAGTGCGTTCATATCTATAGTTTTGTATACATTATTCATGTTAAAAGAAAGTTTTCTTTTCATGTTTTTATGCATGGTACTATAGACCCCAGCGATTAACCGCTTAAATCCTGTTTCAGCAAATCGCCGCGCAATATGTGATATACGCTTCTGGGCTGCTGATTGAACAGCGGCAAACTTTTGTTCAGAGTTACCTGATACATACAATGTGTCGTTAAGACCTTGTACTGTCTTACTCATACCTGTAGCTTGTTCTTTTATTGTTTGTAAGTGGCTTAATAAAGGAACTGTACCAGTAGATATAGTTTCAGGTGGTAGAGTTGTTACTGATCCTTGTGGGTTGCCGTTTGTAGGTATGATCTGCTTTGGTTTCATATTTTGTAAAGCAGAAAAATCTACTACGTTTGGATCAGCAAGCTTTGGAGCATAGTTAGTTAGGTATGTATTTTCTACAAAACCTCTTAGTATTGCTGTATTTGCTAGTGTAGAGCTTCTTGTAAAGTCTGCCATTGATAAACCATAAAACTCAAACGGTATATCAATAGGAACTATAGAAGCTAGTGGTATTTCGTCAACATCATTTTCATATATAATATGATTACCAATAGTCATGATGTGCTTTAGCTCAGCAATACCATCTCCATCTCTATCTACTCTTATCCAACATTCTGTAACGTTTACATTTATATTTGCTTCTAATGGTACTTCATATGATTCAGCAGATCCTTGCCAATACTCTTGTCCTGTTACGTGCTTTCTAGCCGCAACATCTTGTGAGTATTTAGCAGAACCTAACCATGAAGTATCATGCATAGTATCAAAATCTATATCATCAGATACTTCTGGATAATACTTTCGTATTTCAGATCTTGACATTTGTGTCTGTATTCCCACAAACTGCGCATCAGATATACATGTAGACTCTCGTGATATTCTAAAGTTTTCTGGCGGTATTAGTTCTAGTTTTACTTTAGACTTATCTATCTTTTTTCTAACTCTAACGTCGACGTAAACTAATTCCATCTCGTCTTCTTGCGTTATTTCTGATTTAACAGGTCTGTTTTCAAACTCTAATTCACCAACAACTTCAACGTTTTCATCAGCTAGTATTTCATCTAGCTTCATTTGTGTTATTTCTTCGTAATCTTCAAATACATAATCGTAATCTTCTACATAATCCCATCTACATACAGAGTTTTTCCATAGTAGCGCAGCTTTAATCCACTGTGACATAAACTCCCAACCATTGTTATGTTTAAATATACAATAGTTAACTATATCACTAGCGTCTTTTGCAGACTTAAATGCTGCAGGACTATCATCATAAGGCACAAACCTAGCTAGTTTATGATTGTTTAAAAACAGATCAGATAAAATAGCAGTATATGCTTCTACAACTTCTGTAGTAGAAGTATCAACAATAGTAGAAACACCTTGAGGAGACAAATGATCTGACGCAACGCCAGCGTACTCATAAGTTGCTTTCAGTCTTTCTCTAGCTAAATCAGAACTATTAAGAAAGTCACCAGTACTATTTTGAACTCCCATTTCAATAAGATTAATGAGTTGCTCATCGGTAACCGGTTCTTTATAACCATACCGTTTCATTAATACTTACCTCCTATTTTTAAGTAAGTTCTTGCTGCTTTTTCTAATTCAGCAGATGTATACTCTTTAGGTTTAGGAAGCGGCTTATCTAGTACCTCCTTAGTCGTCTTTTCTTTTTTCTGTTGCTGGATTACAGCATCTTGTATGTATCTAGTCATGATCCGCTCCTGGGTTCAATCAATCAAATATTAATTCGAAATGAGGTCCATCTATAAATGGACGTCTTCCTTGTGATCTTCTTAAATCAACGTATTTATTCATAGCTTCTTCAGCAGTACCTGGGTAATTTCTAATATCACCTTCAGACCAAGCAGCTCCCCACTTAATAGCTATATTTTGTGCTTTAGCTGCCTCTTTCATAGCATCACATATATCATCATATACATTTATTTCCCAACAAGGCTCTCCGTCTACGTATGCCATTAAGTCTACAGCATGACAATAACCATCATCTTGTTTTAAATGTTTACTCTTCATAGTCTGAGATCTGCCAGCAGCCACTAGCTTTTCTTGTTCTTCTACGGTTCTTACACCATATATAACACCAAAGTCTACTTTAGTTAGTTCAATAGCCTTCCTTACAACAGAATCCATATATGGATGTACACCAACTAGTTTCTGAAACGATCTTTGTGATAATTTAAAAGCCATAACTTTCCTTTCTATTTCTTGCTCATATAAGCAGTTGTACCCATATACGCGCCTACAATACCTGCACCACTAATATAAAATAAATTACTAATATCTGCTAGTGCAGCTATTCTATCTAAAGGCAAAATAAACATTACCACCGTGAACGCACCCATTCCGATAAGTGTCCATGTAGCCATTCGTCTCTGTGCACGCTGTTTCCGTAAATTATGTTCGACTTCCTTAATCTCTTTAACATGCCGGAGTTCTTCATCTGTAACGATTCCGTCTCCATCTTCGTCATACTCATTGTACTTGCTACCTTTTTGTAAGGATTTCGTATCTTCCACATTAATTACCTCAGTTCAGATTTTTAGGTTCTACACCAAATTGTATTTCAATATCATCTAGTGCTTCTTGTAATTCTTCATCAGTTAAATCAGCAGTCTTAGTTATCTGATTTATATCTTGTCTTTGTAGTTTAGGTGCTTCAAACTCTGCTAGTACTGTTGCTAATCGTGTAGCTTCATCCATATCTTCTACAGATAAAGCTTTTGTCATAGCTATTTTTAGTACATCTAAAGCAGCAGGAGCATCATCTTGAACCTCTTCTTTCAAAGCTTTCCAATCATTTAATGTAAGTTTCAATGCTTCTCGCGCCTCTTTATTAGCTTTACGTGCTATAACAGAGTTCTTTTGGCCAGCGCGCGCACCTTCTTTAGAGAAGGGGCGCAGGTTCTTTAGTGAGTTAGGGTGTACTTTACTCATGATTTTTTCTTCTTACCTCTAACCTTAGCTGCTAGGTCTTTATCAGCTCCTCCCCATGTACCAGGCTTCTTAGCGATAAATGAGTTTACTCTAGCCATAGCCCACTGTTGTGGTGATTTAACTCCTGGTCTTGTACCCGTAGTCTTAGCAGCTCCGATACCTCTTCTGTATACTGCGCTTAGTACACTTGCAGGCATTCCGGATTCTGCAGCTTTAGCAGCTATACCAGTTTTCTTAGTACTCTTACCGGTACCCTTGCTTTTAGGAAATTTCTTTTTTGTAAGTTTTACCATGTTAACACTTCCACCTTCTTCTAGCTGCCTTACCTCTTTCACTTGTCCAGCCTTTAGATCTAGCACAAAAAGATTTTCTACGTTTTGCAGCCTTACTTCCAGCCTTTACCTTACCAGTTACAGCAGTTTTTAATTTAGATCCAGGATTAGCGCGTCTGTACTTTGCTACTCCTTTTGCGGTTAAACCCGCTCCTTTTTTAGTAGGTAACTTTTCACCTCTTCCAACAGATAAGTTTACCATTTACTTATTCTCAGTGCAAGTACAGTCATCATTACACTTACGATTTAGTATCGCACAGATTAGTCTTTTAAAATATCTATACATGTGATAACCTCTACTTTATAAAATTCTCTAATAGGGGACAGGTTAGTCTATGTGTGTATGATCTTCTCCTATATAGTCATCTAAGCACGCATAAGTTTTACCCATACCTGTCATTGATAGCTGTACCATTTGCTCAAAGCAAGGTTGGTACTCATTAAAATAATCAATTCCTTCTCCTTCTATAGTTCCATCTGGAAACAACGTTATCATTATTAATATCCATCCATGTATCATTATTTTTCCCATCTATAAAAGATATGTTTATCTATTCTTGTTGTACGCTTTTTAGTCTTTGCCCATGCAGGTCTAACGTAGCTTGCATGATAGTGAGTAGCTCCATCGGTTACGTCTAGGTTAATACTCTCACCCATTATTATAGCTGCATTTCTTACGGCACTACTCCACGCTTTACTTTTTCTATTAGGTTCATCAGACTTACCATCACAGTACCAGCTAAACTGGCATTTGCCTATAACTACTTTACCGTTCCTATACGTTAATCCTTGCTTTACTACTTCGCATATTGTATCAGGATACCTATGATCTTCTACCCGATTCATTACTACTTGTGCTACTGCAAACTGGCCTAACATAGACTGGTTCTTTGCCTCATGATAAATGTTTGCTGCCATACACATTAATGCTGTTTCTAATATCATATCCACCTCGTGTCATCTTGTTCTATATCAGTAAACTTCTGATTCCAAGGAACCTTGTTGGTTGTTATACGATCGTAATGTGAGCGCAGCACTTCTAATCCAATAGCAAAAGACATGACATAATCATCATGACAACCTGCTGCTGCTTCTGCTTTACCTTGATCGTTTACGATATAATCTTTTAGTTCTTGTATAATATCAGCACTAGGTATATACACATCATCATTCTCAATAGCGTTTTTAAGATTACCGATGATTGTACTCCTAGTTGCTGTAGTAGTTCTAAAACCTAGCCTATCGCCCTCCTGGTTAGATATATTAGATATTTTAGTCTGCCTGTATAAGTTTACATATGACATATCATCTAGCTTCTGTAGTGTTGCTATACCCATTGAGTTAGACTCAACAGCAAGCAAAGCATTATTATAATACCTACCTAGATAAAACAAAAAGTCTCCAAACTTACTAGGATCTATTCTATTGTTTCTATAAGCTGCTACTATGTTTCTATTCTCATCTATAACTACAGCAGCAGAATAATCTTTTCCTACGCCTAGTGCTACATCAGCACCAATAACGTAACCCATGTCGTGGTCTGGGTAATCGTATATTTCTATATCACCTTCACTTGTAGTCTCAAAGAACTTAGAATCAAGGTCAAGCTTCATCTTCTTTAAATAAGGTACTGGCTCTAGTTCAGCTAGCTTACCAGTATCAAATACTCCGCTACCACTAACTAGGAACGCTTCTTCAGCAGTTGTCGGATACTCTTGCAAAAACTTTCTTTCACCCGACTCAGCAATCTTGAGACGCCTCCAATATAGCTGATCAAAGTCCAGTCCATGCTTATCCATAAGTTTAGACTCTTCTTCAGTAGGCTCAAAATTTTCTGGAGCTTCTCTCCTATATTCAGCAGTGATATACCAAGGTAGAAAGATAGGTATGTACTCAGTACCACCTTTCTCATAGTCTCTTTCAGCTTGTTTCCATAACCGGTAAAATTCCCCTTTTGCACCGTTGGCCGTCGATTCCAATATAACTTCGGTACCCTCAGCTTGAGATATACCTTGGAAAAGTCCGGCAAGAATCTTTTCGTCAAAAGTCCAAAAGGCCACCTCGCTAAGGTGGGCGATCGTAGGGGTAGTACCTCTACCGGCTTCAGGACTACCCGCAGTATATAATCTATAACCTGCATTATTATGTTCAAACTTAATCTCCTTTGCGTTTGAAGCTAACAGCTTAGGTCTAAACTCATCTGCCATTCGGTCAAACAAGTTTTTACTCATAGCAAACAAAGCATCAGAAGTAGCACTATCATGAGCCATAACTACTGATCTGGCATTAGGGGTAAAAAAGCTTTTCCAAGCTGTACGTGCAGTACAGAACGTAGATATACCTTGTTGTCTAGCTTTTAGTATTAAAGCTCTAACCCTGCCTTTTTCCTTCAACTGCTGCTCTAATGCTTCATTTACTTTTTGCTGAGCTTCATTAAATATAAATGGCACAAATCCTTTACTAGCATCTTTAGTAATTATTTTGATTTGTTGTTTTGCAAACTGTTCAAAGTCTGTCTGGTATTGAGTTAAGAGCTTTCGCTTCGTCGCTTCTTTAACAAGTTCGAGTTTTCTTCTATTATCCATAATGAACCCCAATAGCTAGCAAGACTATTATTCCTACTACTCCTAGCACTATCATGTCTTGTTTGTTTGTCTTTTTGTCCATTATTAATCCTTTTTATCCAATCGCTAACACTCACTCCTACGTCATCGCAGGGATCATTGTAGAGAATCATTATACCTCCTGGTTAAATTTAACCAATTGTTATCTCTAATAGGAGGCACTTCCTTAAGAGAGACTTAGGAAAAAATTTATTATATATATATGTATACACTATATTTCTACGGCCCCCTTCTTTTATATTATGGTTTGCCAGACAAGCTGGCATTGTAGGTAGTATTAATTTATTATAGGAGGTAACATGGTTACTAAAGATGACATTATTGGAGTTGTGGCTATATTTGCTGGCCTAATCATATTGCTGATGGTAACATGACTGATGTTCTATTGGCTCATGGTATAATGGCGCTAGGCTTTGGCTTGGTGATATTGTACTGTTACTGGCTCTCAGGAGGCTTTAGGTAGCCTGTCCCCTATTAGAGAGGGGGTTGCAGGGCCGGTAAAGACCCTATAAGTATAACAATAGGGTGATATTCGAGATAGTCAGGTGTCTCTCAATGACTACCTGGCTAAACGAGACAAGCTCGTATTGCTTGTGTATATTACTAACAGGAGGTGTCATATGACCCATCAAGAAGTATTCGATTATGCGCTATCAGTCTACAATGTAGCGTTAGGTGTCGACGAGATTATCCATATCGTTTCTAATAATCTTAATGTCGATCACTTTGTTAGTAACAAGTATCCTAGTGTTGCGTGACAAGCACGCAATGCTAATAGTATTATCTTTAACTTAAACTATAAGGAGTAAAGTCGTGAGTACATATCCTCGTTCCATTATCATAAAAGATCTTACAGCTAAGTTTTGTCGTATCGCAGGTACTGACGCACCCGTTAACCCATTCGGTTCTAAGCAATGGGAAATGGTGATACAGACCTCTGATGCTGCTAAAGTTCAAGAGCTCAAAGATTATGGTCTTAACGTCAAACAAGATAAAGACGATGACAAGACCTCTAATGTTAACCTAAAGCGTAAAGGTATTAAAGCCGATGGTCAGCCTAATGCACCAGTTAAGATTGTAGATTCTAAACTACAGCCTCTTGACGGCAATAATATCGGTAACGGTTCCAAGGTTAATGTCAACTTATGGCAGTATGAGTACGAAGCACCTGGTCGTAAAGGTGTTGCTACATCTCTTACTGCGGTTCAAGTTGTTGATCTAGTAGAGTACACGCCTACTGCAGGTTTCGAAGCTATCGAGTCTGCGCCTAGTGTATCTACATCTGAGCCATCAGAAAAGCAGTTGCCGTTCTAATGTCTGTGTCGTTCTTTATAGTCCTTGGGGTCGTTATATTCGGCCTCATTGTACTTCAGGAAAGGCATTAATGTTTACACTTAGTATCCTCATATTGCTAGCGCTCATAGTGCTTGTTGGCGTGCGTTTGTACTAGTCAACGAGCCCTAGGGGCGTTAGCGTTTTTTCAATAACCGACAACACGGGTTCAGGGTTTCTCGTGGCGTCAACCAGTTCACGGAGAATCACATGAAACTAGCGAAAGACTTTGTGACCATTGACGAGCTTGTAGTCAATAGTCCACCACATTACAAGCAAGGCGACGTTGAGTGTATTGAAGCAATCAAGTCAGCTACCGGTGCAGAGTATCAAGGCTACTTACAAGGCAACATCATGAAGTATATATGGCGTTACCGGGCTAAAGGTCAAAGACTAAATGATCTAAAGAAAGCTCAATGGTATCTCAAAGAACTAATTGTTGACGAGCAGAAAAGATTAGCTGAAGAAGACAACGAAGCTAGTAACCACCGAGGTTGTTAATGATCTATGCAACTATAATTATGTGTCATTTAGCAATTAAAGGACCGGAGTGTCTGCTCTTGTCAGATAACCGAGGACCGTATAATGCTATTGACCATTGTGTATCTCGTACAAATGAAATGCACCGAGATGCTTTAAAAGTATTACCTAAATATAAATTAGTAGAAACCAATTGTATACCAGAAAGGGGAGGTAAGTATGGAACAAAGAGATTCCCAAGCTCAACACATTCCGTATAAAGCTATGACGTATCCAGTAGATGAGTTCGGTAGATTAGGTGGGTTGTTTAGCCTAGTTGATTTACCTGTAGCCAAGTTTGTAAAGTACCACGACCTACGTGAA
>CETE01017169.1_pt1 | contig 19358 bp, 15 predicted proteins | sample 531241 | NCBI WGS metagenome assembly CETE01 (sample SAMEA2622336, study PRJEB7988) | marine metagenome | biome: marine biome (ENVO:00000447); feature: deep chlorophyll maximum layer (ENVO:xxxxxxxx); material: "saline water (ENVO:00002010), including plankton (ENVO:xxxxxxxx)" | depth 30 m
GGTCGGATTGATCTGCTCGCAAATCATGTACTGCAATCCAAATCAATAGCTCTAAGGAACCCCCAGAATTATTTGCCCAGACGGTGTATTGATCCCAATCTGTCCTCTCTATTGGGGACCCAATAATGCTTCCTGCATGCATTGAGAGGCCCATCGGAAGCTCTGGATGGACCTCCCATGTTTCAATATCTGGGCCATTATTCGTCACCGGGATATGTATGCTTTGGTTAGCACGAAGGGCGAATTGATCACTAGGCCAAAATATCTCCCCCGGAGGTGGACTCAAAATCTCTAATTGTAGATTCGTAAAAGTAGAGCCTCCAGAATTGTTTGCCCAGACAGTGTGGTTTGTATAACCCTGAACTCTGGCAATGCCAGAAATTAAACCATTCTCCGATATTTCAAATTCTTCAGGTAATGGTGGATCCACAGACCACGACTGAACAGGGCCTCCAACCGAAGCGGGGGGGCCAATTTGACAATATATGCCCAGAGTGCATGTCAGAATTTTGCTGGGGTATTGAACGGACACTGGCGTGGGTGCGTGGATTACAATATCGATAATGGCAGTGGTGGAACCCATTGGGTTCACTCCAGTTATTGTATATCTGGCCAGCTCTGACTCAACTGAGGGGGTCCCGGAAATTACTCCTGAGTCGTCCAGTTGTATGCCTTCGGGGAGTTTTGGATAGACGGACCAACCTTGAGGCCCGTCTCCTTGGAAAGATGGGGTTAATGCCTGCATATCCACATCAATCAAAAGTGCGATTGAGTTTTCGCCATATGAGAGGTTTGATGGCGCTTGAATTACTCTACATGAATCACCGGTAAATATCTGTTGATTTGTGCAGTCTTCGGGAGTTATTACATGCACAAAACAGTCTGGATGTGTCGGTTGTGTCAGGCAATCCACTTCTTCAGCCTGCTCGGTGTCGTCATCAAATAATCCTAAACAACCTGATGTCGTTATCAAAGCACACAGCACAAGTGCGCTGAAGCGATGTCGGGCCATGTGTTCCGGAGTGGGTTTCGCGCGATAAGTCTAAGGCACTAGTAACCAGATTTACGGGTATGCTGGACCGGGTTCAAAACAATAGCCCACAGACTGGAATTCTGATTTGAAGTCGGTGATATCGGATTTAATCGAGCCTAGATCTTCTTCGGACTTAAGCGCCCTTGAGAAGAACTTAGCAATCTCGATCATTTCTTGGACTCCCATCCCCACTCTAGTAATCTCAGGTACCCCAAGCCTAAGTCCACTTGGACCTGACATGGCTTTTGTATCCCCAGGAAGCATATTCATATTGGTTATGATTCCACATTTTTCAAGCCTGTCAGCGGCCTTCATTCCTGCTCCAGAATCCGGATTCCCATGTCTTGTTAGCACTTGGTGGCTCTCTGTGAATCCTCGCTCCTCGGCTAAAACATCGAACCCTTCTGAGGAAAGCGCTTCTCCCAATGCCTTGGCGTTTTTGACGATGTCACTGGCGTAGCTTCTCCCATATTGCTCAAATTCTGCAAGTGCAACGGCCTTTCCGGCAACATGATGCAAGTGATAGGAGGAGCAAACGCCCGGGAATATTGAATTATTCAGTCTCTTGTGGAAGGCGGGGTCATCTGAATTGGATAGGAGAAAGCCTCCCTGTGGGCCCGGGAATGTCTTGTGACTACTCCCGGTCAATACATCTGCGCCCTCTCGGAGAGGGTCTTGGAACACTCCTCCTGCGATTAGGCCCATTACGTGGGCGCCATCATACATAACCTTCGAACCACACTCGTGCGCAGCTTCGGCCAGTTCTTTCATCGGTGTCGGGAAAAGGAACACAGACTGTCCGAATAGGACTATGTTTGGATTGTTTTCCCTTATCAAAGAGAGTGATGCATCGATATCTGGCTCCATTCTTTCCTCATTCCAAGGATAAGTTATGAGATCGAGTCCCCTAACTCCAACTGCCCCCATTCTGGCATGGGATATGTGTCCACCATCGGCCGTTGAGACTGCGGTGATTGTATCTCCTGGTTTTGCCAGAGCTTTGAGCGCCCCGATATTTGAAACGGTGCCGGAGGTAGATTGTATGTTGGCAAAATTGCAGTTGAAGACCCTTTTCGCAGATTTAATGCCTGTATCTTCGATGGTGTCAAAATCGTCGCATCCTTGATAGTACCTCTTTCCGGGAAGTCCCTCGGCATATCTTCCATGCAAATCTGAATCACAGGCCTTCCTCACCAGAGGGCTCAGTATGTTCTCACTTGCAATCATTGGAATACTATTTCGATAGTGGTTTCCTGAATCTTCTACTGATCGGAGAATGGTTGTCGCCGCATCTCTTGGTTCCATACAACTCCAATGAAGGGAGGTCAAAGAGTTTAACGGAATAGAAACTACTCCAAAACTCAATTTAATACGTAATCGTTATTGAATTGTCCCCCTTATGAGTGCCATGACACAACGCCCCCTGTTAATGCCGATTATCATCGTAACGTTCATGCTTGTATCAACAAACATAGTCTCAGCCGTTGACTCTGATGGAGATGGTACTGATGACCAGTATGACGATTTCCCCAATGACCCATGTGCTGATACCGATACAGATGGCGACGGTTTACCAGATACCGTGGTTAGTGGTTGCACTTCCACTTCGATTATTGCGTACACGTCTTTTGAGGACCCTTACACGAACGGTGCAAAATATTTCGATACTGGAAACCAGTCTACTAGCAGATACCTATGGAATAATGCAAATGAGCCCCATATAGCTCACAACCAAACCACGGGTAATGAGATGGGCTTTACCCTGTATTACACTTCTACTGGGGGAGTAGGCTTAACAGACGGTGACTTCTTTGGTACGGCAAATTATACTGGCACTGTGGGAAATTACACTGAGGGGAATCAAGGTTACCAAATGGGCGACGTTGATGGCACCACTACGTTATCATTGGATTCCGTGAACGCAGATTCTATGGCATTGGACATTTTCGTCCAAGGAGGCTCGAGCAACAGCTATGAGTCCTCAGACAACCTAATAATCAGGTTTACGGGGATTTCATCGACCGTTGAATTGGTAAACGTTACTGGTGCTACGGGTACAGGTAATAACGGTGGTTTCGAAAATTACATGGGGGTTTGGACTAGCCTTAGCAGTGACATAAGCTCTCTTGGATTAGGGAATTTAGAAATTGAATTCACGTCTAATTCTCAGACCGAATCCGTATATGTCGATAACGTGTTGTTCACTTCGGCATCTCAACTTGTAGAAGACAGCGATGACGATAACGATGGTTGGGATGATGTTGATGAAGGCACATGTGGGACCGACCCTCTTGATTCGAATGATTTTCCATCGGACAGTAATGGAAATGGCATTTGTGATGCAACTGAGGGAGATGACTTTGATGGAGACGGGATACCTAATGACAGTGACCCTGATGACGACAACGATGGTTATGACGATATCTACGACGCCTTTCCCCTAGATCCCTCGGAATGGGATGATTCGGACGGAGATGGGATTGGGAGCAACGCTGATACAGATGATGATGGGGACGGCTGGCTAGACGCAGATGAGGCAGACTGTCTCACAGATCCTAGTTCTGCATTCAGTGTTCCGGATGACAGTGATGCAGATTGGATTTGCGATATCGTAGATGTCGATGATGACAATGATGGCGTCGATGATGAGAATGACTGTGCTCCCTACGATCCAAATTCCTTCTCACTGGATTGTAATGGGGTATGTGGCGGGAGTTCAGTTTTGGATGCATGTGGCGTTTGTGATGGAGATGACTCTTCCTGCGCAGATTGTGCGGGCGTTCCAAATGGGGGGGCTGTGGTAGACGAGTGCGGTGTTTGTGGCGGTGATCAGACAACATGCGTCATAGACTCAGATGGGGACGGAATCGGGGATAACTCTGATGTGTTTCCGGACAATCCTAACGAATGGGAAGATTTTGATGGAGATGGAATCGGGGATAACGCAGATACAGATGACGATGGAGATGGATGCGAAGATATTGATGACGCACTTCCAAACAACGCGAATGAGTGCTTGGACACAGACAGTGATGGAATCGGGGATAACGCAGATGCAGATGACGATGGAGATGGATGGTCAGATGCTGACGAGATGAACTGCGAGGGAGAGGGCGATTACCCCCATTTGGACTCTCAATTAACTCCTGTTGACTCTGATGAGGATGGGATATGCGACCTACATATGGACGTTGATGATGACAATGACGGGTGGAGTGATGAAGCCGAAGAATCTTGTGGGACAGAGGTATCAAATCCAAATGAGTATCCTCTGGATATGGATGCTGATGGAATTTGCAATCTGATTGACGTGGATGATGATGGAGACGGAGTGCCGGATTTGGATGACTCGTTTCCCATGGATTCTTCTGAATGGCTAGATACGGATGAGGATGGATTAGGTGATAATTCCGATCTGGATGATGACGGGGACCAAATCTCGGATGAGGATGAGAAAGAATGTGGGAGCAATCCATCGGACCCTGCCTCCGTACCAGTGGATTCTGATGGTGACGGGATTTGCGACTCCCTCGATGATTTCAACGATATTGGAAATGGGGATACCCCGGGATTGGGAATAATATCAGTGTTATCCGTTCTAGCAATAGCAGCGCTAGCCAGAAGGGATTGATGGCGCCGACAGCAGGACTCGAACCTGCGACCTGTGGATTAACAGTCCACCGCTCCACCAACTAAGCTATGTCGGCCCAACCCGGCCGGCTCATACCACATTCATCAATGAATCGGAATTATTCCCACTCAATTGTACCCGGTGGCTTGTGTGTAATGTCATACACTACGCGGTTGACTTGTCCTTTCAGAGAATTTGTGATTTCTGTACTGATTAACGCTAAAACCTCGTGAGGAATTTCCGAATATCTCGCACTCATACCATCGAGGCTTGTTACAGCCCTGACCACAACGGTTTCCCCATGAGCTCGGGTGTCCCCATGAACTCCCACACTTCTGACTGGAAGTAGGGCTGCAAAGTATTGCCAAGGTAGATCGCACAGACCATTCTCTGACGCTTCCACTAACCTTGTTTCCACGATATGGCATGCCTCTCTGCATGCCTCCACGCGCGACCTGGTCAGTTGACCTAGGACACGTACTGCAAGACCGGGGCCTGGAAATGGCTGCCTCTCGCTGGACTTTATCCCCAACACTCTCGCAATTTGCCTGACCTCGTCTTTGTAGAATTCTCGTAATGGTTCGACTATCTCAAGATCTACATCCTCGGGCAATCCGCCGACATTGTGATGACTCTTGATGACGTCTCTCTGGCCACCCCCTGATTCAATCCAATCGGGGGCAATGGTTCCCTGAACGAGGAACTTAGCACCGCATTTGACTTGCTCTTCCTCGAAAACCCGAATGAATTGCTCACCGATGACCTTGCGCTTTTCCTCTGGGTCGGTAATTCCCTCGAGATTTCTGAAGAATCTTTCAGAAGCATCTACTACCTGCAATTTAATTCCCATCTCGTCAAACATTCTGCTAACTTCGTCCGTCTCGTCCTTTCTCATGAATCCGGTGTCGACATAGACGCAGTGAAGCAGGCTTCCAACTGCACGATGAGCAAGGACCGCCGCTACTGAGCTGTCGATGCCTCCAGAACATGCAATGATTGCAGTATCATCTATCTCTGATTGCAGTGCTTCAATGGCCTCGTTGACCAGAACTTGAGTATCCAAAATGCTCACCCCTGAATGGATTCATCGTCTGAAATGACTTTCGCAGTCATGGATGACCTGTACTCAGCATAGGCTTCCGAGAGATTATCATCCGAAGTCGCAAGAATTTGAACTGCGAGAGCTCCTGCATTGTCCCCCCTGTCGACGCCTACAGTGGCGACCGGCATACCAGGGGGCATTTGGACAATGGAAAGAAGCGAGTCGAGAGGGACCTTGCCTCCAACTGGAACGCCGATTACTGGTTTGTTTGTCATGGATGCTATAACTCCGGGGAGCGCTGCGGCCACTCCAGCCATGCCGATGAAAACCTGACAACCAGAATCCTCAGCCGAGCTGATTATCTGCTCAAGATACCTGGGCGCTCTGTGTGCAGATGCGACTCTAATTTCAAATGTCACGTCGAACTTTTCTAAAACGGAACGGCATTTCTCGGCGATCGGCAAGTCTGACTTTGAACCCAGTACGACACATATGTCCATGGCGCTGGGGAAGTAAGGAGGTTCAAATGCCTGCCGTTCACTCTTCCTCATCAAAAAATATGAGGTTTCTAGGCCACTCAGTGTCCGAGTTAGTGATTGGGAACTCACGCAGAAGTCTCATGATTCCCTCTGATTCTGGATTATTATCGAAAAGGCAGTCTTGTACAAAACCATACTCACAAATGTATGACAGGGAAATAAAATCCACGTTTCCACGGCTCATTCCGTGTAACGTCAGCTTTCCTTTTGCTAATGTTGATGTCGCAATCTCCCCTCTTTTCCAAACTTTTTCAATTATTTCCCAATCATCATTCAGAACGGAAGAATCCCAATGATTCCTATCTACAGGGATGATTAACCTCGCTGGAGGTACTGAGAATACGTCTGATATCATTTTTACAGATCTGAGAAATGCAAGCCAGAATACTGCGTATGAGACCCATCCTAACAACGGAGTAAACTCAATATGAAGAGCGAAAAAAAATATCGCGACACACAAGGAGAGCCAATCCACCGGCAAGGATAACAGTGAGAAATCGGATGTCGGTTGAGCATTTCTCGCATTTGCCACAGGCAAAATTAGGAGCACCCAAGATATGAGGAACAGGGTACTTGAAACCAGCTGATCATCCGGAGTCACTCCTGTGAAAACCAACGGAAAAATGCTCGCGATTAGAAAAAATGGGGACCAAGCTAACGGCTTAACAATCGACTGTGCCAATGGCCTCATTCTCTGACGTTCCCAACCAAATCTTGAGTCTTCCTGCGGGGTAACTAGTGTCTCTGGAAATTTGCTCTCAGATGGTCTAATTTTGGGTGGTTTTTGTCCAATGGGAAGACTCCACCATGAGGGATCGCCCCTCAACCAGTCCCTATCCCCATGGGCCTCCATGAGATTCGGAAGGGTAGTTGACGAATATGTATTAGGATAGTTATTCTGACTTTTCATGTCTCAAAATAAGATTTCTCGCTGCCCATACTTCGTCGACTCTTCCGACTGGAGTTGTGTGTGGCGAGGACAAAACGATTTCTGGGTCCTCCGCCAATATTTTATGGAAATCTTGAGCGAATTTGTCCAGAACTTCCTTTGATTCTGTCTCTGTTGGTTCAAACATCAAACACTCGGGGACTATCTGTGGGAAATACAAAGTCGGTGCCATGTAACCATAATCTAAGAGTCTCTTTGCGACATCCTTTCCAGTCACGCCATTGGTCTCTTTTAGAGGGGACATCGACAGTGTGAATTCATGCTTTACAACTTCAGCTGGGCATCCCTCGACTGGCATGGCGTGAATAGCCAGTTTTGGATCCGGGTTCATCATTATGTGCCTTAGATAGTTCGCATTCAAAACTGCATGTTCACTCATTCTCTCAAGCTCATGGCCGTATCTCCTGTAAAATGCCCACGATCTCACCACAGCGCCAGCATTTCCATTCCATTGCTGGACTTTGCCAATGGTGAGTTCTGGCGTAACCCAGTGATACCAGTAGCCATCACCCACCCCAAGTTCATGTTCAGTCGCCTCACGACGTTCAACAATGGGTGTCGGAAGGAATTTAGAGAGATGTTCTTTTACTCCTATGGGACCACTTCCTGGACCCCCTCCTCCGTGTGGCTGACTGAAGGTTTTGTGAAGGTTGTAGTGTACTGCGTCGAATCCCATTCTTCCCGGATCAGTCTTTCCTAGAATAGCATTGAAGTTCGCTCCATCATAGTACATTTGTCCTCCTGCATCATGAACAATCTGGGTTGCTTCAGCTATCTCTGGCTCAAACACACCCAATGTGCTAGGGTTTGTAATCATCATCGCAGCGGTATCATCTCCGACGGCAGACCTCAGTGCATCGAGATCTAACCTTCCGTCATGGGCGCTTGGTATCTCGACAATCTGATATCCGCACATTGAAGCTGAAGCGGGATTTGTTCCGTGTGCTGAGTCAGGAACTATCACTTTGTCCCGGTGGCCTTCTCCCCTGTCTCTATGATACTCCTGTATGCATCTGATAGCAGTGAACTCTCCTTGTGCGCCCGCGACCGGTTGAAGTGTTACAGAGTCCATGCCTGAGCATATTGCCAACATTTCTTGCATCTCGTAATAGATTGCTAAGAGTCCTTGCACCTGTGATTCGGGCTGAAGAGGGTGGATACGATCTATTCCTGGGTGCTGTACAATCTTTTCGTTAAGTCTTGGATTGTGCTTCATGGTACAGGATCCAAGTGGATAAAAGCCAGTGTCTATTCCGAAGTTTTTCTGAGAGAGTTGAGTGTAGTGTCTTACCAGCTCTGGCTCACTCGCTCTTGGCCATTCTGGTAATTTACTACGCCTCAGGGACTGTGGAATTGAATTGGTGGCACCACTTGATATTGGCTCCGGTTGTGACCAGCCCGCATCTTTGGACCCATTGAAATCAAATATAGTCCCCGTCATCTTGATTCCTCCGTCCATGATGAGAGTGCCTCCTTGAGAACACGAATATCAGACAATGACGTCCTCTCGTCGCATCCTACCAGAATCCAGGAGGATTTGTCATCCCACCACTCCCCCAAATCAAACCCTGCCGTAACCCCTAAGTTGTCCATGTGAGAAAGCGCGTCTCTTGATTTTCCTGGAATCTTAATTGCGAACTCTCGGAAGACGGGAGACTCGGGGAATGCCAAATCCACGCCGTCCAAGGACGTAATTTCTTCAATAGCCCTATTTGTTGATGCTAGTATCCTTGTTGATAACCGTTCCAACCCAACAGGGCCTAGCAAAGCCATGTGCATTGCTCCCATCAGGGCTATCAAGGTCTCGTTCGAGCAAATATTGGATGTCGCCCTATGCCTTCGAATGTGCTGTTCCCTAGTGGATAATGTAAGTGTGTAAGCAGTTTTACCAGAGGTATCAATGCTTTGGCCTACAATCCTACCGGGCATGAGCCTGAGGAAATCCTTGGTGCATGCGAAGATCCCGTAGATAGGTCCTCCAGCAGTTGGCCCTATCCCAAATGGTTGCCCCTCTCCAACGACAATATCAGCCCCCCAATTTCCGGGAGGTTCGATCAGTCCGAGAGAGGTTACATCCACGCCAACAATAATAGCAGTTTTATCTCCGACAATTTCCCTAAGCCTGATGAGTCCCTCATCTAGGATTCCAAATGAGTTGGGCTGTTCGACATACACTGCGCATGACCCTGATGCCAATGAGGCCTTGTCCAGATCCAAGAGACCGTCTTCTCGATGAGGGAGCCTCAATATCTCGATACCAACTCCCTGGGTGTAATTTTGTATTACGGACATCCTGTGCGGAGGGACCAATTCGGAAACAAATACAGTATTAGGCTTCTCAACTTTCTTAGATTTGACCCTGACAGCACATGTAATTGCTTCGGCTGCTGATGTACTCGCATCATACATCGAGACATTTGATATCGGGAGCTCAACAAGCTCTGATATCATGGTCTGGAATTCCCACATGGCTTGGAGCATTCCTTGGCTGACCTCTGGCTGATAGGGAGTGTATGAGGTTAGAAATTCCCCTCTGGTGGCGATCATTGGGACCATCGAAGGGACGAAATTTCTTGCAAGTCCGGCGGATAGGAATGAGGGACGGCAGTCTAGGTCTACATTAGTCCCCAAAAGCTTCTGTGCGTCTCTGATTATCTCCTCCTCAGATTGAGGAGGGGGAAGTGGCAGAGGGCCACTGGACCTGATTTTCTCTGGTATATCTCGGAATAGGTCATCTATGGAGTCCAAGCCCATTATCTGTAGCATTTCTTGCTCTCTTCCAAGATTTGGCAACTGGTCCATGCTATCCCTCTACCCGATGGAGGTGTAGGGAGTATATGATTATCTTTGAGGGGAATTCTGCAATGGTACACCGACACACTCTTATTACTTCCAAGTCAGTCAGTGTGCCATGAAGGTCGCGATAACTGCTTCAGACGCTTTTGTCGCACCCTACATTATCGATGCTCTTGGGGACTCTGCAGTAGTTATTCCTGACGAAGTCTTGACTGACAATATGGCATTGGATGTTTTGCTCACGCCATGCAACGCCCTGATTCACATAAACTCGAGGCCTCTTGATACCAGCGTAGCGAGAAACGATAGGGAGTCCATGGTAATGATGCGCGAGGCTGCAAGGCCGGTTCTGGATGCCGTCAATAGGCATGGTGAGCTACACATGATCATCGTTGGGACTCTGAGGGTACACCCACATTGGACCCCCGGTGATGATTATTACGGACCTGAGTCATCTCTGTCTCCCAGAGATACAGCCGCAGAGGGTCAACTGTGGATTGAGGAAAATGCGCTGGAGAGAGCTGAGTCTGGCAGGCCAGTAAGTGTGATCAGGGCCTCCAACGTACAGGGAGTTCCAATCTCAGGTCCTCCAGGAAACGGAATACTTCATCGATGGGCGAGTGAGAGCCAGATAGGTTGGATAAATGTTCCAGGATCTGGGGAAGATATCAAGGATCTCGTCCACGTTGAGGACTTGGTAAGGGTAATTCTCTCGGTACTTGATAACCCGCCCCCTACTCGCGAGAGCTTCGCAGTGGGATCTGGGATGGGAATTACGATGAGTGATCTTGCCAACATTTACAACGAGAAAACTGGAGCTTCCGTCGAACTTAACCAGAGTTCGGAAGGGGAAGTATGGGGCATCGTTGATGCTTGGTTCTTAGATCACAGATGTGGATTCAGGCCGTCAATCAGCTTGGAAGAAATGATTGATGAGGCATTAGCTTCTTCCGGTTACTGAGCATTCAGTATTACTCTATTTCTTATTGAATTCCACCCATCAACCACACACGGTATTTCTACTTCGTATCCGGTTTTGAATGATGAGCCGTCCCGATCCGAAGGCATCCTTATCTCAACGTAATCAGATGAAGGTTCGCCACTCGAAGAGAGTAAAGTAGCGACTATAGTCATCCCTCCCCTGTATTTATCCTCAATTCCTATTCCGAAGCTCCTCTCTGTTGACAACACTTTCACGTTTACAACAAGTTGAGTACCTGAAAATCTATCTTTCATTGAATTCTGCTCTGAAAGCATCCTCGCGGATGAGAATGATTCTATTATGGCATATACGGAATTCTGGCCTGATTCAGGTTCGGAACTTGAGGAATCCTGTTGGATGTTGTCGCCGGTAGTCTCATCATTCACCGACATATCAACGGTTAGCGAAGGGACAGTTTCTTCCGCCACAGAAATTTGGACTTTCTTGTCATCCATAGCGGAAGCGGCTGCTACTCCCAAAGCGGTCGCGGAAAGCCCCAATGCAAGTTCTGAATTGGAAGGAATTTTCGACGTGGCAATTAACTGGAAAGAGTCAGCTTTTGCCTTCCACAATTCTCTCGCAGGATTTTGGAAAAGTGAAGGCAATTGAGAAATCTTTGATTCTGCCTCATTATCTGCGACTTCCCGTGCTGCTTGCAGGGCTTCTATCGTTGAAAATTCTGAAGCCTCGAGATCGCTAATGATGCCAGTGAAATCATTGGAGACATCCCCCATGATTTGAGTTGGTCCGCCCTCCTCGGAAATCTCAATCTCCGAACTTTCGTCCATCTTTCGGTCATCTCCTGTACCAGAATGTGGTTCTGTATTTTGCTGGGTGCTCTGTTCGTCAGGTCGGATATCTTGTGCAGAGCCAGCCATCTCAATCGTAATTCTTCCAACACCGACCCATCTCCGAGTTCCGAGTGGTAGGTCTCCGCTCGCAGGTGGCCGAGTCCATCCCCCCCTGTAGTAATCCTGATTTCCATTTTGTTCTCTGTCATCAAGGCTCCAAGAATTAGCGCCTCCCGAACCAGCACTGTAGAAATACATTCTTGCGCCACTTGCACTAACAAATAACGGCTTACCATTCATCTCTCCATTGGGGGCATATGTCCCATTGTAGAATTCGTTTGGATGGCCTGAAACAGACAGCGAATTGCCCATTATGTACGATTCGGATGGTCCGGAATCAACCAGAGAGAGTATTTCCTGCAAATCTATAACTCCATTACCATCGGAATCCAGTACAGAAAAGATAGCATTCACTATGGCGTCTGGGGCCTTCTGACCTGTTATTGAGGTCAGTGCTGCCTCGAATTCGGAAAGATTCAGATTTCCGTTGTCGTCTATATCATACTTTGAAAATAGGGCCTCTGCTGAAATCCCTCTTGACCTCAATATTGTTTGCAAATTCTTAATTGCCACAGCCTCAATTCCTCCGCTCACTGTATCGACCCTGTCCCTCACACGGGACATTCAGCAATGAGTCTTGTCACTGCATCACAAGAATGGAGGCCTGACTACAATCGCCTCAACAGCCCGTCTTGTGGAGGACTTAATCCAAACCGTTTTGCCAACAACAGCATTTTCCATGTATGCCAATGCAATGCCAGTTCCCCCCAGACTTGGAGATGGAGCTCCGCTGGTGACATATCCAATAATCTCAGAATCCATGGAGTCGGAACCCAAAACAGGATGACCTGGCCTTGGGGATGGGCCCCTGCCCACACACTTTATCCCTACCCACCTCGAAGATTCTTGGAGGGATTGACTGACCTTTGTCTTGCCAATGAAGTCATGGTCCATGTTGAGTCCGAATGGGACAGCAGTTTCGGCCGTGTTTCGATGTAAGAATCCCTCGGGCAAATCCGCGTCAGGGGAGATGCCAAGCCCCGGCCAGAGAAAATCCTGACCAGAAAGTAGGTATCCCTTTTCCAGTCGTAGAGTATCCCTTGCACCGAGGCCAACAGGTACTAATCCCATTTCAGAGCCTTTAGAAATTAGCTCTTTCCAGAGAGTAGTTGCTTGACTATTAGGGATGAAAATCTCCACTCCCTTTTCACCGGTGTATCCAGTTCCCTGTATCCATCCGTCGATCCCAAGTTCGTTAACAGCGATTTCCTGGCATCTAAATCTCCCGATGTTGTTCCGCTCACCAATCACGCTAGAAATGACCTTATCAGATTTGGGACCTTGAACAGCAATAATGCTAGTTTGTTCAGATTCATCGAAGATTTCCACCGTGCCGTCGTCCGGTAGGTGTTCGTTGAACCAACCAATCATAGTTGAAACCATAGAAGCATTTGGTACTCCGAGAATTTCAGTGTCTGATTTTACTGCAAAAATCATATCATCAATTAGATTTCCATCCTCATCCAAAAAGTGAGTATACCCACAGGCACCTTTGTTGAATTTTCTGAAATCTTGGGTTCCTATCCCAGAAAGCCATTCCCTTACATCACTACCCACGAATCTCAAAAACCCCATGTGAGATACATCGAAAATCCCGGCTGCAGATCTTGTTGCGATGTGCTCTTCCTTTATTGACGAATACCAAATCGGAAGCTCAAAGCCATGAAAATCGACTATTTTTCCCCCGCATTCTATATGGCATTCGTATAGCGGGGTCCGGACTGGCTGAGATTCCATGGCACTTGCAGAGCGGAGAGGAACAATAAGTTTGGCTTGAGGGGCCAACCAGCTGTAATTTATCCTAGCGCAATTTGTGATCGAGGAATAATCAAGTTTAAATAGGGCGGTCACGACTATACAACTAATGGTTGATAAGACAGAGGTAGGGTCCTCAGCAACTCAGAGTCCTGAGTCAAATAAGTCCGATAGGACTACTCAAAGACAGGGTATAAATCCCTCAATGAGGCCTTCTGAGAGCAGGAAAACTCAATCCATTTTCAGACCATGCACCATTTGTGGATCCAACTCGTGGGACACAGACGAGGTGAGGGGTGAAACGTCCTGTTCGCAATGCGGGTTCGTTGCTGAAGAGAATATGATGGACCTTGGAGCTGAGTGGACAAACCACTCTGGTGGGGATGACAAGAGCAGGGTCGGCGCACCCACGACCCTTACACTATCCGACAAAGGCCTATCCACAGAGATCAGGAGGTCTGATTTGACATCTGGAGCGGCTAAGAGGCACGGGATGTCTGGTAAAGCTCTCAGGGACTGGAGGAGAAGGCAACGGATAGACCAGAGAAGCAAGACTAGGGATAGCAGGAGCAGGAATCTCGCCAGGGCTATGCAATTCATAAGAGACAGGGGCGATCTTCCCCCGCAGATTGAACAAGAAGCTGCGGGGCTCTACAGACACTCCGTTGAAAGAGGACTGGTTACAGGAAGAAGCATCAGGGGCGTTTCCGCAGCCTGCGTATATGTTGCCGCCCGAGAAGCTCGAATTCCTAGGAAAATAGAAGAGATTGCCGATGCATTTGATATGACCACCGACGTCGAGCTCAAAGAGCTGAAAAGAACCATTAGGCTGGTATCAAGATTCCTCGGCGCCCATCACATAACTGGCCCAGAAGAGTATTTCGAGAAGTTTCACTCCGATCTTGGCATGAAACCTGAGGTACTCGGAAAGGTACATGAAATGTGGGAACTAGTGAAGGATGATTTGTCTTGGCAAGGCAAGAAGCCCTCGGGAATAGCCGGAGTTATAATCTACAGAGCATCCCAAGACAGCGATTCTCCCAGAACACAGAGCGACGTATGCAAAGTGGTCGGAATAAGTGAGGTTACACTCAGAGGACTTTTGAAAGTGCTCAATCAGAAACTATCAGACAGGCAAATTTGAGGTTGCTAAGCCAAAAAAAACGACTGTATATATGCGAATGGTTGTTAGTACAAACATGGCCACTACTTCTAACAAAGAGATTCTCTGGGAGAAACTGGCACTTCAGCTCGATTCTTGGGAGTTTAGCCTTGACCCGACGAATGTTAACTGACAACTGATGGGGGTGTAATATGAGTTCTTTTTTGGTGGTTGGAGGCAGTAGCGACATAGGCTTGATTCTTTGCAAGTCATTGATAGAAAAGGGACACTCCGTCTGTGCCACTGGAAGAGACTTCTCAAGAATGGAAGAGCTAGAGAAAATTGGAGCCATGGTACGTATCGGGGACGCGACTGATGAGGAATTCATCAGTAAAACTGTAGATGAATTTTCGACAATGGGAACGGGAAAACTGGATGGCGTGGCTCACTTGGTTGGCTCAATATCAATAAGACCTCCGCACGCAATGAAGATAACTGACTTCCAGGAAGTATTGACGACTAATCTGACCTCCGCCTTCTTAGTACTCTCAAAGTCATGCAAGTATATGTTAAGAAATGGAGGAGGGAGGCTAGTTTTCACTTCTAGTGTCGCCGCTGGCGTTGGCCTGACCAACCATGAGGCGATTTCAGCAGCAAAGGGAGGGGTGGAGTCGATGGCAAGATCAGCGGCAGCGACTTACAGCAAGAGAGGAATAAGAGTGAATGTCGTAGCTCCCGGACTCACGGACACTAGGCTTGCTTCCCCCATAACCAGAACAGAAGCCACAAAGGAGGCGGCGGTTAGTAGGATACCCCTGAACAGAATCAACGAGCCAGACGAGATTGCCCAAGCGATTGAATGGCTACTTACGGGGGCCCCAGACAATCTAACAGGACAGGTTCTAAATCTAGACGGAGGAATGGCCAGTATACGGTGATTGTATGGTTTGGATGGACGCTATTAGGAATGAAAAACTATCTGAAGGAAAGGGAAAGATGGTAAACATCGGGAGAAAGGTCCTGATGATTGTTAAACTGGAGGGGAAGATACATGCAACTGAAGGCCTGTGCAAACATATGAAATGGCCATTATCCTGGGGGGGTAAATTCGGAGATGGGTGCATTACTTGTCCTCTCCACCAGACCACACACCGGGTTTCCGATGGGGAGCTCCAAGAATGGGCACCATTTCCATTATTCCCACCTTACGGAAGACTAGTCGGCTCCCTTGTCAGAGAAAAGGATCTTGGGATTTTCGAGACTAGAGTAAAAGACGGTTTCGTCCAAGTCCTAATTTGAAGAATTAAAATAACACGAGTGGGAAGTCTCAAACAATAACGTCATTTTGGGAGGTGCATTCAGGTGATTGAGGGAGTGATAATTGACGATGAGGGATATAGAAAATACTCCCCTCATCAGAGTCCCGAGAAAGACGGGCTCTTGTCGATGAGGGCTAAAATATACATCTCTGCCACATTCTTGGCATCAATATTGGTTCTTGTGTCACTGCAGGGATGGATAGTTGACGATGTAATTAAGGAAATCAAGAAGGAATTAGGCATCTATGAAAGAGTTCCAGTTTGGGAGAGATCGGAGTGGCCATATTTGACAAATTACTCCAATAGTTTTGTTATGGAATACGGTGAGTATGACTTGTTGGAGACCGATAATGAATGGAGCTCGACCCACTATTTCGTCGAGTTCGAGCTCCCACTAAGCGAAGGCGGGTCCGCCCCGAATGGACTAGTAAGTCTTGCAGTCTGGCTCCCCAAAGTACCTGATGGCACCACCGTTCCAGTAATTGCTGAATTCGGGCCTTACTTCGACGAAGTTAGCGTGGAAACGCCCTCTATTGAAGTCCCTGGTACATGGCTGGGTCAGATGATTATCAACCAGATACTCCCCCATGGATACGCATTCGCCCAGGTATCCGTGATGGGAACGGGAAGGTCGAATCACTGTATGGACCTCATGGGTAATGCCGAGCAACTCGGCGTGGATGCGGCGGTTACATGGCTTGGAACACAAGATTGGAGCAATGGGAGAGTTGCCATGATTGGGAAATCATACGATGGATCAACGCCTTGGCAGGCGGCTACATTCGGCAACGAGCACTTAGCAACGATAGTACCCATTTCCGGGCTCATCGGGGTTATGGAGTTAATGTGGAAAAATGGAAGCAGTGAAGCCAGAGCGGCCATAATGCACAATGGCGTCTACGGCTCATATGGGATAGATGGCGATCAGGAGGACATTGGCAACATGTGTCCGGATTACATCATCGGCCCTGGCACAGGAGTTTCTGCGTACATGTGGGGGAGCGAATTTGCAGGAACTTATTGGGAAGAGAGATACTTTTTGGATAGGGTCCTCGAAAACTACGAAGGTTCTGTGTACCTCATACAAGGGATGCACGATTGGAATGTAGACCCCCACATGGCAATACCAGTCATTAATCAATTGAAAGATGCGGGAATAGAGGCGAAAGGACTTTTCGGCCAATGGGATCATGATTATCCTGACAGGCCAGATTACCACTTCGATAGATCGGGAGAAGGAAGAGGCAGGGAGGCTTATCCCGAGATGGTAAGATTTGACTGGATGCAGGATTTATTGGAGTGGTTCGACTGGTATCTGAAGGATTTCGGAGATCAGCCGGGACTATTTGTAGAGATACAGTCAAATCAGGGACAATGGAGAATTGAGGAAAGATACCCTCCGGATGGCATGGAAACTCTGAATTTGGACCTAGGGGGGGCACTCTCCAATGTAGCTGGGGGGACGACTACGATACTCCCCAACGGAAACTTCGGTCCAATCTACGAAAGCGTGCCATTTACCGACAACATCTGGATATCCGGCTTGCCGAGGTTGCATGTCGACGTTTCAACGACATCTGTCGGAGGTCAGATCTATGCGCTACTGGAGGACTGCGATCCAGACAGCGGAACATGTATCCATATCGGTCATGCGATAATGGACCTGAGGTATCATGAAGGCGGCAATCAGGAACAAGCTTGGATACCGATATTTGAGACAATAAATGCTAAGATGGAGTTCTTCGCAATGGACGTACAGATTCAAGCTGGACATACTATTCGTCTGTCCCTGGCTAGCACGGGCGAAGATTACCTTCCTGCATCAACCAGCTCGGTAGTTGAGGTTTCCGAGGGGCCGGGGTCAAATTTACAACTGGATGTTATCGATATGAACGAAAAGCTACTGTTTAGCCCACCGAGGTGCACTCACGAAGCTTGCTTGGATTGGGCTAATCAGACATCATAAATTGATGTCTGAAAATAATACGTTCGTCGCATTGGAGTCTCCTCATCTTGTAATGGATAAAAACTAAGGACATGAGACAGATTAAAGATACTATAAAATGTTAACATGCGCCTCATTTTTTGCAGGAGTCGGAGGAATCGATCTCGCATTTCAGAGAGCTGGATTTGACATAGTATATGCCAACGAAAATTGCGAAAATGCGTCTCTGACCTTCAAGCAAAATCACGAAATTGGATTAGACACCAGAGACATTAGAAATGTAAAATCCAATGAAATACCCGATTTCGACGTGATGTTAGCCGGATTTCCCTGCCAGGCTTTTTCTGTGGCTGGATATAGGCAAGGATTTGATGATGAAAAGGATAGAGGGAACCTATATTTCGAGTTAGAGAGAATCATGAAGGATAAGAAGCCCCATCTTGTATTTCTAGAAAATGTGAAAAATTTGGTTAGCCATGACAATGGCAGGACATTTAGAATAATTCGTGGTTCTATGGAGGAGCTTGGATACAAAATTCACCATAGGGTCATGAATGCTTGTGATTATGGGGATATTCCCCAAAATAGAGAGAGAATCTACATAGTTGGTTTTCTAGACAAAAACATGTCTGACTGTTTCCAATTCCCCGATGAGATTACATTGGAGACGACGATCAGGGAAATCTTTGATTTTGAAGGAATAGTGGATGACCGGTACTACTATCGGGAAGACGCATACATGTACGAGGATTTGAAGATCGGCATGTCTTCTGATGAGACTGTTTACCAATGGAGGAGGAAGTATGTGCGTGAAAATAAGAGCAATCTATGCCCCACTCTGACAGCTAATATGGGCACAGGAGGCCACAATGTCCCACTGATTTTAACCCCTCATGGAATAAGGAAGTTAACTCCAAAGGAGTGCTTCAGGATTCAAGGATTCGACAAGGCATTCAAGCTTCCTGAAAATGTCGCAAACTCCCATTTGTACAAACAAGCGGGTAACTCTGTCGTGGTTCCTGTCATAGGTAGGATAGCAGATTCGATTATGTCAGCTATCAACCAAGAGGTCCTCGTCCCTAAGTCTTAGGGTTAATTAGACTTCACAGATGAACAAGAATACAAAGAGTTTGGATGGGGTCATTCTTCTTCTTTATCTTCTGGATTTTTCAAAACATAGGTAGGCGCGACTATTGCTGCGCCGAATATTATCATGTAAGCTAATAACTTTAGGAACGAATTATTAGACGTGATCCGAGGTTGATTTTTCCTTTCTGAATTTTTGTCTTCGTCGTCATCGTCGTCGTCATCGTCGTCGTCATCGTCATCTTCGTCGTCATCGTCATCGTCATCG
>CETE01055220.1_pt1 | contig 19343 bp, 21 predicted proteins | sample 531241 | NCBI WGS metagenome assembly CETE01 (sample SAMEA2622336, study PRJEB7988) | marine metagenome | biome: marine biome (ENVO:00000447); feature: deep chlorophyll maximum layer (ENVO:xxxxxxxx); material: "saline water (ENVO:00002010), including plankton (ENVO:xxxxxxxx)" | depth 30 m
TCAATTTTATTCAGGCTCTTGAGAACGTCAGCTCTGATAAAAAGTGCAGGCACTAAACTTGGATCATGGTTAAGAACTTGGTTTAAATCATCTAACGCATTATGTAGTCTTCCCAGTTGACGGTAGGATATGGACCTATAGTATAAAGCTGTTAAATTATTTGGTTTTTGACTTATGGAATAATCAAAATCCTGTACTGCATCAGCGTGTAATTTGTATCTTTGTTTAATTCTTCCTCGCATTTGATAGGCTAAGAAATTCTTATCACTATATTTTATTGCACTATCTAAGTCGCCTAATGCTAATTTTGAGTTATTAACTCCGTCATAATATTTTGCCCTATTATAATAGGCGTCAGAATAAAATGGGTTTATACTTAATGAAACATCAAAATCATATAAAGCCTGCTCAAAGTTGCCTAATAAATATTGAGCTTCTCCTCTATAGTTATAAGCTTCGAATGACTTTGAGTCCTGATTTAGGACAATATTAAAGCTATCAATTGCTTCGGTGAAATTATTATGCCGCATATACTCTTTGCCCAATAAGATATAAAGATCTAAATTTTTCTCATCATTATGAAGGGCTGATTTTATTGATAGAATACTTTTCTCTTTGCTGTCACTTTGATAATAAATTGGGTTTGCTTGGCTCTGCAGAGTGACCTTGTCAGAGGTCGCGCAACCGTTCAGAGGTATTAAAACGCAAATAAGTAAGATAAATTTCTTTCCAGTCATGTAATAGTGGCTAACCTAGATTAATAGGTTCCTATCATTAAATACACTGTCAAATTATAATGTGTGGGTGTTAATATCTATTTAAAAAATACTTGAACCATCGCGGAGCAATTTTTTTCTTGCTAGCTTTCTGCCGCGCCTAATTGCTTCAGCTTTCTCTCTCGCACGCTTTACAGATGGTTTTTCATAATGATTTCTGAGTTTCATTTCCCTGAAAATACCCTCTCTTTGCATTTTCTTTTTTAATGCTTTTAGAGCCTGATCAACGTTATTATCTCTTACAGTTACGTGCAACTTTATCTCCAATTTAGATATTTATATACGGATAATTCTTTACTTATAACTTATTATATTTTTTTGTAAACACAAATAGGACTTCTTGTTCAAAATTTATTATTATTTAAATTCTTCAAGAAAATTTACATGCCCCATTTTTCGTCCCTTTTTTGTTTCAGTCTTTCCATAAATATATATTTTTTCATTTTTTGAGTTATTCTTATCTTTCCAAATGTTGACGTCATCACCAATTAGATTGAGCATTTTTGTCTTAAAAATTAATTTTGGGTTTAGTATCTCCAATTGTGATATGGCTCTAATATGCTGTTCAAATTGTGATATATCCGCGCCATCTAGTGTCCAATGTCCTGAATTATGAACTCTCGGCGCTATCTCATTTACTAAAATTGAATTATCTTTTAATATAAAGAACTCGATTGCCAAGACGCCAACATAATTTAAATTTGTGATCATTTTTGTTGATATTTCATTAAGAATATTCCCAGTTTTCTGATCAATTGACGCAGGAACGTGTGAGGTATTTAGAATATGGTTTTTATGAATATTTTCAGAAGGAGGGTATGTAAAAGTATTACCATGTGTATCACGCGCAGAAATTGTTGATACTTCGATGACAAAATCAACGAATCCTTCCAGGATACATGGTCTTTTACCAAATTCATTAAATGCTTCTTCAGCCTCACTTATTGTATTTATTACTCTCTGTCCTTTACCATCGTATCCAAGCTGACGCGTCTTAATTACACTTTTTTTATCATAATTCCAATGGGAAAGATCTGAGATATTTAGGACATTTGTATACTCATTTGTAGCAATTTGGTTTTCAACACAGAAATCTTTTTCCATTAAACGATCTTGGCTAATTTTAATGGCATCAGAAGATGGGAATAACTTACCCGATTTTGCGATAAAATTGATTGTATTCTGAGGGATATTTTCAAATTCAATTGTTATGTAATCGACACGCTCTGTGAATTCAACAAGTTTTTTTATATCGCTATACTCGGCTATTATTTGATTAGTTGCAAATTTAAAGGCAGGACTTTCATGATCTGGGCAATAAATATTCGTTTCAAAGCCAAGATTTTTTGCAGCCTCGGCGAGCATCATACCTAGTTGACCGCCACCCAATATACCGATAGTTTTCTTTTTATTGGTCATTTAGGGGTTTTATCTATCGACTCTGTTTGTTTATTTCTATATGACTTAAGCAACGAAGACAATTTTTCATCGTTAATTGATAATATCGATATTGCTAATAGTGCCGCATTGGTAGCGCCAGATGTTCCAATTGCAAGAGTTCCAACCGGTATGCCTTTTGGCATCTGGATAATAGATAAAAGACTATCAACACCATTTAATAAGCTTGACTCGATAGGGACACCTAAAACGGGTAAGGTTGTAATAGATGCAACCATACCAGGGAGGTGAGCGGACCCACCCGCTCCAGCAATAATTATGGAATAATTTTTTTCTGCATCTTTTGCAAAACTATATAATCTCTCAGGGGTTCTGTGAGCGGAAATAATTAACTCATCGTAATCTTGTTTAAATTCATCAAGAATATTTGCTGCAAACTTCATTGTTTCCCAATCCGACTGTGACCCCATTATTATTGCTATCTTATTCATTTACCAAACTCCAATATTAAACCAATATATTAGTGAAGCCGTCATATATCAGTTTTATACTCACTAAAAATAACAGAATATAAATTATTTCATAGAATATTTTTGTTGGTAGTTTCCTTACAATCCAGATTCCTATAAATGTAAAGATCAGTGATATGGGAAATAATATTACTGATGTCGTAATTGTCGTATTATTCATCTCACCCAACATCATAAATGGAATTATTTTGAGTAAATTATTCATCCAGAAAAATATCATAAAAGTTCCAGCGTAGGTTCTCTGATTGAGTCTGAGAGGCAAAAGATACATTTGGTAAGGAGGTGCGCCCGTCAATGTAACAAAGCTTGTAAAGCCTGTAATACTCCCCCAAACTGTTCCTCTTACTAAGCTATGATCTCGTGGCTTGTTCTCCTTTGTATTTCTCCAGTGGGATATGGTGAAAGATATTGCAATGAAACCTATGATTATTCTAATCCAGTTAGGATTCACTTGTGACACTAAAATTGCACCGACGATGATGCCAATAATTGATGCTGGGATTGTTATTAACAGAGTAATTTTATCAAATGATTTTCTGTATGTCCAAACTGCGACTAGATCTAATATCAATAATATTGGCATTAGTACGGCAGCGGCTTGCATCGGAGATGCAACGATTGCCATTAACGGCACCGCTAGCACGCCAAGACCTGTCAGCCCTCCCTTAGATAATCCAATTAGGATTACAGAAGGTATAGCCATAGCATAAAATAATGGGTCAATTATCATCGAGAGACATATATAAAGTTTTATTAAAAAGACTTATGCTTTTAATTAATCAGGCGTATCTGCAGTTGATTGTAGTGTTTTATTTTCTTTTTGAGCTTCTCGTTCAGCTCTTTTTGAAGCTCTTAGAACAAACTTATCAAGTTCTATTTGAGAGCAAAGACCGAGGGCAACTGGGTCCTGTGGTTGTATATTTCCTATATTCCAATGTGTTCTATTTCTGATAGACTCTATTGTTGATTTTGTTGTACCAACAAGTCGAATTACCTCGCTATCTTTCAATTCAGGATGATTTCTCACAAGCCATGAAATTGCAGCAGGTCTATCTTGTCTCCTTGATAGAGGCGTGTATTTTTTTTGTTTCTTTGTTGTGGTCTCAGGCAATTCAACAATCGTTTGGTTTAGTTTCAGCATGTGCTCGCTGTTTTGTTCAGCAGCCTCGAGTTCTATCCTTGTCAGTTCACCAGACATTATAGGATCCATTCCCCTTATCCCTTGGGCGACATCTCCATCTGCAATTCCCTTAACTTCGAGTGGGTGTAAACTGCAGAATTCAGCTATCTGATCAAATGTTAAAGCTGTATTTTCAACTAACCAAACAGCAGTTGCTTTGGGCATTAGAGGTGTTTGTGCCATAATTTACTCCAAAAAGTCTGTATATAGAATATTAATATACCAATATTGATTTTGTTTCTATAGATATTCGAAATTATTTTATTTTCTGGTTAGAATAATTTTTCCAAAATGCTCACCACTTTTCATCAAATCGTGTGCTCGTTCTGCGTCATCAAGAAAATAACTTTTGAAGATGATTGGTTTTATTTTACCAACATTAAGTAAGGGTAAGATTTTTAATTCTATATCATTTGCTATTTTAGCTTTGTACTCTAAATTTTTAGGACGTAGAACCGATCCTGTGTGAGATAAACTCTTTCTCATAATTTGGGACAGGTCAATATTGCAAAGATGACCTTTTAAATACGCAATCTGGATAATTCGAGCATTCATAGCTGATAAGGCATAATTTTTATTTGTGTATTCACCGCCAACGATATCTAAAGTTACATCTATTTCTTTATAACTTGAGTTCTTAATTTCTTCATAGAAATCTTGATTGCTATAATTTACAACCAAATCGGCACCAATTTCATAGCATCTATTACGTTTATCTTCATTGCTAGTAGTTGTTATAACATTTGCACCAAATTCCTTTGATATCTGTATAGCTGTTGTCCCGATACCACTCGAACCACCGTGGATCAGAACATTCTCATTTGGCTTAAGTTTACCAATCCGAAATAAATTATTCCATACTGTAAAATAAGTTTCAGGTATTGCAGCAGCTTCCACGAAGGAAAGATTTTCTGGCATTGGTAAGGTGAGTTCTTGATTTGCCAGACAATACTCGGCGTAGCCACCACCACCCAGGAGCGCGATTACTTTATCCCCTTTTTTAAATTTGTTAACTCCCGATCCGACTTCACTGATAGTGCCCGAAACCTCTAACCCAGGGTGATCTGGGGATCCTTCGGGGGGTGGGTGTAGACCATATCTTTGCAATATATCAGGCCTGTTGACGCCACTAGCTTGCACTTCAATTAATACCTCACCTGCTTTTGGATCCGGAATAGTTTTCTTGGTCAGAATAAGTTTACTATTCTTACCGTGATCGACTATGTCTATTACTTTCATTAGAAATGTTATCTATGGTATAAGTTGGATTCTTTATTTCAAGATTATTTACTTATAAGGCCTTCAAATTTTTTATTAAATTTACTGACCCTTCCGCCTCTATCAAGTATTTGCTGGGAACCACCAGTCCAAGCAGGATGGCTAGTCGGATCGATATCTAATGTTAGACTATCACCCTCAGTCCCATACGTTGAGTAAGTTTCATATTTAGTTCCGTCTGTCATTACAACTTGTATCTTATGGTAATCTGGATGGCACTGTTTTTTCATTTTGTTATCTCTTTAATTTATATCTTGATTATATACAATAATATCCTGATCATCACAAGTCCAAAATTGGTCTAACTCTCTGTAAGTTTTATTTCAATACGTCTATTTTTCTTGTAGGAAATCTCGTCATCTCCTGTTTCCAGTGGCATAAACTCACCCCTGCCTGTCGCAGCGAGCCTATTGGGTGGAATTCCCGTTTTTATCAGGAAGTCTACAACTGAAATCGCCCTTGCGGCTGATAATTCCCAATTTGACTCATATCTAGAATTTTTGATTGGGACTCTGTCCGTGTGCCCGTCGACCCTAAGTATCCAATTTATTTCTTGTGGTATATCATTAATAAGCTCTTGGATCGCAACCGATAATTTCGCGAGCTGTCTCTGTCCTTCAATTCCAATATTTGCTTCCCCACTATCGAAAAGTACTTCAGACTGAAATACGAATCTGTCACCTATGATCTTAATATCATCCCTGTTACCGATTATTTCTTTGAGCTTACCAAAAAATTCAGATCTATATTCAGATAATTCTTTTACTCTTTGTGCCAGCGCAACATTTAATCTTTTACCTAAGTCTGCAATTCGTGCTTGCTGATCAATATCCCTTTTTTCAGATGCATCAAGAAGATCTTGCAATGCTTGTATCTGCTTTTTTAGCTCAGAAATTTGAATATTTAGAATTTGTACATCATTACCCGATGCCTTTGCTTTTTGACTTGTAGATAATAAAATCGATTTTAATTTTTCTAGTTTTTCGCTATTTTCAACTTCTTTTTTTCTCAGATCTATAATTATTTGTTCACTATCTTGGATCGCTTTTTCCTGGTCAATTGAGGCTATATCCATATTTAATTTATCTGTTTTTAGTTCAGTCAAAAGATTATTTTGAGTTTCGTTTTTTTCCCTCAAATCAATAATCATCTTTTCTTTATTTTTCAGATCCAAACCTAGATTACTTATATTAGACTGCAGATCAGTTATTTGAGCCTCAAAATTAAGAATCTTATCTGAATTATTTTCGAGTTGTAGGTCTTTTATTTTAAGTAATGATGCAAGCTGATTTCTTTCAGATACTAATTTAATTATTTGTTGACCTCTGAGTGCAGACTCACCTCTTTTTTCTTCAAAAAGTACAATTTTCTTATCTAACTCATCCTGTAGGATAATTAGTCTGTTATTATAATCATCATTAAGAGCAGTAATTTCGTCTTGTAAAATTATTATATCTTCATTCGCTTTTTCAAGCTGGATATTCAAACCTTCGTTATCTAAGCTGAGATTTGCAATATCTTCTTCTAGAACCTGAATTCGATTCATGAATTCATCATTTTGAGTTTGTTCAAGGGACAATAGAAGTGACAGCTCATTAAGTTGATCCTGTAGATCGGATAAGGCATCGTCCTTTGATGATATTTCCGTTGATAGGAAAAATTGAGATAAAATAAATACCGTCAGTAAAAATATTATAACCAATAAAATAGTTGCCATTGCATCGACAAATCCAGGCCAATAATTCGCTGTATTGCTGTTATTTGGTCGTCTACTATTTCTGGGCATAGGTAATACTGGTTTTTTTTCTGGTTAAAAAGATTGCTATTTCTTTTTAACTTCGTCAATTATTTTTTTTTGTAACTTATTCTGTTCACTTAATAATTTACTTATATCTTTGTTTTGCTGTTCAATTGCATTTAATACAGTTTTGAGTCCGCTATTTTTATCTGTGCTTTCACTATGTAACACCTTTTCTAATTCAATTAGGATTGCGTTCATATCTTTTAAATTTCTATTAAGATAGAAGTTCATTTTACTGTCAGATCTTTCATCATTAATTTCAGTTACAGTAGATAGCCACTCCTCGAGTTCATTATAAAACCTATTTTGGGCTTGATTATACAAAAGATCAAAGAAGCCAAGAATTAGAGATCCAGAAAGACCAAATAATGAAGATGAAAAAGCAACGCCCATTCCAGACAGTGGTTTTTCAAGACCTAGTTTCAATTCTTCAAACATTACCGAAGATTCGCCTGTTCCAACTTTAAGTGTGCCAATTGTTTGCCCAATCGAGTCAACAGTAAGTAGGAGACCCCAAAAAGTTCCAAGCAAACCCAGAAAGATCAATAAACCAATCATATATCTTGAGTATTCTCGGGACTCATCAAGTCTAAAAGAGATTGAGTCCAGTATAGATCTCATTGATGTTGCAGAGAGAGTAATCTCGTATTTATGGTCCAGCATCATGGTCGCCATTGGAGCGAGTAAAGACGGCGGTGAGCCAATATCGGCGTGATGGTCACCATTTTGAAAATTATTAACCCATCTTACTTCACGAAACAACTTTATTGTCAGCCACAAAATATATATTATCCCAAAGCCAAGAACTGAGCTTATAACTGTATTAATGATAGGATTAGTTTGGAATGCTTTTGTTAGATCCTCTTGTATTAATAATATGAAAAATGAGATTAAGAATACGAAGATTAGCATCCTAAATAAGTAAATTCTTGGATGCGTGAAGTTTCTAGAAACAGGAATATCAGTCATCGCTACAAATTCCCCAATACTATTCTTGAGTTACCCTTTGATTAAATTGTCGTATATTTTTTGGTTGGATACAATAAAATAATTTCCCCCCATCTTTCCTTTTAAGCTAAGCGCATTAATATCTCCTCCAGACTCCTCTAGAATTAGGAGTGCTGCAATCACCGAGCGCCTGTTGTCATTATGACCAATAAAGCAGTTTAAGGCCCCATTGGATACCATGCATACCTCAAGCGATATTGATCCCATTTGACGTATTGAATTGACTGAGTTCAAATATTTCAAAAAAAAATCATCTATATCATTATTAAAAAGACCCAGACGTTCATCGATTGCAATCATTGCATTATCAGGGCTTATCTCATTAGATACACTCATTCGTATATTGTTGTACCTTGCAGAAATTCCCCTTTCACCAATAAAAACTTCATCCGAGATTGGATTGTATACGATGCTATTTTGTACAATACTGTCCTTTATGTGGGCGATGGTTATACAAAATAATGGGATTCCTCGCTTGAAATTCATTTCTCCCTCAAGTGCATTAATTATGAAGGAGTTTTTTGGAAAAGCGGATATCTCAAAATCATTTTTTGAGATATCAGGTATTGTGATCAATTCATAACCATTTTTTGAATATTTTGACTCAAGTTCCTCTCTTATGAAAGACTCTACTTTGCTTTTACTTTTTTGAACAAATTCGTTTATCGACTTTTTAGAATTTTGCAGATTTTGGAGCTCACCAAAATCACGTCGATATATTTTTGCAACATTTCTGACAATTGAATAGAGAACATTTGTATTTGGTAGATAGCTCATAAAATTAGTCAGCCCTTTTTATGTAGGTCATTTCATTTGTATCAACTATGATTATGTCATCATTATTAATGAAAGGTGGCACCGTAACTCGAATATTATTTTCCAAAATAGCTGGCTTTGATGATGAGGCTGCCGTCTGACCTTTGATTGAGGGCTCTGTATCTACTACTTTTAGTGAGACTGTTTCGGGCAAGACAACGCTTACTGGACTTCCCTCGTACAGCTCTATCTCTACAATCATACCTTCTTTTAGGAATGATTTTTTTTCATCTAAAATGCTTTGATTTACTGATATTTGCTCGTATGTATTACTATTCATAAATATTAGCTCACTATCATCTGGATATAAATATTGATAGCTTTCGGACTCTATTCTTACTCTCTCAACTATTTCATCTGAGCGGAATCTCTCATTTAATTTTGTATTATCAATTATGGATTTCATCTCAACTTGATTAAATGCACCGCCTTTACCCGGTTTAACAGCTTGTGTTTTAGTGACAACAAATAACGATCCCTTATGTTCAAGTACGTTACCTATCTTAATTTGATTCCCATTTATTTTCATATCATCCTCCATTCCTTAATGAAAGTGTTCGTCATTAATTTATATCTATGACTTGTTACTTATTTCATAAACTTTGGCATACGTAAATAAGTAATGCTATAATCATTCATACGTGGTCTAAAATTTTCAAATTTTTCAACTGCAGCGCTTCTATCAAGAGAAGATAAAGTACTCATATTCATGTCCAATTCAACATCTGATACGCCAAGTTGCTTTGCTAATAAATAATATTCATATGCCTTAGTGTCATTTTTTATTGTTCCAATACCATAATAATACATGGTCGCTAACTGTTGTAATGCTGGTGGATATGCCTTTTGTGCTGATCTTTCAAGCCATACAATAGCAATTTTTTCATCTTTCTTAATTCCCATCTCATTTAAAATCATCATTGCATAATCATACTCGGCCTCTGTATAACCCTGGTCTGCAAATTCAAACATCATTAGCGCTGCATTTTTTTTATCAATTTTTGTTCCAATACCGTTAAGCTTATATTCAATGAGAGAATACTTTGCTAATTCAATTTCTTCACTCGCCTCATTCATATACTCGTAAGCCATTGACTCATTAAGGGGTACATTTATTCCATACCTATGATAAATTGAGAGATAATATTTCGCATAAGATGATAAAAATTTATCATTACTATTTTTCAATTCGTAAAAATAATTATATGATCTAGAGTAGTCAATTTTATTATGAAAAAGCACTTCTGCTATTTCAAATTTTGAGTTTTGATCACCTGCTTTCATAGACTCTTCATACCACTCAGTCGCAGACTCAATGTCACCATTGCTAATAAATTTTTTTGCTATCCAATAAGCCCACTCTTGATTACCGTTAGTATGGTATGACTCTATTGCTTCATCAATATCATTGTTAATCAATAAGGTTTTGAATTTATCATTTGTAATATTAGCAGAAACTCTACTGAAGCATAGAAGAAGGAAGCCAAGTATCAGCAAGATCTTTACTGAAGAGAATAAATTGTTTACTTTTCTAAATTTTCTGACCATTCGCCTTTTGTGGCCAAGCTATTCATATGAGCTCGGTGTCTGAAAGCTTGTTGAGCCTTGATGATATTTGCATCTTTTCCACCCCAAGCCATTAAAGCGCTTTGCTGTAGAGCTCTTCCGTAAGAAAAACTTAATTTGATATCAAAATCTTTCATCTTATTCATAATTGATAAATGCTTTGTGGCATCGATATCATTTTGTCCGCCTGAGAGGAAACATACACCAGGAACGGTATCTGGCATGTGATTTTTGAGGCACTTAAGTGTTTGCTCTGCAATCTCAATTTCTGATGCTTGGTTTGGTGAATGAATACCAGCTATAACCATATTGGGTTTTAGTATGATGCCGTTCAGGTCAACACCCGCTTTTATTAATTTATCAAATACTATGTCTAACGTTTTTGATGTGACCTCGTAACAACTATCAATTGTGTGTACTGATTTATCGCTATCCATTAAGATTTCAGGTTCAACTATGGGTACGAGTCCATTTTCTTGACATAATGCAGCGTACCTTGCAAGCGCGTGAGCATTTGTTTGGATTGCATAGTCTGTCGGTGTTTTATCAGTAATACTTATGACCGCTCTCCATTTTGCGAATGACGCTCCAAGTTGAGAATACTCAATAAGACGCTCTCTTAGCCCATCCAATCCTTCAGTAATAGTTTCGTCTTCAAAGAGTGCTAGAGATTTTGCTCCAGTATCAACTTTAATACCAATCAAAGTATCTGTGGAGATGAGTAAATCAATCAGCTTCCCTCCATCTTGACAATCCTGCCGTATTGTTTCATCAAACAAAATGACGCCAGATATATAGCTCTCCATTGCGTCTTTTGTGCTAAATAGCATCTCCCTGTAATTTCTTCTACTTTCAGGCGTGCTCTGCAAATTAATTTGACTAAATCTCTTTGTAATAGTCGCAGTACTTTCGTCAGCAGCTAGAATGCCTTTTCCATTTTCAACTAGTTTTTTAGCAATCTGCTGTAAAATGTTTTTCATAGTTAATTACCCATACCGATTGGCATTAATGCTTATTTAAAATTGCCTCTACAGCTGGCAAATCCTTTCCTTCAAGCCACTGTAAGAATGCACCTCCGCCTGTTGAAACATGTGTATAGTCGTCATATGTTCCAGCAATGTTAATTCCATATATAGTATCTCCACCACCCACAATTACTGTAGAATTTTTATCTTTGCATCTGAGAGCTAATTCTTTTGCAACAGAAACCGTTGATTGGTCAAAAGGCTTATATTCGATAGCCCCAAGCGGACCGTTCCATATTACAGTTTTAGCATCAGAGATTTCATCCAAAATAATTCTAGAGGATTCAATTCCAAGGTCAAGAATCATGTCATCGATTTCAATTTCATCCAAAATTTTATTTTTTGCGGTTGGAAAATCACCCAATTTTTTCGATACCTTTGCATCAACAGGAAGGACTAATTTAACATTTTTACTCTTGGCTAAATTCACAATACCACTGGCAATATCTATGCAACTCGTCTCATACAGGGATGCGCCAATATTATTAGCGGTAGCCTTGAGAAATGTATTCGCCATAGCTCCACCGATTATAACTTTATCCACGCTTCTAATTAAGCTCTCAAGGAGTTGGATTTTAGTTGAAATTTTAGATCCACCGATAATTGCGACAACAGGACTTACTGGACGCGAAAATACATTATCGAGAGCTAAAATTTCTTTTTCCATACAAAGTCCAAAAAAGCTTGGTAGAAATTTAGGAAGTCCACTCAATGATGCATGCTCTCTGTGTGAAGCTGAGAATGCATCGTTTACATACACCTCGCCCATTCTACTAAGTTCTTCTGCAAACCTATTATCATTTAGCTCCTCTTGTGGAAAGAATCTTATATTTTCGAACAAAAATACTTCTTCTTGATGCTTCGCTATATCTTCATCTATTTTGTTAATGAATCTGACATTCCTCTTTAACTTTTTTTCTAATTCACGAGCAATGGGTTCCATTGATAACGAAATATCTATCTTACCTTTTGGGCGCCCCCTATGTGTAATGATTATTATTTTAGCCCCCATTTTAAGTAGGGCATCGATAGTTGGGATAGACTCATCAATTCTGGTCGTATCGACAACGACTTTATCATTTGTTGGGACATTATAGTCTGTACGCAATAAGACTATTTTATTCTGAAGATCTTCATCTCGAAAGCTCTTTATCCGCATAAAATTAATCCATCCTCAGGGCAGGTTGCTGATATGTTTGGACATATCACACATTCTCTGGGAAAATCCCCATTCATTATCGTACCATGCCATAACCCTTACTAATTTTTTATTGGTAACCCTGGTTTGATCTAGCGCAACAACTGCTGAATGACTATCATGATTTATATCGATAGATACAAGTTTCTCATTTGTTGTATTTAAAATATTTCGGAACTGATTATTTGAAGCTTGGATAAGAATCTCGTTGATCTCGTTTATATTTGTATCTTTATTTGCAGTAAATTTTAGGTCTATCGCGGACACATTTGGTATGGGAACACGCATTGCCATTCCATCTATTTTTCCTTTCAACTGAGGAATTACCTCACCAACAGAAATTGCAGCTCCAGTTGTTGTTGGAATAATTGATTGCGCCGCCGATCTTGCCCTGTATAAATCTTTGTGATTTCTATCAAGTGTTGGTTGATCTCCAGTATAGGAGTGTATAGTTGTCATAAAGGCCGTATCGATACCCACGGAGTCATTTAGTGCCATTGCCAGAGGAGCGAGAGCGTTAGTTGTACAAGAAGCATTTGATATGACTCTATGATCGGGCTTGATTTTAAGATGATTTACGCCAAAAACTGCTGTTATATCCACATCTTTTGCGGGAGCTGATACCAATACTTTTTTTGCACCAGCATTGATATGTTTTATAGATAGTTTTTTATCATTAAACTTACCTGTGCACTCAAGTACCAAATCAATATTAAGATCACCCCATGGTATGTCATTTGGATCCTTAGATGAAAATTTTTTTATTTGTTTTTTATTTATTTTAAATAAATCTGAGTCTATTTTTTCTATTTCATCCGCTAATGTCCCGTGTATTGAGTCATATTTCAGGAGATGCAAATTTGTTTCAACCGAAGCTGAGTCATTGATTGCTAATAAATCAATTTCATCACAATGATCACTAATTATTGCGCGTGCTACATTTCTTCCGATACGACCAAAACCGTTTATTGCTACTTTTATTGTCATTTATTATACCAATTATTTATTTCTTATTTAAGATTACATCCATTATGTATTCTTTGGTAATATTAAAATTTTTATACAAGTCTTTATATGGTCCGCTTGCTCCAAATGATGACATTCCAACAAATATTCCGTTGTCTCTTAATATTTTATCCCAACCCTGAGACACTCCTGCCTCTACCACCACATTGCATGTTGCATTGTTTATTACGTGTTCTCTAAAGTCGTTATCTTGCGAATTGAAATAATCCAAACATGGCACTGAGTAAATGCTTACTGCTTTATCTAGCTTTATCAATTCTTGATAGGCTTCAATCGCAATATTCACTTCAGAGCCAGATGCAAATATAGCAAATTCTGGTGTTTTTGAATTTGAGGCCACACAGTACGCACCATTTTTACATAGGTTATGTTTTAAGCCTATCTCCAGACTCTGCCTAAATTCATCTAGATTTTGCCTAGATAGAGCTATCAAACTTGGTCCATTCTTATTTTCTAATGCTAATTCCCAACACTCAACTGTCTCGATAGCGGACCCAGGCCGAAATACATTTACATTAGGTATTGCACGAAGGCTTGCTAGCTGCTCAATTGGCTGATGCGTTGGCCCATCTTCACCTAGACCTATGGAGTCATGTGTTAGCACATAAATCACTTGTTGTTGCATCAAGGCAGCTAATCTTATAGCAGGTCGACAATAATCAGAGAAAATTAGAAAAGTCCCTCCATATGGGATAAATCCACCATGAAGGGATATCCCATTCATTATCGCCCCCATTGCATGCTCTCTAATTCCATAATGAATATATCTACCGTATGATTCGGCTGTCATAGGATTAATATTATCTGTTTTTGTATTATTTGAACCTGTCAAATCTGCTGAACCACCCAGAGTTATTTCTGTGATCTCGTTTATATATTTTAGACAAACCTCAGATGCTTTTCTTGTAGCTATGCTCTGGGGTTTTTCTATGAGATCTGCCTTAACTTCATTTAATTTTACAAATAAATTGGGGTGAATTATTTTTTCAATTTGATCTCTAAACTCTTTTTTTACGCTTGCTGGTAATTTTTGGAACTTATCGTTCCAAATTTTTTTCTGTTTCTGTCCTTTGATGCCAACACTTCTCCACATTTTTTGAATTTCTGATGGTATCTGGAATTTTTCATACTCAATACCAAGCTCTTTTCTAGTTAGATTGTACTCATCTTGACCCAGGGGTGATCCATGTACACTGGCGGTCCCCTGTTTATTAGGCGATCCATATCCAATTATTGTTCTGCACGAAATCATTGTGGGTTTGTCTGATGTGTTAGAGCTTTTTATTGCTTGAAAAATTTCTTTTTCATCGTGACCGTTAATTTCTATGACATTCCAGCCAGATGCCTCAAATCTACTTATTTGATTTGTTGAGTCAGTTTTTGTAATGGGTCCGTCTATTGAAATGTTGTTACTATCAAATAGTAGAGTCAACTTATTTAATTTCAGATGACCGGCAAGACTGATTGCCTCATGAGAGATACCTTCCATTAAATCACCGTCACCGGCCATAACAAATGTCTTATGATTTACCACATCACTTCCAAATTTTTTAGATAATAATTTTTCAGATAACGCCATTCCGACAGCATTCGCTAAACCTTGGCCCAACGGCCCAGTCGTCGTTTCTATACCTTTTGCATGACCATATTCTGGATGCCCTGCTGTTTTAGATCCCAGCTGCCTGAAGTTCTTAATTTCATCAATTGACATATCCTCATACCCAAGCAAATACAACAAGGAATAAAGGAGCATAGATCCGTGTCCTCCTGATAAAATAAACCGGTCACGATCGATCCAGTCAGGATCTTTTGCATCAAACTTTAGGAATTCACTAAATAATACTGTTGCCACATCAGCCATTCCAAGCGGCAGCCCAGGATGCCCACTATTTGCACTTTCAATTGCGTCCATTGATAGCGCTCTAATAGCATTAGCCATTTCATGGTGATTAATTTGATTTGACATATTTGTCTGCTTTTTTTAGAAAACCTGCCTTTTTTTTATAATTCAATAAAAAACTTTATCAAACAATATTTGTATCTTAGTGGGCATTTCCTGTTTAAAATTTCCATGAAAAGCATTGATTTAGTTAGAAATCTTATTTTTTTTTTATTGCTTTTTACTCTTCATTAATATTATATTTCTATGGGGACAGTGTTTTCATCGAAAGTGCATTAGTAATTATTAATTGTCTGGGATTATAAATGAGCCAATATAATTTGAAAAATGAAGTTGACCTAAATAATCAAAATCTTGACGGTATAAGCCCACGCCTTGCAACTGCACTAGAAAAATTACACACAGCAATCGATGAATTAAAAAAAAATAGAGAGGTATCAAACTCTATCACAACAGACACTGCTGAGATGAAAGAGGAAATAGAGAAACTTAATAATGAAAATATAGGTCTACTTCATAAAGTAGAAGAATTAAAACAAAAAAATAGTAAATTGACGGGCGCAAATCAGGAAGTTGAAAAAAGAATTTCTAATATGATTGAAATGTATCGAAATTTCATGAAGTAGTTAATCTTCATCAGGTCTAATATTTGCGTAATTTATAATGGGTAAAGTCACAGTAAATATTAATAATAGAACCTTTCAGATTGCCTGTGAAGACGGAGAAGAGGCTAGGTTAAAAGAGCTTGCCTCTTTTTTTTCTAGGCACGTTGATCAGTTGCAGGGAAGATTTGGACACATAGGTGATGCCAGAATATATGTAATGGCAGGTTTATTGATTGCTGATAAGTTATCCGATGCATTATCGCAAATAGAAGAAATCCAAAATGATGTCCAACAGCTGCAAAAAAAGAATGATATGTTTAAAGAGGATAGCCATTCTTTGGAAGAATTACTCCTAACGGATATCGAGTTGCTTACAAATAAATTAAACGAAATAAGTAAATCATTATCGACTTAAAATAGATTAAAATTTTATTTTTCAAATTAAATGATATAATTCAAGTGGCTATGCGACTCGTGAGATAACTATTCCTGGCGCCATAGCAATTCAATTGGGAACTAACACTGATTTAGATCGTGGTCTATTTCATTTGGTGCCCACCTATATAATAGGAGCCAAGGATTGCCAAATCCACGGTCGTGTGGCTTTAAATCGTGGGTATATAATTTGATCATAGAGAATATTAAATACGAGAAATCACAACTTAGAGCTAACGCTCTAAAAAATATGAGACTAATCAAACCCCTTGAAAAATCATTTTATGAGAAGAAGCTCAAAGAAATGAACTTAAGTTTTTTGGGCTCGAGTCAGACAATTGGTGGGTATTATCCAATCAATAATGAGTTAAATATATTGCCATTACTTCAGTTTCTATCTTCAATCGGTCATAAAATCGCTCTTCCATGTATTACTGAAAGGAAAATACTGGATTTTAGAATATGGAATATGAAAGACTCACTTGTGATGAACAGATATAAAATCTATGAGCCAGTGGATGGTTTATTATCTATTCCAGAAATTGTATTGGTGCCCGGTCTTCTTTTCGATAAGAGTCTCTATCGATTGGGGTATGGAGGTGGTTTTTACGATAGGACCATACAGCATCATAGAAAAAAAGATAATACTAAATTTATTGGGATTTGCTACCCAGCTCAAATCATATCTAAATTACCTCGTGCAGAACATGATCAAAGGCTTGATTTTCTAGTTAATTTAGATGAAATATAACTTAGTAAATGTTTAATTTTAAACTGGGAATATAAATGCGGGCATTGTTTATCGGTGATATTGTCGGAGAGTCCGGAAGAAAAGTTGTTACTCAAAATCTCACAATGATTCGGGATAGATATAATCTTGATTTTGTAATAGCTAATGCCGAAAACTCAGCATCAGGTTTCGGAATTACAGAAAAGATTCTGCACGGGTTAATTGACTCCGGAGTCGATGTAATTACATCTGGGAATCATATTTGGGACCAAAAAGATACCTTGATTTACATTGACAGAGAGACTCGATTATTACGACCTGCCAATTATCCAGAAGGGACACCTGGAAAAGGCTCGTTCCTATACAAAGCCCCAAATGGTGAGCATATAATGGTTATTAATATAATGGGTAGAGTTTTTATGAATCCTCTGGATGATCCGTTCAGAATAATTGATGATATCATTGATAACAATAGCTTAAATAATGTTGCAGATGTAATCTTTGTTGATTTTCATGCTGAAGCAACATCAGAAAAGTTAGCTATGGGATATTATTTAGACGGCAGGGTTAGTATGGTAGCTGGCACACATACCCATATTCCAACATCCGATGCAAGAATATTAAGTAACGGAACAGGTTATATCTCTGATGTTGGCATGAGTGGGGATTATGACTCGATCTTGGGTTTTGATAAACAAAACCCGCTTGAAAAATTTATTTCGGGGATTCCAAGTGGCCGATTTATTCCAGCAAAGGGTGAAGGTACATTGTCTGGTATATTATTTGAAACAAAGAGCAGCGGTCTTGTTTCAAATATTTCTCCAATTAAATTTGGAGGAATTTTTGACGATGAATTACCAGATTTTTGAACATTAAATTAACTTATCGAAGGTAGGGTTAGAAAAAGGATATTTTAATGGCAGGACACTCTAAATTTAAAAATATACAATATCGTAAGGGAGCTCAAGATAAGAAAAGAGCAAAAATGTTTTCAAAGCTAGCTAAAGAGATAACAGTTGCAGCTAAGCTGGGTCTGCCTGATCCAGGAATGAATCCAAGGTTAAGATCAGCTATTCAAGCTGCAAGAGCGCAAAATATGCCAAAAGATAATATTGAACGTGCTGTAAAGAAAAGCCAAGATGCTGGTGGGGCAAACTTTGATGAGGTTCGGTACGAGGGTTTTGGTCCAGGTGGAACCGGTTTTATAATAGAAACACTAACTGATAATAAGAATAGAACTGCAGGTGATATCAGATCAATATTCACAAAGTGTGGGGGAAATCTTGCTGAGACGGGCTCCGTATCCTTTCTTTTTAGTAAGGTAGGCCTCATTGAATTTGACCTATCTAAGTCAAGCGAAGATGAAATTATTGAGTCATCGATTGATCAAGGAGCTGAAGATTGTGATATTTCTGATGATTGTTATGAAATTTATTGTCAACCATCAGATTTACACTCATTAGGTGAGAAGCTTGAAAAGAAATTTGGTGATGCGAATTTAATGAAAATAATTTGGAAGCCTGAAAATAATGTTGTTATTGATAAGGATACTTTTACAAAAATTGATCGCTTGATAGAATTACTTGACGATAATGACGATGTTCAAGACATTTATTTTAATTTCGATATACCCGAAGACTTTATCACATGAATAAAGAAGATAAACATAATGCTGAAGAAAATTATTGGAATTGATCCGGGCCTAATACATACAGGTTGGGGGCTTATAGCTGTTGAAGGAAATTTAATCAAGCATATTGACCATGGTTTAATAAAAGTTAAAACAGGCCAAGACCTGGCAGATAGGCTCCTTGATATACACAGAGATTTGTCATTGGTTTTGGGTAATTTTTTACCTGATGAGGCCGCCTTGGAGCAAACATTTGTCAATAAAAATGCCCTTTCAAGTCTCAAGCTTGGGCATGCAAGAGGCGCAATAATGCTATCACTATCAATAATGAACATAAAATGTTTCGAGTATGCTCCAAATCAGATTAAAAAAAGTATCGTTGGAAAAGGTCATGCAGATAAAAATCAAATTGCCCACATGGTTAATATCCTTCTCTCAACA
>CETE01077078.1_pt1 | contig 19007 bp, 9 predicted proteins | sample 531241 | NCBI WGS metagenome assembly CETE01 (sample SAMEA2622336, study PRJEB7988) | marine metagenome | biome: marine biome (ENVO:00000447); feature: deep chlorophyll maximum layer (ENVO:xxxxxxxx); material: "saline water (ENVO:00002010), including plankton (ENVO:xxxxxxxx)" | depth 30 m
ACCGCAACCCAGAATGTGAACTTGAAGGCGTCGGTCACCCCTGCGTCGAAACTGAGCCAATGTGTTTTACCTGCCTGTGCGGCCGCGTCTAGCCACCCTCCGCCAAGATGCACCGAAGCCCAGATCAAGGTGATAAGCCCTCCCACTGCAAAGAGGAAAAACTGCATTACGTCAGTCCATATCACGGTCCGCATACCTCCCATCAAAGTCCACCCAATCGCAAAGCAACCGATCAGGAGAATACACAGCTCAAACGAAAAGGGAGTGACGATCATGAGCGGGATAGCAGCCACGAGCACCCGGACGCTTTGGGCGAGGATCGATCCGATCGTGAAAAAGACAGTCGCCAGAGTTTTTAGCTGCGGCTTAATCCTCCGGCCCATGTAGTCATACGGGCTGTAGATGCCATCCTCATAAAAGACTCTCGTGAACCAAATCCCTACGATCACTCGGCCCAATATAGATCCTAGCGCCCAGATCATGTAAGTGAAGTCACCGCCTGCTGCCAGCACCCCTCCGGGAACACCGATAAATGTGACCCCGCTGATTTCGGTGGCGACGATCGAGCCACTCACAGCCAGCCAAGGCAAAGAGCGGCCTCCCGCAAAAAAGTCACTGATAGAAGCCTGCCTCCCTCGCATCTTGTGCCCGACCCAGGTCGTGAGCCCTAGGTAGCCAAAGAGCACAATCCAGTCCAGAGGCTGAAACCACTCATGTACTGCCATTATCAGAGGGACGCTAACTCAACCGCCTCAATCAGTCGACACTTCGATAAAAAATTCAACCTTTCGAAAGTAATACCTTGCCGCCAAAACTTCGTGAGATAGCCTCAGGCCTTGCACAAAAAGGTGGCTGCAGGAGGCAAGACCGCACAGGTCGCCGGCGTAATCCCCGCTCGATGGGGATCCTCTCGCTTCCCCGGAAAGCCGCTTCATAAACTCGCCGGCAAAAGTTTGCTGGGTCACGTCATTGAGCGAGTCAGCTGCTGTAAACGTCTCGACGTCGTGCTGGTCGCTACTGATGACGAGCGAATTGAACGGGAAGCCCTCGCAAACGGCGCAGAGGTCGTGATGACGTCTGGTCAACACCCGACCGGAACCGACCGTGTCGCGGAGGCGATTACTTCCTTTCCCGCTCTACGACATATCGTCAACATTCAAGGGGACGAACCTCTGGTCTCTCCTTCTCTCATTGATTTAATGGCTGACACCCTGAGGAATCAGGGGAACATCGATATGATCACGGCCGCAAATCCTATTTCAAACCTCAACCAGCTCGATGACCCCAACATCGTAAAGGTGGTCTTGAACAGGAATGATGAGGCCCTCTACTTCTCACGCAGCGCCTTACCTTATGATCGAACTAACGAGGGTCGGTATTCTCCTCTGCGTCACGTGGGTCTATACGGATATCAACGAGAATTTCTTGAAAGTTTTGTCAAATGGCCAGAAGGGCATTTGGAAAGAGTCGAGCAACTTGAGCAACTTCGCGCCCTTGAGAATGGTGCCCGGATCCGGGTTGTCGTTACCGAACATGAATCCATCGGCCTAGATACCCCCGAGCAAGTGCCAGAGATTGAAGCTCTTCTTGCGGGCTTCGCTGGCGCCAAATACTCTCCAAACACAAACCAATCGCGCTGAGTGAAATATATTTTCGTCACTGGGGGAGTTGTCTCCTCACTTGGAAAGGGCCTTGCCGCAGCCTCTATCGGCACCCTTCTCGAACATCGTGGACTCCGCGTTACCATTCAGAAATTCGACCCGTATCTCAATGTCGATCCCGGCACCATGTCTCCTTATCAGCATGGGGAGGTATACGTGCTTAATGATGGTGCCGAGACGGATCTCGATCTCGGACATTACGAGCGTTTTACGAACTGCGTTTTGACCCGATTTAACAATCTGACCTCCGGACAGGTCTTTGAAAACGTAATCAAGAAAGAGAGACGAGGCGAATATCTGGGCAAGACCGTTCAGTTCATCCCTCATGTCACCGATGAAATTAAGGCACGAATTCACGACCTCTCTGGTCAGAACCCCGAAGTTGACGTAATTATCACCGAGATTGGAGGAACTGTAGGCGATATTGAGGGCCACCTCTTTTTGGAGGCTCTGCGGCAATTCTCTCTTGAGGTCGGCCGGGGTAACACATGCTTTATCCACGTCACCCTGCTACCCCTTATTCGAGCTGCCGGAGAGATAAAGACCAAGCCGACCCAGCAGTCGGTTGCCAAACTGCGCGAGATCGGAATTCAGCCTGACATTGTCATATGCCGCACTGAACATGATTTGGACGACGATAACCGGCGTAAAATTGCCATGTTCTGTAACGTCGAACACCGGAACATCGTTGCCTTCCGGGACGTAAAACATTCGATTTATGAATGCCCCCTCGATCTGCGTCAGGACAAGATTGACCGACTGGTCGTTGATAACCTCGGGATCGACTCCCCTACCCCGGACCTTTCCGACTGGGAAAACTTCGTTGAGCGGCTCATTAACCCGCAACACAAGGTCACGATAGCCGTTGTCGGTAAATATATCGAATTGCAGGACGCCTACAAATCCATCTACGAATCCCTCACCATAGCTGGCGCAGCTCACCACGCCGAAGTAACGATCGCCAGAATCGACTCAGAAGCGATTGAGGCAGGTGATGCCAGCACCATCATAGGAGACGTTGACGGAATTCTTATTCCAGGTGGATTTGGTGATCGAGGAATTGAAGGGAAGATCCTTGCAGCTCAATATGCGAGAACCACCGGAATTCCCTATCTGGGAATTTGCCTTGGAATGCAGGTAGCCACGGTCGAATTCGCGAGGAACGTGTGCAATCTCGAGGGTGCCCACACCACCGAGTGTAACAAGAAAACGCCGCACCCGGTGATCAGCCTTCAGGAGGAGCAGAAAGGAATAAAGGATATGGGCGCCACAATGAGACTGGGTTCATGTGATTCACTCGTCCACCCTGGAACGCTGGCGGCGAACCTCTACGGCGGAGAGCAGCTGATCAAAGAACGCCATCGACACCGCTATGAATTCAATCCCGCCTACCTTGATCAGCTCAGCGCGGCAGGCTTGATCATTTCTTCGGTTTCTGCAGAAGAGGGATTAGTTGAAATCATTGAGCTGGCAGACCACCCGTTTTACATCGGGGCCCAATTTCACCCGGAGTTCCAGTCCAAGCCCAACCGCCCCCATCCGCTTTTCTCCGGGTTTATCAAAGCATCTTTGGAATCAACCGCGGGGGCATCGGCCGGAACACAAGCGTAGGGATTTTTCCATCCCTTTGAAATCGCGACATGCGCCCAAGTCAGGTTCTCGTAACAGGGGTCTCCGGCCCAGAGCTGACCAATGACGAAATTCGCCTTTTCCAAAAAATACAGCCAGGGGGGTTCATCCTCTTTACCCGAAATATCGTTGATCCTTGGCAAACCCGCCAGCTTACAGATTCGCTGAGGGATTTATGTGAAGAGACGCCCCTGATCGCCATCGATAATGAAGGGGGGCGCGTTTGGCGAACTGCACCATTTTCACCTCCCTGCCCGTCGGCCGCCACCCTTGGCCGACACAACAACCCAAAACTAATTGCCGAGGCAGGATGGATAACCGGGCGATTACTTTCCCTTCTCGGAATCAACCTCAACCTCGCCCCGGTTCTTGACCTTGATCATCACCCTGACATTTCAAACGCTCTCCATGGACGTTGCTGGGGCACAACCGAACAGGATGTAATTAATCACGCTGGGGTCTTTAATCGCTGGCAACGTCGCCAAGGGATTGCCGGATGCGCAAAGCATTTCCCATGTGGCGGCCGTGCCTCGTCCGACCCTCACCACACTCTTCCTGCTGTCGAGGTAGACCAAGAGGAGATCCTGCGTGAAGACATCATCCCATACACGGCACTCATGCCTGAACTTGATGCAATCATGGTAAGCCACCTTCACTTACCCCAAATCGACCGTGACGGGCTCCCTGCTTCACTATCCAGCAACATCATCAAGAGGCTTCTTCGGGATCGACTTGGATTCGATCATCACCTTGTCCTGACAGACGATCTGGACATGGGAGCCATCCAACAGTCCTACGGAACCCCTGAGGCCGCCCGGATGTCCATCGAAGCCGGAGGAGATCTCGTTCTCCTCTGCCACCATTTCATGAATGCAGAGGAGAGTATTGCTCAACTCGATAAGGTTTCCCCCTCTACGTTCTATGACATTCAGATACGCATGGAAAGGGCTAGAAAACGACTGAAGGCCCCCCCTCCTTTCTCTGAAGAGGAATTCACGGCGATCATGAGAGACCTCTCAAAGCTGAGAGAGTCCATACCTCCTGAAGAATTAGAACCGGCCAGCGGCGAAATCCCGACGAGCCCTGTAGAGGACTACTAGCGGCGCAATGTCATGCTTCTCTTGGGGAATTGCTCATCGAACGCCTTCAATCAGATTTTTTCCTGTCATCTCAGCAGGTTGATCAAGGTCCAGCATTGCAAGCAGAGTTGGTGCTATATCCGCAAGAATACCATCACCCACTCGACAATCAGCAGCATCTTCGGATACGTAGATAGCGTGAACCAGATTGGTAGTATGGGCGGTATGCGGGGAGCCATCGCCGTTAACCATGAACTCGCAGTTGCCATGGTCTGCGGTAATTAGAAGGCTTCCCTTAAGTCGCAGGGTCTCCTCCACCACCTGACGAACACATTCATCGATGGTCTCAACAGCTTTGATCGCCGCCTCGACGACCCCAGTATGCCCGACCATATCGGGATTCGCAAAGTTCAGCACAACGAGGTCAAATTTCCGCAACTTCTCCACCACCGTTGAGGTAACTTCTGACGCACTCATCTCAGGCTTATGATCGTAGGTAGGGACATCCTTGGGCGACGGGATAATTGCTCTACTCTCTTGCACGCAAGGCTCTTCCTCACCGCCGTTGAAGAAGTAAGTAACATGAGGATACTTTTCGGTTTCCGCTATACGTAACTGGGTTTTCCCAGCTGCCGATACCACCTGGCCCAGCACATTAGCCATTTTCTCGGAAGGAAATACCACCGCACAATCATAGTTCTCATCATATTCTGTCAGCGTGACATAGTGAACCTCCGGCCTTGCTCCTGTCTCAAATTCATCAAACCCCGTGGTAAGGAATGCTTCTGAAAGCTGGCGTGCCCTGTCGGCTCGAAAGTTGAAAAAGATTACCACATCTCCATCTCTTACCCGCTGAACGGAGGCCTCGTGAAATATGAGAGCAGGCATAAATTCATCAGAACGATCCTCCCTGTAGTATTGCGCGACCGCCTCACTGGCGAGAAGGTCAGACTTCTCGCCCACTCCGTGAACGATAGCATCCCATCCCATCTTGGTCCTCTCCCACCGACAATCCCGATCCATAGCGAAATAACGACCGATCACTGTTGCGATACGAGCACCATATTCCGCAAGACCATCCTCGACCTCACCAAGAAAATCAGCTCCCGCTGTCGGCGAGGTATCTCGGCCATCAGTAATTGCGTGGGCCATGATATCGTCAACGCCAGCTGAATGAGCAGCCGCGGCAAGGGCCACAAGATGATCCTGATGGCTATGAACTCCACCATCTGAGACCAATCCTACCAAGTGCAGCCTTTTTCCCTGAGCTTTGGCAAACGCCTCCGTGAGAACCGGATTCTCGCCCAGAGCGCCTTCATCGACGACCCTGTTGATCCGGGTCAGGTCCTGATAAACAATCCTCCCGGCACCAAGATTGAGGTGCCCGACCTCCGAATTTCCCATCTGTCCCTCGGGCAACCCGACATCTAGACCCGAGCAGCTGATCATGCCCTTCGGATACTGCTTCAAAAGGTCATCGTGGAAGGGGGTTTTGGCCAGTAAGGTGGCGTTGCCGTCGGCTTCGGCCGTTTGGGACCCGCCGGGGTTCACACCCCAGCCATCTCGGATTATCAGCACCACAGGTGATTTCGCCATGACGGCGAGGACCTTACGGACCAGCTCCATCCTGCAAAGCGCAATCTACGAAGCATCCTCTATTCCATTTACCCTTCCCCCTTCAAGTGGTCGATTGGACGAAACCTAATTTGAGATTCTGCAAGTTTAGAATGTTCCATTCTTGAATTAGTGCTTTGATCTGGCCGTGTCCTTTCTTGAGCTCGCCGACGTCCATACCCACTTCCCCGTTCGGGAAGGAACCTTCGGTGGGGCCTCGGGTGTTATTCGAGCTGTCAACGGCGTATCTCTCAAGGTGAACAAGGGAGAAATACTCGGCCTCGTAGGCGAATCGGGATGCGGAAAATCAACCCTCTCGAGGACGATCATGCAGCTCCAGCCGGCTAATTCCGGCCGAATCTCCTTGGACGGAGAAGAGCTGAGTTCCTTGACAGCGCGAGAAATTCGGGCTCGCAGACTGGATTTCCAGATGGTTTTCCAAGACCCATACGCCTCTCTTAATCCCAGAATGACGGTCTACTCGACCCTGTCAGAGGCCCTTTTCCAGCGACCTCTGCTTAATTTGCGCACCAAGGGAGGAAACGCCGCGGCATTGAGAGATTTCAAAAGTAATCTGACAGAGAAAGTAGCTGAGCTCATGGAGCGGGTCGGACTCGACGCTCGCTTCATGCAGAAGTATCCTCACGAGTTTTCAGGTGGCCAACGACAGAGGATTGCCATTGCACGGGCGTTGGCGCCAGAACCCAAGCTGATTCTTGCCGACGAGCCTGTCTCAGCACTTGATGTTTCTATTCAATCCCAGATCCTGAATCTCCTCCTTAAATTACGGGACGATCTTTCTCTCACAATGATTTTTATCTCCCACGACCTTTCGGTTGTGAGATTTCTGGCAGATAATATCGCTGTGATGAAAGCTGGCGAGATTGTCGAATACGACACCTCACGAAAGATTTTTGAGGAGCCGCAGCACCCCTACACCCAGACTCTTCTCAACGCGATACCCCGGATTGAACTCCCCGCCTGAAATCCTCACCATGAGCTACCAGGTTTTTGCCCGTAAATATCGGCCCCGCACGTTCAATGATATCCTTGGTCAGGATCATGTGGTCACTACCCTTAAAAATGCGGTCGAGGCCGATCGCCTTGCCCACGCCTACCTCTTTGTCGGCCCTCGGGGAACGGGCAAGACCTCAACGGCGCGAATTTTTGCCAAAGCCCTCAATTGCAGTCGTGGTCCTCGCCTCGATTTCGACCCTGACGAGGAAGCTTGTGTCGAAATCGCAGAGGGTCGCTCCCTTGATGTCTTGGAGATAGATGGGGCCTCAAACAACGGCGTTGATCAGGTCAGAGAGCTCAGAGAGACCGTCAATTACGCTCCTGCCAGCGGCCGCTTCAAAATCTACTATATCGATGAGGTGCATATGCTTTCTACCGCCGCCTTCAATGCACTTTTGAAAACTCTCGAGGAGCCACCGGCTCATGTGAAATTCATCTTCGCTACTACCGAGCCCAACAAGATTCTCCCAACCATCATCTCCCGCTGTCAACGGTTCGATCTTCGCCCGATACCAACAGAAGTGATCGCTCAACAGCTGATCCACATTTCAGAAAAGGAGAATGTAACTTTGGATAAATCGGCTGCGTGGTCCATCGCCAAGGGCGCAGATGGTGGGATGCGGGATGCCCAATCCATGCTGGACCAGCTCGTCGCCTTTTGTGGCGACACCATTCACGAAGAAAACGTTCAGGACATATTCGGCTTCACCTCGTCAGAGACAATAGCCTCCCTCGCCAACCATCTTTTGAGAGGACAAACCGCACAAACCCTGTCCCTCATACAGAGAGAGGCGGAACGAGGAAAGGACCTGACTCAGCTCCTTTCCGAGCTGGCAGGCTTCATCCGGGCTCTCCTTCTCGACAGGCTCAACCCAAACAACGATAACGGGGAGATTCCAACAGCTTTCTGGGACCAGATCGGTGATGCATCATCAATCCCCAGTGATGAAAGGCTTCTAGGTGTCCTCGACAGATTAGCGAATGCAGACGCCCAGATGCGCCGGGCTTCGAATAAGCAACTCCATTTTGAAATCGCTTTGATTCGGGCAGTCCAATCCCTCGACGAAGTACAAATCAGCGATGTCATCAAGGCTCTCAAGGTCGGTAACCCTGCCGAGGACGCTGTCGGCGAGACCCCACAGGCCCAAGCGACTGAGGAGCCAGCAGCAGCCCAACTTGAATCCCCTGCCCCAGTATCAGAAACGCCCCCCACCACACGGACTTCCGCCCGGGCTCGAAAGAAAGATCGTGGTGTTGAAAACCAGCTTGAATCCCTCATAGAGCAAGCGCCGGAAAAGCACCCTGAGCCCGCCGTTGCTGCTACCGAAGATTCCACTGAAGACATCAGCTCCACCGGAGCATCGTCAGCTCCACAGTCTGAAGAAGGGGACTCTGCCCACCCAAATGACAACGAGTCGTTCTATAATGACCCATTGGTTCAGGAAGCTTTGGCCATATTTAAGGGTAAACTAAAGGACTAAGCCTGCCAGCAGTTGCTATCATGGCAGAAGTTACCCGCGATCATCTGGCTGATATTCTTGAGGAAATAGCCCTCCTCCTGGAGCTCAAGGGCGAGAACCCCTTTAAAATAAGAGCCTATCGTAATGGCGCTGAAATTGTCCGGTCTTTTGATGGTGACATACTTTCCCGGGCCATTGAGGGCGACCTTGGTGGCATCAAGGGAATCGGGGATGCTCTCCAGCAGAAACTCCACGAGCTGGCCCGCACTGGCGAACTAGCATTCCACCAGAACCTGAGGGATGAATTCCCGGAAGGAATCTTTGAACTACTTCAGCTCCAGGGGCTCGGACCAAAAAAGGTTCGAGCCCTCTACGATAAGCTCGAAGTCTCCTCACTCGGAGCCTTACGGCAAGCCTGCGAGGCAGGCAAGGTCGGCGAGTTGGCGGGGTTCGGAGAGAAAACCGAAAAGAAAATCCTGAGGTCGATCGAAGACTACGAGCGCTTTTCAGGACGTTACCTTCTCGCCGAGGTCGCACCAGAAGCTGAGCGCATTCTCGACATCCTCAGGCAGCATCCGGAGGCGCATCGGGTAGAAATCGCAGGTTCCTACCGAAGGGGTAAGGAAACCGTGCACGACCTGGATTTTCTGGTAGCAACCGCCAATCCCGACGCACTCACTGCATTTTTTACCCAGATTCCCGGCATCCACGAAATCATTGCTCAAGGCCAGACCAAGGCTTCGATACGCCTCGAGAACGGTCTCCAATGCGACCTCCGTGCAATATCCAACAGCGAGTGGCCATTCGCGCTGATGTATTTTACCGGGAGTAAGGAGCATAACGTAGAATTGCGCTCTCAAGCCCTCAAACAGGGTCTCACATTAAATGAATACCACCTCGAACCCGTAGAGGACTCAGATCGAAAGGACCCTACTCCAGACCTCCATGACGAAGAGGAGGTGTATCGGGAGCTTGGACTGCAGTTCATCGATCCCTCATTAAGAGAGAATAGAGGAGAGTTTGAGGCCGCATCTAAGGGAAAATTACCTCGACTTGTTGAGCAGGAAAATCTGCGTGGTACTTTTCACAATCATACGACTGAATCTGACGGACGTTCTACTCTATCTGAAATGGTAGAAGCTGCCCGGGAGCTTGGGCTCTCTTATCTTGGGATCTCGGACCACTCGAAATCCTCGTTCCAAGCAAACGGTCTTAACGAGGAGAGGCTCCTCCAGCAAGTTGCGGAAATCCGGCGTCTCGACGCCACCATGAAGGACATTGACCTCTACGCGGGAAATGAGGTCGACATACTTCGGGATGGCTCCCTCGATTTTGAGAACGATGTACTGGAGCAACTCGACTACGTTGTCGCGTCGGTCCACGCCTCATTTAACCTTCCCGAAAAAGAAATGACGGCGCGACTGATTAAGGCGATGGAAAACCCTTACGTGTCAATGCTGGGCCATGTAAGCGGACGCCTGCTTCTTCGCCGGGACGCCTACGCTGTAAATCATGAAAAGATCATTGATTGTGCAGCAGCTACCGGCACCGTGATTGAGCTTAATTGCTCCGCAAAACGTATGGATATGGACTGGCGGTGGTGGAAACGGGCTCGCGACAGGGGCGTCAAATGCTCTATCAATCCGGATGCACACCACGTTAAGGGATTCCAAAACCTTCACTTTGGTGTTCGCGCAGCGCGCAAGGGATGGCTTAGTAAGGACGACATTTTGAATTGCAAACCTCCGCGGGAGATTGCCAAATGGATGCAAACCCCTAAGGCGCAACGGCTTTAGAGAGAGTCAATTCTGCCTTTTCCACACCCCTCTCCTAGCCTACTATCCTGCGCCGCATGATCGCTCTGAGATCGACATGGAACTGCCTTAGGCTTGCGACCATCCTGCTTGGTCTCTCCTTGCCTGTGGTAGCCCAGGCCCCTGTGAACTCAAAGTTCAAACCCTCAGACATCTATTTCCAGGCATGGCTCACGGTCCGTGAAGCTGAAAAGGCCACGAAGGACGGGAAGTTTCTTGATGCCTTCAGCCGCTACGACAAAGCGAGGCAGCTCTTTGAATCCGTGGCTCTTTCTCATCCGGAGTTCAAGCCTGAGCTTGTCAAGAGCCGGACAGAATCGACGACATCCGCAATGAGCGCAATCCGCGATAAAGCGCTCGAGGAAAGAAACAGACAGGCCATGCGCACTGGCGATCTCGTTGAGTCAGGCACGCCCGCGTCGAGTGCTGGCGACCTTGAGATACCCCAACTAGACCCGGCCCGAAAGGCAGAGGTGGCTGCTTTACAACAGCAGATCTCCCAATATCGGAAAGAACTTCAAAAAGCTCGTTCGGCGCGCGATTCAAACGCTGTACGACTCCGGGAGGCTCTTCGGCAACTGGAAATGAAACGGGACAGGGTGGCGCGTGCACCAGTCTCCGGCCAGCTTGCTGACATAAACCGACGGATCACAAGAGTCGAGGATGAGCGTAACGCCATGTTCAAGGCGCTTCAGGAAAGCAGGGCTCAGCATGAAAAAGCGCTCGCCCAGCTGGCATCAGCCCGAAACGAAACCGCTGAAGCGCAGAAGCGGGCTGCAGATCTTGAGGAAGTCGTCAACATTCAGCAATCGGCCTCAAAGGAGGTCGTAGAAGGACTGCGCCGCCAGATGAAAGAAATGAAAGCGGCATTGGTGGAGAAAGACCGAAATTACGTTGCCTTGGAGGCGAGGACTGCCCAGCTCAACCAGCAACTAGGCGAGGCCCGCGATCAGATTCGGGAGCTCCGTGGAGAGCGCGATGCACTACTGGTTGAACGCGACCAGATGGCCGCCCTTTTGAAGCTGAACGAGAGCGAACGCGTTCAACTGCTCATTAAGCAAAATATGGAAATGGGCCGAAACCTCAATACCGCGAGGGAGCGCCTGAAGGACCTTCACTCAGATAACAATGCTACCAAGGATGAGCTTATTGAGGCGAAACGAGATCTCGCTCAGGCCAAGGGGCGCCTTATAGATTTTCAACGGGAAAACGCCTCCCAGAAAAGGCGCCTTGAAGCAATGGAGGAGCGCTTAAGAGCCGCCGGGGTCGAACTACAGGACGAACTTGCCGAGGGAAATGCGGGGCCAAGGGAGCGGCAGGAAATGGAAATGTTGCGTGATATTATCTCTCGGCAGCTCCGGATCCAGGAGCATCGAAAAAGTGCCAAAGATGCTGTGATGGCCGAGATTCGTAAGATTGGCCAGCAACAAGGGCCACTGGTTGACAACATTCAGGGTCTATTCGATCAGGAGTTACAGCTCACAGCCGAAGAGAGCAGACTGATTGCTGAGTTCAAGGTCGACGACGAGTTTATCTTCGAGGACAGACCTCAAGAGCAGGAGGTAGCCGACGCATCGAGAAGCCTGCAGCAGAATATCACGATCAAGGATCAACTTGCACGGCGCGCATTTGCGAATGGCCGCTATCTGGCGGCCCGGGAAGTCTTTGAATCAATTCTCGATCAGCATCCCGGCCATGTGGAAACCATGCTCAATCTGGGTGTCGTTCATGTTAAAAATGAAGATCTTCCTCTGGCACTATCCTCGTTCAACGATGCATTGGTAATCCGGGGTGACAACCTCCCGTTTGCCCACTTCATGCTCGGCGTCTGTCACTATCGCCTTTCCGACCTCGATAACTCCAAGCAGGCTCTCGAGCGCGCTATCAACCTTGATAACAACAACGCTAAGGCCCACGTATTCCTCGGAAATGTTGCTGGCCGCGAGGAACGGGACGACGATGCTGAGGCCCACTTCAGGACAGCGATCGAAATCGACCCCACCCTCTCCGATCCCTACTATAACTTAGCTGTTATTTATTTGCGAAAAGGTGAGAAGGACGAAGCTCTCAAACTCTATCAGGAAGCTCTTCGGCGTGGAGCCGACCCAAATCTGGAATTTGAGGCCAGCCTGGCCTCCAGCTAGGACCTACCGCGAAAAGAGATTGATAACCCTGTTATCTCTTCCGCTCGCCCACCAGGATTTTCATCTCATCTGAATTCCCCCGCAGTTCCGGGGCATACAGACCTACTGCCCGGGCAGGAAGCGCGCTGAAAACCCCAGGAACCTCAGCTCTCAAACGATAGCTCAGGTTGTGCTTTCCCCGAGGGAGAGTTTGGACGAACAAAGAGACCTTTTCGTCTCGGTACTCCACATAGGAGCTTAGCCCTCCTCCTCCCTGTCCACTACGGAGCTCCACTGCCTCGAGTCCAGCGACTTTCCAGTCCTCGAATACGAGATAGCTGTAGTCGTTTTTACTTTCAATCGACAGTTCAACCTCGATGAGGTCACCACTGCTGACTTGCTCTCCCTGCTCAAGCTTCCGTCTCTCGAGTTTCTCCCTCCTCTGCTGCAAAGCCTGCCCTTTGGAACCGGCTACACTCTCGTTTGCATCGACAGGAACAAGCTTGTAGTAGCTTCGTTCGATCTTGACCTCGAGCCCTGCTTTTTTGAGAAAATCCTCCCTGCTGAACACAGTGAGGTAGACATTAGCGTAGAGGGGGCCCTTGCCGGATCTGCGGAGCTCGACCTTGTGTCTTCCTGTTGCCAGCACGTCCCCAGCTACTGTTACCATCCCATCGTAACTGAATAGATTCTCCTTCGAGATCTTCACGGTTTTGAGGGTCTTTCCATCAAGAAGAATCTCAACCTCCATCTCGGGCTCATCCTCGCCACTGGCCCTCAAGTAGTCTGCGAGCGCTTCCACGCAATAGGACGTGTCTCTGGTAGATTTCCAGTAAGTGGCATGTTTGCGATTGTTGACCAGATATTTTGCCAATCCGCTGGCTTGCGCACTTCGCGGTTTTGCAACCGCGAGTAGCTTGAGATAACAGGCATGAGCTTCAAATTCGCTGCCATACCATCGCCACCAGTATCCTCCGTTACCAAGTTCGAGCCACGCCGTCTGATTTTCCGGATCCTGCTTCAGGAATTGCTCAATATTACGGATTGTCTCGTCACGCTCTTTAACAGCGCCCGTTCGATGCAACTCCAATCCGAGAAGGCATTTCGCGTATACCGGAAGATGAACTCTGTCCCGTTTCAGATACCCTAGCATTTCGGCTTGATCAGCTCCAGCAGCTCCGAGGACCCTCCGGATAAGGGCATCGAGAGCATCTGCCCGCTGCTTAGTCTTCTTTTTACGCTTCTTCCAAAACCGGACCATCTCGGTCTGACCTGACTCGTAGCGTTTGAGCCACTCTATTCCTCCTCTCAGAAGCTCATCGGGAACAGGTGCGCCATTTTTCTTTGCTACCGTTAGACCGTGAACGACGATCGCGGTGGTATGGGGATATGATCGCGATCCATAGGCGCTGAACCATCCCCAACCACCATCACCGTTGCGCATTTCCCTCAATCGCTTAACTCCCTTACTAACCATCTGGTTAACCTTTTCTACCTCCCAGACTGGATTCTCCTCCCAGACCTTCCACTGGGAAGCTCGGTCCCGGGCGTCACCAACCTCCTGCGGATTCAGATTCGTTCTCTTGTTTCTTACCTCGGCCAGATCAATCTGCATATCCCGAAGAAGACGCTGGGTGATGACCGCTGGCACAAAGCGGTTCACCGTATTTTCAGTTGATCCATAGGGATAAGAGGCGAGATAAGGAAGTGCATCAACCATCGAACCGGCGACTGTCGGTGAAAAGCGGACCTCGAGACGACTTTGATCTGGTCGGCGATCTTCCGGAACTTCGAAATCAATCGACACTGCATCCTTGTCGCGCGGCAAAGTCCGGCTCCAAGATTCCGTACGTAACATACCATGCACGTAAACAGGAAACTCCATTTCCATTGCATCTGAGTCATCCCCTGCATCGAGCACACCATCTCCACCGTGTGCAACAGCCTTCATCCGGATCATCACGACGCCTTCCCCTCTAGCGACCACTCTCCAATCAACTCTCTGCTCTCCGCCTCCGGGAATCACCACGTTCGCACTCCTTGAGCCGATCGCGTCAAGCACCCCTCCCTCCAGCTCAAGAGAAACCTTAACCTCCTTCGTTTCCTCATGATAATTATGAACTACTGCACTGAGAACTACTTCATCCTTCTCCACAAAAAAACGGGGTGCCTGTAGCCGCACGATGAGATCCTTGCTCGTGATTACCTCAGCGGATCCTTCTCCCACCCGCGTGCCTTTCCCAAGCGCCCAGACCTTGAGCTTCCACGTCGTGAGGTTGTCAGGATACTCAACTTTAATTTCAGCTTCTCCCTTCCTATCTGTTGTTACCGCACCAACCCACTTCACGAGATCCGCAAATTCGGACCTCACCATCACCTGGGCCTCTCCCCCTGCTCCATCCCGACCTTCTTGGTCGCTAGCCTCTGACAGCATCACAGAGTCAGTCTCCATGGAATCCGCAGGAACTGCAAAAGCAGCGGGAGCAGCACGTCCTACCGCCTCCATGTTCAAAGCAGCCTTTTGTCTGCTCATCACATTAGCAACGTCCGAATATTCTGAAAGCTGAGCCCCAAAGCGCCCAAGGGTTTGCATGCGGGGCTCCCTCGTCTTTCCTATCTGGCTTCCATGGAAGCCCTGTGAATGCCTCACGTCCCTTCGATAAAATGGGCGAGTCCAATTCCAGAAAAAGTTCCTCATATTGGGAACGTTTGAGCCTCCCGCTATCACTTCGAGGCTTTTATCATATATTGAGATTGCTGCTGCGCCTTCAAAGGGAGCACCATTCTGATCCTTCACACGAATCTTCACCGTGCCCTTCTCACCTGGCTTAACTTGATCTCTACCGGGAAGAACCTCTACAGTAAGGAGTCTTTTTTCCGGAGGAATGACAATCTGGCGAATCTCAGAAACCACCTCCCCGTTCACGAGCGCCACTGCCTGAACATGGATATTCGGCATGTCTTTTTGAGATAGCCTTACAGTAATCTCTTTCGACTTTCCACGAACGTGAATCAATCGCATCTCTTCCGCCGATCCGCCATTCGTCCGAGAAAATAGAAGGACGGTAGAATTCTTCTGCTTTGTGTTTACGAGGATACGGGCCTCCTCGCCCGGACGATATTCGCTTTTGTCGAGAACCAGTTCAAGCGGGTTAAACCTGCTCTTGGATCCATCATCATCGACATTACGGACCACAAAAACGGTAGCCCCCTCTTCCTCGTTCCCTTTTATGTCGGTCAGCCTGACAGAAAGGCGATACTGACCAGCCTCAGGCGCCTTGAATCGAACCTCCCCTTCTCCCTGATCCTCAGCCTGCAGCGTAATAGACTTAATGCGCTTCTCTTCTACATTACCATCATCTTTTAGGAAGACTCGGTAGAGGTCTGCTACACCGCTGACCTTGACCGACCGACCATCAAGCGTTCGAGCCGAATACGTAGCCTTAACGGTCTGTCCCGGACGGGCATATCCTCTATCAAGCCATACTTTTGAGCTAAACGGTTTTCGCGCTACCAGAACGCTACCAGATCCCTCAATTGTCCGGCGGGAAGAGTCTACAACCTCGGCCGAGATGGCATAGCGATGATCCATATCACCGTGCACGAGTTTTGCCGTAGAGGTGTCGATCATGACCCCCACTGTGCCATCTGGGTCGATATCAAACTCTCTGTCGAGGACGAGTTCCGGCGGAGTCCATCGCTGACCTCCCCACCAGGGGGGCCGTGGGGCAGCACAACCCCATTTCCGCCACCCCGGATAGTCGGGATAATCCTGCCCGAACCACCAGTATCCTTCCCCATAAAGCCAATCCCATTGTCCCCTTGGGAACCAAGTGTCAGTGTGACTGAACCTTTGAACCTTAATCTTGACCCTCCCATCCGTTACAGGTGCCCCGTGATAGTAGGTGGCCCGCACTTTTACCTCAATCATCTCACCCAGGCTTATCGGTTCATCTGGCGCTTCCACAAGCACCTCAAACTCAGGCTTCTTGTATTCCTCGACGCGAAATTGAATGCTGCCCTGGGGAACCTCCCCTTTTAGATAAACCTGATATCTTCCCAGACGCGCATCTGCAGGCAGTGTCCACTCACCCTCGACTCCTCCAAACTCGTCCGTCCTCAGATTCTTCAAGTCATGAACCTTACCTGAGGCTTGATGATGAATCTCAATGGAACACTTCCGGTTGGCGAACAGCGAGACATCTTCGAGATCATAACGAGCAGTTCTACTCCAGAATTTTAAATGCACCTTCTGCTCAGGCCGGTAAACCGGGCGGTCAGTAATCCCGTAGGATCTTGAGTTGCTGAACTGTTCCCAGCGGAAATCGTTCCAGCGATGGCTTTGAAACCCCATCAGGGCTCGACCGCCCGCGTGACTGCGCCCTACCACCATCCACTGAAAATCAGCATCGAGCTCCCCTTTCCCAAGAATCACAGTGCCATCTTCTCCTACCTTTTTGCTGATTCTCTTGGTCTTAACGTCAAATTTCCTGAGGACGGCCTTCACCCCTTCCCGGCGCTCAACGCGGAATCCAAAAAGCTCAACCGTACCCCTCAGAGGAGCTCCGGCCTTGCTTTCTGCAAGATAGAATAATTTACCCTTTTCGAGTTGCTGCGAGATCAACGCCGTGTCCGCGATCCATACCACAATCCAGGAAGCGTGCCCCTTCCCGGGGGTAGCCTTAAGGAGATAAGCTCCTGCCTTACTAACGGGGAGCATCAACTCGGCACGAGTGTCCCAATGGTTGTCCCGCGGCTGAAGATCCACCGCCCATTCATCAACTCTCTTGCCCAGATATTTTTTCTGGTTTTCATTCACCAGCCGGCTGCCGATCCGCGCCACGTCAAGCTTCGATCCGTCGATTTCTCGCGGATTACCCTCGAGGTGCTTGAATATATCATCAACTACCAGATCGATATCCAGTGCATGCAATGAAAGCTTCACCTCCTTCGCGTTCCGGTAAACGAAGGAGAGTTTCGGTTTTTTTCCGGCTTGCGTCATGGGTGCATGTTCAAAACGACCCCATTCACCTTCGATTTGATCAAGAAGCTTCTGCCGATGATTACTCTTTCCCCGGCCGTGGGTCGCAATCAACCTCCTCAATTCTTGTGCCCCAACGCCATATTGGCGACGATTAAGGAAAACCCGTACGAGCTGATCTCCCAGAGATGCATTTGAATTTTTCCCCGTTGAGAGACGCCTGAGGAGTGGGATGAACTGGTAATCCGGAACCAGCTCAAAACGCCGCACTCCGGAGGCAAGTTTCGCTATTGTCTCACTTTCTTTCAGGGTATGAACTTGCAGGATCCCCTCTGCCTCCTCGGGATCTTGCTGCATCCACCTCCCAAAGCTGGCCAAAGTGCCCACCCCGTAATGCTGCACGAGAAAGCGAGCCCATTGCTCCATTGCCTGCGGTTCTTTCTCCGGGTCAAACTTGATTGACTCGTTAATGGCCCAGCGCCATCTCTCTCCATCATTTTCTGCGCTCTCCCATGACTCAGGAACTTCGAGCACGAGAGGATTCCCATCCGCATCAACCGGAGCACCTGCCCCACTGGAGAGTCGCTCTTCATCGCCATAGTCCGGAAGCTCTGCAAGCGGTGTGAGAACACCCAACGCCCAGACACGCTGAGGTCCTGTTCGTCCCATCGCCAGATACCCAGCCAGCTCGGAATACAAGTTACTGATAGCACCCCGATCATTCTTATCAACGTGGTCAAGAGCCTGCAGTACGAGCTGAGTAGATCGAACCCTGTCGCGTCCCATGCATCCCACATAAGTTCCTCCGCCTCGGTTATAGCCTCGTCGAAATTCACCATCCAAAAGAAATCCTGAATGCTGCAACTGTTGATAACTTTTTGCCGCCTCACGTAGCAGCGCCCAGTTTTCAGCGTGCCGGCTGACCGCACTTTCAATAAGCTCATCGGCATCGGCTATTTGCCTCAACTCACGGAGATAGCGAAGCGAGGTCATCAGATCTTTTCCGCTCTCCCCGTCATCCACGGTTTCGAGAATGACCCGACTGACCTCGAGCGCTTCCTTCCAGTTGCCATCTTTCGCAAGGGTCTCAGCTTTCCCCCGTAATTCAGCAGGTGACTGCGTGGGCTGGGATTGCAGCGCTGACCCGGTTAACACCAGGGCGAAAAGAATCAGGTAGAGTTTCATGATGAAAATAGGGCTACGTTTGAACCAAGCTCATATCGGAAGACCACTTCCTCTCTTATCAGACACACAGAACATCGGATCATTGGAAAAAATAAATTCAGGGGCTGACACCAGCCTCCTTTACTCCTCTTCGGAGTTAGTGCCAAAGTCAAATAACCGGGAAGGTTTACGCGACAAACGGAAGCGCCCTCCTTTACCGTCCCTGAGCGGCTGAAAGACTTCATCTGCCCCACACTCTTTTATTTCGAAGACTGTTGCGAGCAATTCACCCAAGCGACCTTTGGGAAAACCCTTTTTGGCGAACCAAGCGAGATACTCAGCGGGAAGATCAAACACCGGCACCCCTCGGGGTGGATATTTGGAGGGGCCATACTTTCCGAACGGCATATTGGTTCGCCCTATCTCTTCGAGCAACCCACTGAAATCCTCCCTGTCAATCTCGGT
>CETE01006412.1_pt1 | contig 18347 bp, 15 predicted proteins | sample 531241 | NCBI WGS metagenome assembly CETE01 (sample SAMEA2622336, study PRJEB7988) | marine metagenome | biome: marine biome (ENVO:00000447); feature: deep chlorophyll maximum layer (ENVO:xxxxxxxx); material: "saline water (ENVO:00002010), including plankton (ENVO:xxxxxxxx)" | depth 30 m
TTTACCTCGAAGGATTCACTGATGAGCCCGACGTCACTGAGATTTCATCCCTCGCCCACCAGCACGGAATTCCGCTCGTGGAGGATCTTGGCTCAGGAGCTGTCATGCACACTGATCAGCTCGCGCCCATCGATCATGAACCCACCCCTCAGGACGCCCTCCGCAACGGCATAGACCTCGTGATATTTTCAGGCGATAAGCTTCTTGGCGGTCCCCAGGCAGGAGTCATTGCTGGAAACGCTGACCTGGTCGGCCGTATCAAGTCGGAACCTTTTTTCCGGGCAGTTCGCTGTGACAAGCTTATCCTCACCGTGCTGCAGGAGTGCATCGACGACTACCTCGCATGCAAGGGAGATGCAAAGCCCCGTCTGCCGGTTCTCGATTTTCTCTCTACGCCCGTGCAAGACCTTCGTATCCGTGCGGAGAACATCTCTTCGCAACTTGAGGCTCTCTCCGCTCGAATCACCATTGAGGAAGCTCTCTCCCGAACCGGAGGAGGCACTATGCCTCGCGCGGAAATTCCATCAGTCGCCCTGCGGGTCGAACCAGACGGAATGTCTCTCAAAAATCTGGCTCAGAGCCTGAGGCGCACCACCCCAGCCGTTGTCGGTTATGTCAGTGATGAAGCCTTTCTCCTCAACCTTCGCACGGTCTTCCCGTCGCAGGATCAGAGCATTGTCAACGCTCTCCTCGAGGTTCTGCAATGAAGACTGTCTGTCTTGTTGGGCTACTCGGACTCATCCTTCTTTGCTCGTGTGAGGATTCCCTGAACAAGCAACGGTCGGAAATCCGCCTGTCCTTCTTTGGGTTCAGTCAGGCTTTCTACGCGACAAAAGGTGAAGAGGCTCTCCCTTTTGTCAGCAGGAGAACCTTCGATTACTATGACAGACTTCTTCCGGACCTTCTCTTTGCGGATGAAAAACGGCTGAACGAGCTCCCTCCGTTCGCCCTTTTTGCCTGTCTCGCTTTACGTTACGAGTATCGTCTGGAGGAGCTGAAAACGATGACAGGCCGAATGATTGTCCGTGAGGCCTTCAACTCCATGACCTTCCCCGGGGGAGCTCCCCACTTCCTCGATATAGGAGAGATCCTGATCAGGAAATCTGGCGAGGAAGCAACCGCCACTGTCTTTCTCGCTCCAGGCAAGAAACACGACGGGGCTCTCGTCTCTTTTATCCGGGAAGACGGAATGTGGAAAGTTGACCTGACGTCCGTCTTCGAGGGGCTCTCAAGCCAGCTGGAGGCCTATTTGAAGGACCCCACTGCCAGCCGGGCCGAAAGAGCGCTCCACTACCTCCAGGTCCACGAAAACCGCCAGATCGGAGGCGAAATACTCCAACCAATGGGGAGATAAGGGCCCGTCGCGGCTCTTTACTGACCGGTCTTTGCGAGCTGGCGAGTCGCAAACTCTCTAAAATCGGCAAAAAACCGTAAAATCCCTTGAAATCCCACGGTCGGTGGATAGCCTCCGCGCCCCATGGCTCGCGCTGCAGGAAAAGCCAAAACCCGGAAAGCTGTCGCTAAACGTTTTAAAGTGACCGGTTCCGGCAAAATATTGCGGCGGAAACAAGGCAAGCGCCACATTCTTCAAAAGAAGAATCGTAAGCGTAAGCGGAACCTCGGTAAAGCGACCCTTGTCTCCGAAGCAGATCTCAAGAACGTGAAGGCAAACCTGCCTTTCTCCTGAGAAGAACTTCTCTCACGCCGTCATGGGAACATAGACGCCATCCCGGCGTTGCCTCTTACACAGCCTTCCCGTCCACGCGGGATATGAGCGAATGAGACTGTGGGAGGACTACTAAAACAGTTCGCTTCAGATACAAAAAAATGCCACGCGCAACCAATGGTCCAGCCAGTCGTAAAAGGCGCAAAAGAGTTCTGCTTCGTGCAAAGGGATTCCGGGGCTTTCGATCGAAGCTCTATCGTTACGCCAAGGATGCTGTCTACAAGGCTCAGCAACACGAGTATTACGACCGCAAAAAGCGAAAAAGCCAGTTCCGTCGTCTTTGGATTCAGCGCATCAGTGCTGCAGTCCGCGAACGGGGATTAACCTATTCCCGATTTATGGAGGGCCTCAACGCAGCAAGCGTCGAGGTCGATCGGAAGATCCTTGCTGATCTGTCGGTGAATGACCCTGCTGCGTTCGATGCCATTTTTGAAAAGGCCAAAACGGCCCTGGAAGGCAAAGCAGCCTGAGTCTAAATCTGAAAGCTGCAGTTTCCTACAGGGTCGCCACGAGCGGCCCTTTGCTTTGTATGGCGGGAACTTCCATCTTGAACCAAATATCTGGATATTCCCGACCATCAGAACCATGCCTCTCCCGCCCGGTCATCAAGCTACCGCGAGGAGCAGGCGATACCTGACTGAGAAAAACCGTTTCCCGAATTCCTACCGATGAAAGAAGAGATCGCCAATATCCAAACCGATGCCCTCTCCGCTATTGAGACCGCAGCAGGTGAGCAGGAACTCGAGGAAGTCCGCATTGCGTTTTTGGGGAAAAAAGGCCGTTTGACCGCTGCCTCAGCCGGGATGAAGGATCTTTCTAAGGATGAGAAGCCCGTTGTAGGACAATTACTAAACACTACCAGATCTGCCATCACTGACGCCCTTGACGTCAAGAGCAGGGTTATTGAAGAGAGTGCCGATGCGGCATCCGTGGAAGGCATCGACCTGTCCCTGCCGGGGCTACCTCTCCACGGGGGGAACCTTCACCCTCTTACCCTTGTAAAAGATCGCGCCATCACCATTCTCAGGAGGCTGGGTTTTTCGCTGGCCGAAGGGCCTGAGATTGAGACGGAATTTCACTGCTTCGACGCGCTTAACACTCCACCTGAACATCCAGCCCGGAACGAAAAAGATACCTTCTACTTCGAAAGCGGAAAACTGTTGCGAACGCACACCTCGACAGTTCAGGTTCGGACTATGGAGGATGAGGTTCCTCCGGTCCGGGTTATCGCTCCCGGATCTTGCTACCGGCGCGATGAGGTCGATAAGACCCACCTTCCTGCCTTCAATCAGCTGGAAGGGCTTTATGTAGACCAAGACGTCCAGATTGGCGATCTCAAGGGTACGCTCGAATTCTTTTATAAGGCAATGTTTGGCGAGGAAACTAAGGTTCGATTCCGTCCTCATTTCTTCCCGTTTACTGAACCCAGCTTTGAAATTGACGCTCTGCTCAAGCTCAAGGGGGAAGAGCCAAGATGGATCGAAGTTGCTGGTTGCGGAATGGTAGACCCGGCAGTCTTTGAGGAAATATCCAAGGCGCGCGGCGATAATTTCTATGACCCTGAGAAGGTGACTGGCTATGCGTTCGGCATGGGTCTCGACCGCCTTGCCATGATCCAGTGGGGCATCAAGGATATCCGCCTCCTGATCGAGAATGATGCCCGATTCCTCTCTCAATTTGCCTGAGCCCATCCACCCCGGACAGAACAAAGACCACCCGCTGTGTCGTTAACCCTTCAGACCTTCAAGAAATGCTAATCTCGAAAAAATGGCTCAACTCTCATCTGGATATCACCGATCTCAGCAACAGCGAATTTGATGACATCCTGACCTTTGCCGGTGTAGAGGTAGAGGGAATCATAGAAAAAGGTGTGGCCTCTGATCTGGTTGTTGTCGCCGAGGTAGTCGCGAGCGAACCACACCCTGACGCTGACCGACTCAGCGTGACCAGGGTTGACGCCGGGGAACCTGAGCTCCGGCAGATAGTATGCGGAGCCAAAAACTACAAGGTGGGAGACAAGGTTCCATGTGCACTTCCTGGTGCTGTCCTGCCTGGAGGATTTGAGATCAAAGAGACCGTCATGCGGAAAGTAGAATCCCGAGGGATGCTCTGCTCTGCTACTGAAGTCGGACTGGGATCTGATCACAGCGGCCTGATGATTTTGCCTTCCGAGTGGCAAACCGGTAAACCTCTCCGGCAATTTGTGGACGACGATACCGTCTTTGAAATCGAAGTTACCCCAAATCGTCCGGACCTGCTCAGCCACTACGGAATGGCGAGGGAAGTTGCAGCACTTACTCGCCGTGAGGTCAGGACCATCGACATTCCATCCCGTGAGCTCAACGCCAACAATGCCTCTGTTTCCATCGAAGGTCAGGACGTATGTGCCCTGTATACTGCTACAAGAATCAAGGACGTGAAGGTCAGTGAGAGCCCAGCTTGGTTGAAAGACAAGCTGGAGGCGATTGGCCTGCGCCCGATCAATAATATCGTAGACGTTACGAACTTCGTCCTCCACGAGGTAGGCCATCCTCTTCATGCCTTCGACGCTGCAGAAGTAGATGGCGGAATCAGGGTTCGCTACGCCAAGGAGAATGAATCTTTCGCCGCACTCGACGAACAGAGCTATAATCTCGCACCGTCTGACTGCGTGATCTCGGACGAGTCGGGAAATACGCTTGCTCTTGGAGGAGTAATGGGAGGAGAAACATCTGGCGTCACCAACTCTACCACCGACGTGATCCTTGAGTCTGCTTGGTTTGATCCACCTAGCATTCGCAAGACTGCCCGCCGACTGAACCTGCACTCCGACTCGTCATACAGGTTCGAAAGAGGGGTCGATCCGCAAGGGGTCAACAAAGCCTCGGCCCTTGCATTACAGCTCATTACCGAGCTGGCAGGTGGGGTAATTGATGAGCCCACTGCCTTCGCCGGGGCTGCCCCGGAAATCACTGGCTCGGTCTCTCTGGAACCGGAGCGCCTTCAGCAGACGGTCGGCGGAGCTATTCCCATTGATTCTGCTCATAATGCCCTTGAACGCCTCGGACTGGTTCACGAGGGAGGGAACCAGTGGAAAATCCCAAGCTACCGGATGGACCTTCAACGACATGTGGATCTCGTAGAGGAAATCGTCCGCGTCAACGGACTGGATTCCATTCCCTCACGAAATCTAGCCCCTTCTGCTGCTCCAGGAAAAGTTGATGCCCGATACGACCTTGAAATCGGTCTTAAAAGGCAGCTGGCAGCACAGGGGTTTTTTGAAGCGCAGTCGATTAAGCTTATTTCGGAGGCCCAACTGCGTGACGCCCTGCCTCTCAGACCCATGCAGGAAGGAGACGTCATCAAGGTCAGGCTGCCTCTTAGCGAAGATCACAGCGTAATGCGACCGAGCCTGAGTCCTGCTCTGCTCTCAACCGCAAGCAGAAATGTAAGACAGGGGGCAAAGGAAATCCGGTTTTTTGAAATGGGGAGATGCTTCCGTAACGCCGGAGGGGGAAAGGCCACTGACTTGGAAACAGACGTTATCGGAATTATCCTCGGAGGCCGGAGAAGCCCGGGATGCTGGCAGGCTAAGGGTGGCGAACTGACAACTGCGTTCGACTTGAAAGGCATTCTCTCATCGCTTCTTCCCGGTGTGGAGGTTCAGCTCTCTCCGGTAAAGACGGGTAATTTCCTGCTGAATGCCCAAGTGGTGGCCAACGGAAAAACAATCGGTTCTTTTGCTCAACTATCGCTCTCCCGTGGTCGCGAACTGGACCTTGGATTCCCTGTTTACCTCGCAGAACTGGACCTCACCAAAGTGTGTGAGCTCCGAACTGGAAGTTCGCGAGTTAATGAGCTTCCTCAATTCCCGGGCTCTTCTCGCGATGCAGCCATGGAAGTTCCGTCGGACCTCCCCAACATCGATATCGAGAAGGCTATCCAAAAACTCAACGAACCACTTCTTGTCTCATTCGGCTGCTTCGACGTATTCCGAGATCCAACTGGAGAACAGTTGGATGCAGGGAAGAAGTCTCTCGCCTATACCTTTCAATATCGCTCCGACGTAAAGACTGTCACCAGCGAGGAAGTTGATAATGCTCACCAGAAGACTCTGGATCACCTCAGCAGCTCCCTCCCTGTCAGCTTCCGCTGATGGACCCACGGTTCCCTCCCCTCCTCAGGCGAGGTCCTCAGCAGTAACTGAGCGCTTTTCTCGGGAACCCAGCAGAAGAGCCTGATCAACAACCCGCGCTGAACTTCCATCGAAACGGTAGCTGTGGCAATTGGGGCATACCGCTGTGGCGAGGCCCACAATCGACTCGCATCCTTCGCAAACCTGATACTCCTCAGGTTTTGAAGCAATTTCCTGCGCTTTGGCGAGGCGTTCGGTTGAAGCAGTTTCCACAACACTTAAGGCATACGTGACTCAACTTGAGCAACCTCAAACGAAGAGGAACTCCGGTCGGTCAGGGGCAGTCAGGAACCGGCGGCAGCCTTGATTGCCTTGACGGTTTTGCTCTTGATATTGGCTCCCTTGTTCTTGTGGTAAAGCCCTTTGAGAGTTGCCCTATCGACTGCAGAGGCAAGCTGCTTCATGGTGCTCTGAGCCTCCTCAGCATTCCCAGATACGGCCGCTTCCAGAGTCTTCTTCCTGAGGGACTTCACCCTCGTTCTGAGTGTCTTGTTGCGATCGGTGCGACGTGCCGCCTGCCGAACCCGCTTTAGCGCTGATTTTGAGTTAGCCATTGTTAAATCCCCGGGGGGCGACGAAACTAGGCCAGAAGGCGCTTCTGTCAAGCATACGCAACTGAAAATCAAGGAATCCTCGATAGTTCCTGCACCCTTAGATTGAGGGCCCACCCCTGAAAACAGGAGTTTGATCCGCTCCACTTCCCCCCTCGGGGCCCCGTTGGACGAACTCTTCGCCGACCGAAGAAAACGGCAACCCAAAAAGCGAGCCCTTGATAACCCGAACTTCGGCCCCGACACCAACACGCCTGAAGAGGTCTATGACGTCCCGGGATTTCATTCGAATACACCCATAACTGGCAGGCCTCCCGATTGTTCTCTCTTCAGGAGTACCATGAATGTAAATGTAGCGGCGGAAGGCATTTCGATTCCTTCTTTCCGTGCCTTTAAGCCAGATGATCCTAGACACGATAGGATCTCTCCCGGGCGAATTCGGCCTCAGGATTTCCCCGGTCGGCCGTCGACTTTTGAAAACCGCTCCTGCGGGGGCTCCACCGCCAATTTTTCTGGCAATTCGCATCGTTCCCAGAGGGGTATTCATGCTTCCCGGTTTATCCCCCAATCCGAACTTCGAGGTTGAAATACGGTAACTTTTCACCGGAGCCCCCTCTTTCAAAACCATCATCTTCTGGTCACGCACGCTCACGATAACCTCATTTCCGGGGAGAATCTTCGCACAACTACTGAGGAGGAAGCAGAGCAACCCACCTAGCAGGAGTATTCCTGCCCGGCTTGGGAGTGTTGTTTTTGTCATCAATCGGCAAAACGGAGAATTACCTCCAGAGGCTACTCTGTCTGACGACTCCCAGTGGCAGCACCCCAGGATATCGCAAATGAGGATATCGACGTATAAAAGAAGCCCAGAGGGAAGGGAAGCAGGAATATAAAGGAAACTATATTACCGCTGAGGAGCGCATCGATCAGAACGAAAAGGAAGAACACCCCGAAGAAGAATTCTACTACTGGAGTTGCCGATTTGATCGCCTTGTATCGACTCTTCCGCGGAGCTGGAGCCTTTTTCCTCTTCAACTTCTCTACTCCGTATTTAGGTGTTCGCACAAAACCAGACTGCATGTTGAGCAAAGCTTCCATAACTGCTCGCGCGTTGTTTATCGACATGCCGATTCCAAGAGCGAGGAGGCAGGGAAGATAAACGATCTCTTTCCACCAGCTCTTGGGATGAAGAGCCTTCTGGGACATGAGGTAAAAGAAAACCACCGACCCTGAGGCAAAAATAAAAATCGGGATATGTATCAACGCCTTGACCAAGATGCTCATCTCCGGCTGATACTTCGTGTTTGGGAAAATCAGAAAGCACAGAACCATCAACAGCAACCAGGCAAAATTAGATGTCAGGTGCGCTGTTGCCTCAAGCTTCACGTACAACGGAAATTTGCTCCTCCAGATCGCTGGTAGAACTTTCTTACAACACTGAATCGACCCTTTGGTCCATCGATGCTGCTGGCTCTTGAAGCCATCCATGTCAACCGGAAGCTCCGCTGGCGTCTCCACTTCGTTGAGGAAAATAAACCTCCAATCCTTTAACTGCGCGCGGTAGCTGAGGTCCATATCCTCTGTGAGAGTGTCATGTTCCCACCCTCCAGCATCGCTGATACACTCCTTTCGCCAGATTCCGCCTGTTCCGTTGAAAGTGAAAAAACGACCACTCCGGTTCCGGGCTGTTTGCTCCAGTTCGAGGTGGCCATCGAGAAACATCGCCTGAACCCTTGTGAGCAGGTTATAATTACGATTCAGGTGTCCCCAGCGGGTCTGGATGAGGCCAATCTTCTCATCCGTAAAGTAGTGGATCGTTTCCCGAAGAACGTCAGGATTTGGCACGAAGTCCGCATCAAGAATAAATACGTAATCCCCCTTCGCTGTCTCTAATCCGTTCTCCAGGGCCCCAGCCTTGTATCCGGTCCGGTCCTCACGGTGGATGAGTTCCGCATCAAAGCCATCGGCCTGAAGCTTGAGAATTTCTTTTTCAGCGATTGCGGTGGTCTCATCGGTAGAGTCATCGAGGAGCTGAATCTGAAGTTTCTCTCTGGGGTAATCAAGCTGTGCCACAGAAGTAAGCAAGCGCTTCACGACATGCATCTCGTTGAAGACCGGAAGCTGGACCGTAACCAGCGGGAACTCCGCAAACCTGCTCTTGATCTCTGGGCGCTGCCTAGAGTGTCTCAGGTAGAGGTAGACAATACACAGACGATGGCAGCCATATCCAGAGAGCCCGAGGAGAACCAAAACGTAGGCTACGTACCAGCTCCATTTAAGAAATTCCATGTCGCATGTGGTAGGCTGGTGTAGCGCCCTAGAACAGGGAATTGAGCGGATATGGAGCGCTAAACCTTGCGAAGGCTTTGCCCGACAGGACCTCGAAAGTCAAGTTCTTAACCTTTATTCACAGCTCCTGCGTGTTTATTGTTTCCGCGGTGTCAGACTGGTCCATGAACCGCTCACCTGCCTCCTCAGTCACTCTTGCAAGAACGCCGGGTCCCCCTTAGACGATTCAAGTGAACCAAAGCCAATCTCTACCTACCGTCGCCATTTTTGGTCTCGGAATCATCGGATCTCAAGCTGCAGACCACATCGCCGGAGGGGGGTATCCTTCCGTAACGTGGAGCCGTAATACTCGAGATCGGTCCGATTACGAGCCTGATCCAAAGGAAGCTGCGGAAAAAGCCGATATCGTCGTTTGCTACCTGAAGGACGTCGAGGCAGTAAGACAGGTTTTCCACACAATCAAACCTGTGCTCGGCCCAGCTAAAACCTTCATTAATCACGCCACCATTGATTATGAGACAACCGAATATCTCGTTGCCGAGTGCGCACAGATGGGCTGCGCTTTCCTGAATGCCCCTTTCACTGGTAGCAGGGTAGCAGCAGGTAACGCTTCGCTGGTGTATTACGCTGGCGGCGACGAGGCGCTGATCTCAAGTCTGCAGCCTTTACTCGAAACTACCGCTGCACAGATCATGAGAGTCCCCTCTCCTCTCGCTGCTACAATTTTAAAGCTGACCACCAATCTGATCACGGCTTCAACCGTTCAAGCTCTCGCCGAAGGGTTGAGCATCAACGCGGCCCACGGAATTCCAGCTGATACCTATCTCTCAGCGATCCAGCCAAACGCCTGTGCGTCTACCCTTATTGAAATGAAAGGCCCATCCATGGCAGAAGGAGACTATGATCCACACTTCTCCCTCTCCAATATGCTGAAAGATGCCCGCTACATGCTGGACCTGGCTCAAAGAGCGGGCCTTGAAACTCCGGGAATCGCAAACACCACTGATCAGATGCAGAAGCGCAATGATCGCGGTGAAGGCGAGCATGACTTTTCCATTCTCTATCGACAATTCACCCAGCAATGAGCACTGCATTTCCTGGCCTAGACCGCTCTCCCTTGCAAATCCCCCTGTCTCCGCGCGTGGTGCTTCGCATGAGCGGGCCGGACCGCTTCCGCTTTCTCAGTGGCCAAGTCACTCAGGATGTATCGCTAGCGACTGAAACTGAAGCGGCATACGCCTGCGTTCTCAATGCCAAGGGCCAGCTTGATGCAACATGTCACATCCGGTCCTGCGAGGATAGCTACCTCATCGACGCTCCGATAGAATTAAGAGAGCACCTCATGTCACGCCTTGAACGTTACCTTATAGCTGATGACGTCGAGATCGAGGATGAGTCGGATCATTGGGTGGTTACCCACCTTCTCAACCACCCAGAGCGTCCGATCAATGAGCTCTCTTGGTTAACGAAGCGCCTTGGGGAACAAGGCCTCGACATTTTTTCGAGGTCAGAATCTGAGATCGAAGGCCTCCCCATTGCGACGGACGAGCAGTATGAATACCTGAGGACGCTTCATGGAATTCCCAAATGGGGATCCGAGCTTGATTTCGGGCAAATGCCTCAAGAGGCGGGAATCGAGAATGAGACAATATCCTATTCCAAGGGGTGCTACATCGGACAGGAAGTCATTTCCCGAATGAAGCGGGCAGGCAAAGTCCCGCGATATCTCACCAAGTTCATCGTCCCGCCCGGAACCAATCCGCCCTGCACCATTTATCACAACGGTCTTCCCGCTGGAGAAATCACCACTGTCGTTGATCTCTTGGCTGCCGAGTCCGCCAGTTTGGCCCTCGGCTACCGGCGGCGTAAGTTTAAAGATACCGAATCTTTCGACCTCCAGCCAGGCACAGAAGCCCCCGGAAGCTTTCAAGTGACCGTGCGAACCCCCTAATACTGGTAGTTCACGTAAATCTGCAGGCGGGGACCGTCATCGGCCAGACTCTCGCTTTGAATCGGGAAGGCGTAATCGAGAGCCATCGGACCAAAGAATGGTATGCTCGCCCTTACTCCAATACCCACATCACTGTGGATCTGCTCGGGGCTGAAATCATACGAACCAGGATTTACGAACCCAACGTCACCGAAGAACGCCCCCCTCACCTCTCCCACAATCGGGAAGGTTACCTCCACTGTCCCATACGCCGAAGTATTTCCTCCCAACACCGATCCTGTTGCTGCATCTCTGGGGCCAACATCTCTGGTATCAAACCCGCGGAGGTTCCGGGCACCTCCAAGCATCTGCCGTTCGAAAATGGGGACATTACCACTGAGAGCGTCCACCACGTTTACCGCTCCGCTGAGATTGAAAATCAGATCCCACGGAAGGTTCCAATGCTTCGATCCCGAGGCGCTCAGGGTGTAGGTGTCGACATCTCCACCAAGAAAGCTTCCTGCCAGCGTTGCCCCAAGGTTGAGGCGATGCCCACGTCTCGGGACCATGTTGCTATCCCTGCTGTCATAGACATAGCTCAATGAAAATGCACTTCGGACGTAATCTCCATCCTCAGCGAGGAATTCAGATCCAGCAGGCACAGGCTCGACGTCGATACCAACCTGCTCGAGACGATACTCCGCCTTGAGATATCCTTTTTCCCCCAGAGGTCGGCGAACAAAAACCGCACCTCCAGCATTGCTCTGGTCATATTCATCGCTAAGGAAAAGCAGGTCGCGATAGAACACCTCTCCCCCGAGGGAGAGCTTTCGGCCCATGAACCAGGGCTCGATGAGAGAGAGCCTCAGATCGCGACGCTCGTTACCCAGCTGCAGGCGCATACTGAACCGTTGCCCACCTCCCCTGAAGAAATTCTTCGGATTCGCAATGTCGAAGTTCGTTTGTTCAAGGAGAAGGTATCCCACCACGCTGTCCACTGAGCTGAAGCCAGCACCAAAACTCACTTGCCCAGTCTTGGCCTCACTGACCAGCACATTGACGTCGCGATACCCCGGCTGGCTACTGCGGGAACCGGTGACCTGGACCTGTTTGAAATAGCGCAGATTCTGGAGCCGGGATTTCGTCGTCTCTTCGTCCACGGAGCTGTAGTAGTCACCCGGGCGCATTGGAATTTCCCTGCGGATTACCTTGTCCTTCGTCACATTGTTCCCCTGGATATTGACCTTTCCGACACGATAGAGGGTTCCTTCTACCACCTCGTAGGTGATCGAGACAACACCTGGAGAAACGTCCCGCATTTCCGGAGTTACTCTCGCATCAGCATAGCCACGTGATCCGTAGTAGCTACGAATCATTCGCACGTCATCGTTGACCCTCTTACCGGAATAATCCTGCCCCTCTGCCACGCTCAGTGCAGGACTCAATTCCTCAGAGGTAAACACGGTCATCTTCCCGAATGCGACGCTACCAACCTTATACCTCGGCCCCTCGTAGACCGGAATGACGAGATCGACGCGTCCCTTCGTGGCTGGTTCACGGCGCACCGAATCGATTCTTACCATCCGGTAACCTCTATCCCGGTAAAAATCTTCCAGTTTCAGCAAATCCAACTGCAGCTTTTCCGTATCAATCCGTCCGCTTTTGCTTATAAAGGAGAGAAGGCCTTTTTGTTTGGTTTCCATTTGCCTCCGAAGTTCGCCCCGTGAGAAAGCAGTGTTCCCTTCAAACAAAATCTTGCGCACCTCGCTTTTGCTTCCCTCCTCAATGACAAACACCAGCTGGTATTGCCCAGGGCGAGATGTTTCCTTCAGGCGGTGCGATACGAGCACATCCGGATAGCCATAGCCCGTGTAGTGCTCCTCGATCTTTCTCCGAGCCTCCAGAATCGCCCCATCACTGACAATACCGGCCTTAATGATAGCCTCTTCAGCCAGCTTACGGTCACTAAACACGGTATTACCCGAGAACCCGACTTCGACGATTTGTCCGCGGGTCGCGACCTCCACGATCAGCACGATCTGCTTGTCCCCGACAGGGTCTCCCAAAAAGCTGACATCATCCACCAGCCCGCTCTCGTAGAGACTGGCAGCATCCTTATCGAGGATCTCGGGGTTATATTTCTGGCCCGCCCTCACCGACATGTAGTCCCGCAAGCGAGACTCATCCACTGTCTTGGCCCCCCGGTAGCGAATTTTAACCTCTGAAATTGTACGCTCTTCCAGGTCGGGCAGCCCGTTCGCCCGCTGGTTCTCCTGAGCCCAAAGAAGGCCTGAACCAACGAGCATCGCGGGAATTAAGGCTGCTGCCACACAGCTCCTCAGGCGACATATCGAAAGCGTAAAAATGGTCATGACTAACAAGCGGGGAAGGCCTTTCCTGCGCCCGCGGTCCAGACCATTTACCTGTCTCCCGGCCAAGGTCAATGAACATAAAACAATATTGCTATTTTTTGCGTCAATTTTCACCTTCCTCCCCCATCTAACGGCGTATGCCGTTCCAAAGTCGTGGCGGGATTCCAGTTGCCTTGACTGCTGCCAGCGTCCTTGACCACCCTTCGTTCGCGCTCTAGCTTTCCGCCCCCGCGACCGGACGGAATCCGGCAGACACCATGAAAATAACCGTCGAAAGACAGTCTGACTGCGCAGCCCGGCTCTCAGTCGAAATCCCTCCTGCAAACCTGAAGGAGGAGCGTCTCAAAATTATCCGAGCCTTTGGGACCCAGGCGAGAATTCCCGGGTTCCGGCCGGGCAAGGTCCCGCGCACGGTAATCGAAAAGCGCTACGGCGAGCAGATTACCGGGGAACTGGAACAACGAATGATGCAAAAGGCGCTGACGGACGCTGCCGAAAAAGAAGACCTGAGGGTGCTCGACGCTAAAACTCCGGAAGATACTGTTCATCACCCTGACGGAGCCATGACGTTTTCCACGATCCTGACTCTCGCACCTGAATTTGAGCTTCCGGACTACAAGACCATCCAGCTTGAAATTCCTGATCGGGCCATTGGAGAGGAAGACATTGAAAATGAAATCCAGAATGTAAGATCCCGCTACGCGGACTATACTGAAGTGACGGACCGTCCTCTTCAGGCAGGGGATTTTGCCGTAATCGATTACCGGTCCGAATTGGACGGAAAGCCAACCGAAGAGGCTGTTGGTCAGTCAGTGGGCTACCTTGGCAATGGAGAGGACTACTGGCTGAAAATGGAGGATGACTCCATCCTCCCCGGGTTCTCCAAATCACTGGAAGGAGCAACTATCGGAGAAACCCGAAAGTTTTCGTGCAGCGTCCCGGAGGAGTTTCCGGTCGAAGAGTTGCGTCAGGTGGAACTCGATTTCGAGGTGACAATTAAAGGTATAAAGATTCAGGAACTCCCTGAGCTTACCGACGAACTCGCTGCAGAAATTCTTCCCGGATCTGACCTCAACGGTCTCCGGGAGATGATAAGGGGCAACCTCGAGCACCAACTCAACCAGCAGATTGAAGAGTTTAAGGTCAGCCAGCTTCTCGAAAAGCTTACTTCCATGGTTCAATTTGAACTACCCCCTGAGTTAGTAACCGCAGAGACACAGGGTCAAGCTGATGAAATGGTAGAACGCGGTCTCGGATCGGGAATGTCTGAGGACGAAATCGAAGGGCGGCAGGACGAGATTTTTGCCGCGGCCACGCAGAGAGCGCAGACCAACTTGAAGACAGATTTCCTCCTCCAGAGAATTGCGGAGGACGAGCACATTCAGGTAACACAGGAAGAGATGGCCAACAGAGTAGCCGCAATGGCTAATCAGGCGAAAAAGCCGATCAAGACCTTTGCCTCCGAACTCCAGAAAAGCGGTCGCCTGAGACAAATTCAGCACTCGATGATCCTGAGTAAGACCATTGACTTCCTGTTGGAGCACGCGAAGGTCACCTCAACCAGCGAGCACCCGGGGAGTGATGCTGCGGAAGAAGCTACCAAGGCCGATCCCGGAGAGCCAGACCCAGAATCCGGCAGTGTTTCTCCAAACAGCGAAGTAAACGAAGAATCTGAAAAAAACGATGAGTAACCTTGATCCAACATCTGCGGCCTCTCCATCGCCGCGAAACTCCTACCTTGTCCCGACTGTCATAGAGCAGGATGGTCGCGGAGAGAGGGCCTTTGACATTTACTCCCGGCTTCTGAAGGACCGTATCATTTTTATTGGTACGCCTATCGATGACTTCGTAGCGAATTCGGTAATTGCCCAAATGCTGTTTCTCCAGATGGCAGATCCTAAGAAGGACATTCACATTTATATCAATTCTCCCGGAGGCAGCGTGACTGCGGGTCTCGCAATCTATGACACCATGCAGTTTGTCACCTGCGACGTGAACACCTATTGCATAGGAATAGCGGCTTCCATGGGGGCTGTTCTTCTCACAGCGGGAACTGAAGGCAAGCGCTTCTGCCTCCCGAACTCCCACGTGATGATACATCAGGTTTCCGGTGGCGCTCAGGGCACTGCCTCCGATGTCGAACGAACGGTCGAATTCATGTTTGAACTGAAGAAACGCCTGAATGGCATTCTTTCCAAACATACAGGCAAGGACCTCGACACCGTTGACCGGGATGCCGATCGAGACAACTACATGTCGGCTCAGGAAGCCGCTGACTATGGACTCGTAGACCGGGTGCTTGAAAACAGGAAGGACCTTGGAGACGCAGACGAGTCCTGATATTCCTGAAAAAATAGCAGGCAGGGACTGCTGTCCTCTGCTACCATGCAGCGCGGTTGGGTTCTGACAAGGACCCGTTGCCCATTATCTGTAGCGGCTATGGCACGTGCATCAAACCTCACCATGTGTTCCTTCTGTGGCAAAAGCCATTCGGAGGTGAAAAAGCTTATCGCGGGACCGGGGGTGTATATCTGCAACGAGTGCATAGAAGTTTGCTCCACTATACTGGACAAGGAGTTCTCCGAAGAAAAGCAGGTGGATTCAGGCCCGTCTTTCGAGGAGGCCGTTTCCACTCCCACCCCCAGCGAGATCTGCAAAAAGCTCGATGACTACGTCATAGGGCAAGAGCAGGCAAAAAAGGTGCTGGCGGTCGCCGTTTATAATCACTACCAGCGAATACACCAAGATACGTCCCACACTCCAGCCGAACTGGCGGATGTTGAAATCGAGAAGTCCAACATCCTTCTCCTTGGACCAACCGGGTCTGGTAAGACTTTGCTGGCACGGACGCTGGCCCGGGTCTTGGATGTTCCCTTCTGCATCGTTGATGCCACGACGCTGACCGAGGCAGGTTATGTTGGGGAAGATGTGGAAAACATCGTTCTACGCTTGCTTCAAGCAGCAGACTTCGACGTAGAAAAGGCAGAGCAGGGCATTATCTACGTTGACGAGATTGATAAAATTGGAAGAAAAACGGAGAACGTCAGCATTACCAGAGACGTTTCTGGCGAGGGCGTGCAGCAGGCTCTCCTGAAAATCCTCGAAGGCACTGTCTGTAATGTACCGCCTCAGGGAGGACGCAAGCATCCACAGCAGGAATACATTCAGGTTAATACGGAGCGTATCCTTTTTGTCTGTGGTGGGGCATTCGTAGGCATGGAAGATATTGTTCGGAGACGCTTGGGCCGGAACGCACTTGGATTTGCAGCAGCGGAGAAGACTGCTCTTGCTGAAGGATCCGATGAGGACCTGATGAGTAAGGTTCAACCTGAGGACCTTCTCCATTTTGGCCTGATCCCGGAATTCATCGGGCGACTCCCAGTGCACTCGTCTCTTCTGCGATTGGACGAGAACGAGCTTATTCGAATTCTGACCGAACCCCGGAACGCACTGGTTAAGCAATACCAAAAGCAACTCGCGCTCAATAATGTGAAACTCAAGGTTTCCCGTGACGCCTTGCGGGCGATGGCAGAAGAAGCCGTAAGAAGAGGAACCGGAGCGCGGGCTCTTCGCTCTATTTTCGAAGCGATCACTCTCGACATCATGTACGACATTCCTTCGCGAAAGGATATCGATTCGGTCTCTATCAGTCGCGGAGTTGTGGAAGGAAAAAAATCCCCGGCGATCCGCAAAAGGCGCGCGGATGCTGCCTAAGGTCCCGAAGCCTCTTCACATTCAAGATCATACCCTTACGGTGGGGACATGAAACCATCTCTGAAGTCGACGTGAGCAAATCGAATCAAGATCGGGAAAATCACAGGAGACAACGGCGACGTATGTCGCTGACCCCTTACCAGAACGGGCCATTGACCTGTGGGTAGATTGCTCGTCAGCGAAGCTCTCCAGACGCGCTCGAAACCATAACATTATCAATACGATGTCCGCTGCCTTGCAGCCAGCTCCGGAGCCTGAATCAGGAGCTCTGACTATCCTCGCCATCGAAACGTCATGCGATGAGAGCGCTGTGGCTATTCTGAGGCAGTCCGGCACAGAACCTGCGGAGATACTCTGCTCCCTTGTTTCTTCCCAGATACAACTGCATCGATCCTATGGCGGAGTTGTCCCGGAGGTAGCATCCCGCAACCATTCTCTTATTCTACGAACCCTCGTGGAAAATGCGCTTGATCATGCAGCTCTACAGGCCCGCGATGTCGATGCTTTTGTAGCAACCAGGGGGCCTGGATTATCATCATCACTTCTTGTTGGGCATACCATGGCCAAAGCACTTGCAGCTGCGTCTGGCAGACATTTTCTTTCAGTGAACCATATGGAGGGCCACCTTCTCTCTCCGTTTCTTTCGGGTCAGGCTACCTCGTGGGGAAGCTCAGGCATAAAGATTCCCCCTCATCTGGCCCTGATCGTATCAGGCGGCCATACAATGCTGGTCCACGCCAGAAAGGCTGGTGATTACCACATTCTCGGACGCACTGTAGACGATGCGGCCGGGGAGGCCTTCGATAAAGTAGCACGCATGCTCGGGCTTCCTTACCCCGGCGGGCCCGAGATAGAAAAGCAGGCAAGAGCCGGCGACCCAGAGGCCTTCCAATTTCCGCGTTCGATGCCTGGAGACCTGAACTTCTCGTTCTCCGGGCTCAAGACTGCCGTTCGTTATACTCTCCCCAAGGTCAGCAACCTGACCACGAGACTTCCTGACATTTGTGCCTCTTTCCAGAAAGCCGTTACGGATGTTCTTGTATTGAAATCCCTCCGGGCGGCTAAAGAGCACGGTTGCAACACCATCACCTTGTCTGGGGGAGTAAGCTGTAATGAGTTCCTCCGGTCTGCCCTCAGCGACGGGTGTCTGTCCGACGGTTTACGTTTTCTTCCCTGTCCTTCCAGATTGTCTACAGACAATGCGGCCATGATTGCATTCGCCGCGCTCTTAAAGCTTCAAAGCGGCGCCAATGGATCGCTCAGTGAAGATATCGATCCGAACCTTTCCCTGTCTCGGCAGGACTCAACCTCATGACAAGAGAATCACATTGAGACGCTGCCTCGTATTTGATTTCGATGGAACCATTGCCGATACACTCGGTGAAGGTATCAACATCTATAATGAAATCGCTGAGAAGAATGGATATAATGTCATTCATCCTGATCAGCTGGGCGAGCTGCGGGAATTGGATACTAATGGACTCCTGCGTCATCTTGGTGTCCCAAAACGCAGGCTCCCGTTTCACCTTGCCGCTGGCATGCGGCGCCTTAGAAGCCGCATAGGGCAATTATCTCTCATCGAAGGCATCCG
>CETE01035954.1_pt1 | contig 18325 bp, 6 predicted proteins | sample 531241 | NCBI WGS metagenome assembly CETE01 (sample SAMEA2622336, study PRJEB7988) | marine metagenome | biome: marine biome (ENVO:00000447); feature: deep chlorophyll maximum layer (ENVO:xxxxxxxx); material: "saline water (ENVO:00002010), including plankton (ENVO:xxxxxxxx)" | depth 30 m
CCGGCGGAGGCTCGGTAAAATTGACTGGTGCGAACACCTACACCGGCACAACAAATATCGACAACGGTACTGTGATTATCACGGGCCAAGATGGCCTTGGCGCCAGCACCGACGCCATCAACATTAACGGTAGCACCTCCAGAGCGTTTGGAGCAGGCTCACTCATTCTGGACGGCAGCGCCGGGGGCATCACCCTGACCCGCGACCTCAACGTCCGAGGACGAGGCCCCACCAGCGATCGGGGTATTTCCTTAGTCTCCTTCGGGGATAACACGATCTCCAGCACGGTCAATGTAAACGTGGCTAACAATATTAGCCGCATGACTGCCTCAACAGGCACTCTCACCTTCGACACATCCAGTACTATCGATACGTCGGGTTCAACTGGCACTACTTCCTACAACCGTTATAACGAATTCGGAGCGATCAACGGATTCAAAGTTGCCGACATCGTGGTGAACGGTGCCGTCACCGGTGATGGAGGCTTTTTATTCCAGGGCGGAAATCAAGTCCATTGGAATCCAAACGCCACCTCCGGCTTCACCGGCCAGTTCCGGGTTCAGAATGGCTCCTTTCAACAAGGCGGTATGCTCATCACGAGCGCGGGTGTTCTCGGTGACCGCAATGCCACTGGGACCGCCAGCGTTTTAGACATAAACGGGGGCATTGTCGAAGTCCGCATGGACAACCCCACCCTTCAAGTCAACGATGGCAGCAATGCCAACGCCTACTTCAGATCTAGTGCCACTTTCGCTCTCGACAATGCTGGCGGGCTGAGCAATACCACCTTTAACCAAACACTTAACCTCGGCGATATACTCTACGAGGAAAACCGCGATTTCATCGCGGAAGGCCGCAATGGTTTCAGCCTTACCGTTAACTCCTACTCCGTCAACGGTGGCAACAACAGCCAAGACGTTTTCAGCCGGCTTGATGGTGGCGGACTACTCACCATCACTGGTGATTTTTCGGGGAATAATGACACCGGCAACCGCACCTATCGTTTTGAAGACAATGGTGACACCCTCATCACCGGTGGCTTCATGGTAGGTGCTGGAGGTAATAAAATCCTCCACAAAGACGGTATTGGAACTCTCACCATCGCCGGCACGAACACCAGCTTCGTCGACGTCGTTGATATTACACGAGGCACCATCGCTATCACCGACTTTGACTCTCTCGGAAATGGATCCACCGACACCATAAAAATGGCCGATGAAGATATCGGACTTGGAGGCACTGGACCTGCCGCCCTCCAGATCGGCGGCGCCGGCACTGGCACTCCGACAGCATCTGGCCTTATTACTTCCCGAAACATCGAAATCGTTGCCCTCTCTAACAATGATGCCGCCTTCATCCGTGCGATGCATACCACCAGCGACGCGATCGACTTCAACGGCAACATTGTTTCGTCAAACAGCAACCCCAACACTTTCCTCGTCTTGGACGGCACAAACACCGCTGACAACACCATTAGCGGAGTCATTTCAGACAACGCTACCGGAACCAACAATACCTCCGTTTACAAAGGCGGCTCCGGCACCTGGGTACTCGATGGAGTCAACACCTACACCGGACAAACCCGCATCGACCAAGGAACTCTCAAGATCAAGGCCAACGCGGCAACTTCGACAATCATCGCCGACGCCTCCGAAATTCGTTTCGAGCTTATTGAGGACAATCAGACTGGGCCTGACAACACCTTTAACGATTTCGCCAACAGTCGAGGCGGCGGAAATTTTGAGTTCGTGGGTAACGCTGACGAAGCCAATGTCGAGACTCTTGGAGCGCTCAACTCAAGGGACGGCGCCAATACAGTTCGACTCACAGCTGGTGGAGGCACGGGCACCGCAAGCCTCGTTTTTGACACCCTTAGCGCAATCCAGGACGACTCCACCCTCAACTTCGATCTTTCCGGTGGCAATGGTGGCACAATCACCTTCACCAATTACACCACCCAAAACCTCAACATCGACGACGCAAAAGTCTATGTGAATGGCTCCGACTTTGCTCTCATTAATTTCGATGGCGCAGGGTCCGGGGTTCGCGCTCCTGTTTACGGCACTGATGCCAGCTTTTCCAACGCAACCGACGAAGCGCCCTTCACTGCCGGAGACAACATCAATCTCACCGCCGATGTCACCACGACAGCCGCGCGAGCCATTGAATCACTGCGTATCGACGGCTCTACTGCTAATACCCTCGACATCTCGGCTGGTGATCTCACCATCGGGACAGGCGGAGGACAAAATGAAGACGCCGGTATTATCCTTACCGGCGGCAGCGCCACCATCACCGGCAGCACCATTACCACCGGCGGCACGGCTCTTGGCAACGGAGGTATCGTCATTCGAGTGGATGGCGCCTCAAATACACTGACCGTCAACTCCGCCATTCAGCACGGCGCGCAAGACGGCGACTTTATACTGAACGGCGAAGGAACTCTGGAACTGGGAGGATTGCTCAGTCTGGACGGCACCGGTGACGAGATTTCTCTTCTCGGAAGCAGCACCCTTGTCCTCGGCACTGGCGGAAACATCCAAGATAACCGGAACTTGAAAATCGGCCACGACGCCACCCTCGATCTCAACGGTAGATCAGAATATTTTCGCGATTTTCGCGGAGGTGGCACCATCCTCAACACCAGCAGCAGCGATATCACTCTAAGGCTCGCGCGCCAAGGAACCTTCACCGGTATCATTAACGAAACCGACAGCGGCAAAATCAGCCTGCGTTATACAAGCAATTCGGACCGCACCATGGAGGGGCTAAACACCTACACCGGCACTACGACCATCGAAAACAACGGACGCCTTTTCGTTTCTAATCTTGCCAATGGTGGCAGCGCCTCAGGCATTGGTGCCAGCAGCTCCGACGCCTCCAACCTTGTCATCATCGGTCAAGATACGGCTCCCGATGCTACTGGCTATCTCGACCTCAGTACACTGCGCTATGACGGCTGGGATTCAACCACCACCGATCGCCTCTTCACCTTTGGCTCTGCCGCAGCAGGTGCTGGTGCGGCCATCTCAAACACCGGAGTAAATAATGCCGGCCTAGCCTTCACCAATACCGGTGCTCTCGGTTTTGGGGCCGGTACTGACGACGTGAACCAGACTCTCTTTCTTACGGGTAGTAATTTAGGCGACAGTGTTTTCCTACCTCAGATCACTGACAACCCCTCCGGCACCGGCGTGACCAGCGTTCTGCTCGCTCCCGTCAACAACGGATCCAGTGTGGCATGGATCGTTGGTGGCACTAACAACACCTACACAGGCACAACCACGGTCGGCGACACCTTTTCAGACAACAACGATTTTGTCCGATATGTCGCCGTTGACGGAGAGGGACTGCCTACGACCAGTGACCTCGTCATCCAGGACGGCCACTTCGCTTCCAACGGAACCTTTGAGCGCACACTTGTTGAGTTTGCCAATCTGACCGGAGACGGCAAGGTCGCCTTCAATGGGGCCAACGGAAACACTGGTTTTTCAGCAGCTGACGGTGACCTAACGATCGCTTTTGGTGGCGTCGGTAGCGAACAGTCACTTACATGGGGAACTGACTTTAACCCGGGTGGGAATGACCTTCGCCTCGGAGATGCCCACGTGGGCACAGGCGTCATCAAAATCACCAACGACATCGACTTAGGAGCTACTACTCGCCAGATTGAAGTTTATACGAACGCACACAGCACGCGGGACTATGCTGAACTCTCCGGTAACCTCTCAGGAGCAGGCGCGGGGCTTACCCTCAACAATGGCGGTGTCCTCCGCCTCTCCGGTGATAATACCTACACCGGAGCCACAACCATCACCAACGGTGAGCTCGCCGTCCAATCTCTGGGCAGCACGACCGGAGGCGCTTCGTCCAGCGTCGGCGCCAGCGGTGTCGCCGCAGTTGCCAACAGTGGGAGAGCGGTTCGCTTGGTTGGCACCGGCAATAACCCCGCCACTCTTATCTACGAGGGTAGCGGTGAGGTTTCCGACCGCTACGTCAACGTCAACTTGGGCAGCGCAACTTCCAACGGAAACCGGGATGCTCGGATCTATGCCAATGGCTCGGGGCCACTCGTGCTCACAAATCTGGTTCTTCAGAGCGGTTCTAACAACCGCACACTCACGCTCCGCGGAGACAACGCTGCGGGAAATATGATTACCTCCGATCTCGGCGGTAGTGGTATTGGCGTCCTTTCCGATGGCTCCGCCACTTGGATCCTGACCGGTGACAACAGCTTCACCGGCGCCTTTAGCATCAATTCGGGAACCATTGGAGTTGGCAGTAGCACGGCCCTAGGACTTGGCAATGTCTCACTCAATAATGGTATCCTGTTTGCCTATGGATCCGATCAGACGCTCTCGAGCAATACCTTCGATCAAGACAACAACACCACCACGGGTTTCATCGGCGAGCATAGCTTGACCCTCGATGGCGACATCACGAAGCTCGGTAATAATAACTGGACTTGGAACAACGCAATCGACTCGACCAACGGTGACTCACTCACCGTCACCGGTAACGTCGTTGCAAACGCCCTTAACAACGACCGAACCTGGACATTCAACGGTAGCGGCGACACGAACATAGGTGGCAGCATCACCACTTCGACAGCCAATAACATCTCCCTAAACAAGAATGGCAGCGGCACCCTGAATCTTGCCGGGACAGCATCCGACTTAAACGAGGGGCAGATCTCCATCGACAATGGAGTCGTGCAACTGGGTGCCTCTGAGGTGATCCCTCACGGTGCAGGCGAAGTCGTCCGAATCGATTTTCACCCAGACATTTCTGCTAGCGAGTCAGCCACCTTGGATCTGAATGGTTTCAGCGAGACCATTAACTCCATCAGAACTACCAGCAGCGGGCCCGTCTTCATCGACAACACCGGCAGTAACAACTCCACCTTAACAATCGGTGCCGATAGCGCCGCCGAGACCTACACGGCCAGCGGTAGTAACACCCTTACCATCCGGGATACCGGCAGCGGAACTCTCAGCCTCCAGAAAACCGGCACTGGCACGGCAACATTCAGTGGCGCCAGCGTCGTTTTACTCCACAGCGGTTCAACTGGCGTCGACGGAGGCGGAACCCTGAACATTGGCTCGACCCTTGCGGCAACAACCGGGCTAACCGCGACCGGTACCAGCTCAATTCTTGATATCGACAGTATCATCACCGCGCCCTCTGGCATCACGACTGTGAGCGTTAATGACGGCGCAAAGCTCGATATCCAGAACGGGGGTAGTGACGCGCTCAGCAGTGTTAGCAGCCTCAGTCTGGCAAACACATCAGGGGTAACTCTCGCGCTTGATAACAATGACAGCATCACTCTAGTTACTAACGGAGCTTCCAACGGTGGCAACCAGGTCACAATCGACATCACCGACCTCAACATCGATTCCTCGGGTGCGACAACCTATCGCCTCATTGATGCTACCGGCGCGGGCACCGGTGGGCTCACCAGCTCAGGGACTACCTACGCACTCGGAACCACCCCGGGGTATCTCACTCTTGCCCTTAACTCGGACGACACTTTCCTCGACCTGACGGTTAGTGCGGCGGCGGCCGGAAATGACATTTACTGGGCAGGTACTGTCAACAACTCTTGGAACGAGGTGAATAATTTTACGACGGATGCTGCAGGAACCACCACTTACGGAACCGCCCCGCTTGTCAATGACACTGCCATCTTTGTCGCCGACAGCGTTACAGGCGGTGGCGCTGTCACGACAACGCTTGATGGCGACTTCCGGGTCAATGCGCTGCAATTCCGTGCCAGCACCGATTCAGCTAACACACCCAGTTCGGTCACCATCAATCCCGGCACCGGCAGCTACCTGGGTATCTCTCCCAGCGCCGCAACCGACGGCATCGATCTCAATGCCGGTTCATCCAGCGTCACGATTGGAACTGCCCTTCGAATTTTGGGTGATCAGCAATGGGATGTCGCCGATGCTGCCAATACCCTTACTATCTCAGGAGCCCTTCAGGGTGATGGAAACGTCGCCATCGTCGGCGCTGGCACAACCACCCTGTCCGCAACCGCCGATGCAGCTCTGTTCAATGGAAGTGGCACATCGAACTTTACGGTGACCAATGGCACCCTCATTGATGCCAACGGCGATGCCCTTGGCGCGGGTGACAAGGCTGCCCAGATCACTATTGGTGCCGGAGGTGCCTACTACGCAACGACCGGCTCTCCCGACAACGCGATCGAACTTGCCGGGGGCTCACTGTCACTTGGCAATGCCAACCGCACCTACGACGGGGTGATTACCACAACAGCAGACTCCGTCCTTAACACTCGTCACTTCAATGATCCGGACACCACCGTCGAAGGACGCACCATGACGTTCCGATCAGCGATCACAGGAACCAACACCCTCACCATCCAGGGCCAAAGTGACGCCAATCACGATGGTGACGTTCTCTTTCAGATCGATGGCACAGGAGCCAATCCTTCCATCAACGCAGACACTAGCGGTTTCTCCGGTGACTGGGTTCTTCAAGGGGGAGAATTGTTCTACGACGAAATTGGTTGGAACGGGGCCAGCAACTTCCAGACCCAAGGTGATATCACCTTGTCCGGCGCTACTAATGCACGCAGTCGAGTTCGTTGGGACCGAGTCGGAGCCGAACGCGACTTCAACATGACCACCCGAAACATCATCGTTTCCAGTGCCTCTGGCGATGCTGAGGGTGATATCTTGCTCAACGATGCAGACGAAACTCGCACCGGTGCCAGCACGACCGGCAAGGTTCAGTTAGGCGGCCTCACCCTGGGGGGCGCTGGTGGCACCGGCTTCCTCTACGTCGACTATTCTGACGGCGTCTTCAGCGGGACCGACGATGCCCGAATGATGTTTGAATTCAATTCTGCCATCACCCTCGCCAACAACGGTATCATCCGCGGACTTGACAATAATGTCAGGACCGATTTTCTCGGCGGGATCAATGACGGTGGTAATGGCTACGAACTCACCATTCGGGGCGATGGCCAGGGTGATACTGGCGGGTTCGGAGGCATCACCCACATCACAGGCGATAGCACCGGGAACTTCAGCGGTGATGTCCGGCTCGACAGCGGCACACTGCGCGTTGGAAACGCCGGTGCCCTCGGCAGTGGCAGCATTATCTTCGATGGCGGCGCCATCAGTTCGTCGGTTGATGGCCTCACCATCGCGAACAACATCGAAGAGGCCGACACCGATCAGATTCGTTTCTACGGAGATGATGACAACTCTCTCGTGCTTTCTGACGATTTTACCATTCCTACCAACCGAACCATCCGCACCAAGGGTGACACTACCATCGAAGGTGCCAACACGTCCGCAAAGGAAACGATCACCTTCTCAGGCGCCATCACTGGCAGCGCAACAAACAACGGCACAAAGTTAGCGCTGGATGGTAATACTCAGGGGGCAGGCGTTATCAGCGGCGGTTACACTCAGTCGGGCAATAACGCAGACGTCGCAGTAAATGGTGGCGAATGGACGTTCAATACCACAGTCTCACGAATCGCAGACATTCTCACTATCAACTCCAGCGACGCGATTGTTAATCTTGAAGGTGATGGCACCAACCCGATTCTTACTTTCGGCACCAGCGCTCAAATACGAGTTCAGAATGACGCGACTCTTAACCTCCTCAGCAACGACACTGTGGATTTTGGGAACGCCCCACAATTTCGGATTGGTGCGGATAGTGCTGCCGGCCCGGGCACCCTGAACACGAATGGATTCAATATTGGCGACACTCCACTGCAACTGATTCTTGGAAACCCCCAAGCAGGCAGATCTGGTATCGTTACCGGAAGCGGAACGATTACAGGAAGGAACTTTGACCTGTATGAAGGCTCTATCGCTGCCGGGTTGGTCACCAGCACAGGAAACGACAACCTTGATAAAATGGGCCCCGGAACCGTCACTCTCAGTGGTGACAACACTGGCCTGACCTCAACGGGACGAACCAGAATCATTCAGGGAAATCTCATTCTCGATTACACCAGCGACACCAATCAGAAAATCAGTAACGCCAACTCGTCAGAACTAGAGATGCGTGGCGGCACACTCACCCTTAACGGACATGCTTCGACTGCAGTCATCGAAGATATTGGTGTGACCGGCACCGGCAACGATCAGTTGCGTCTGAATGATGGAGATGGTTACAACGTCGTTACCCTCAATAATAATGGCGGCGACATCGGGCTTCGATTTGGTCAAATCGTTCGGGGGCAGTCCGACGGCACCATTCTGTTTGATCTCAGTAATGCCGGCACCTCCTCTGCCACCAACGGTATCATCACCGACGAGGGAAATAGCTCTTCAGGCGTGCTTGACAGCACCGCAAATTCCAACCGTGCCTACGCTTTGGTTAGAGATACAACGGGCGAAATCGGTTTTGCCACTAATTCCGGCGGCGGTGCCAACGGTAACATTGGAGCCCTCACCTCCTCGTCAAAGGATGATATCACAAGTTGGGCCTCCGGTGATCACGTCACCGACTCGAGTGGTTTCACGGGTTCTTCCACCATATCCGAAATCGACAGTTTACGGTTTGATGCTGCTGCCGATTCCACTGTCAATGTAACGGCGTTGGGAATAGCCTCGGGTGGAATTCTTATCACTGATGACGTCACTTCCGGCACCCAGAGCATTACAGGATCTACCTTGGATTCGTCCGCTGAAAATATCATCGTTCACAACTACGGCACTAATACTTTCGAAATCGGCTCTGAGATCCTCGGAACCGATGTTCTCACCATCAGCGGGACGGGAACAACCAGGTTGACCGGAAATTACGACTCCACCGGTAACGTCGTTGTTTGGGGTGGCACCCTTGAAACCAACGGTGTTTTTGATGGCAACCAGAACGTCTACTTCAGTTCTGGTAGCGACGCCACTTGGAGGTTGACCGCCGACGAATCGGTCCGCCAGATTCTCGGAGGTCGCCAGGACTTCAACGCTCAGATCGTCGCGATTGATATTGGTACGAACACGCTCACGATCAACAATAACGGCAACAACCGTCAATATAACGGAGATTTCGTCGGTTCGGGCACAGTCATCGTCAAAGGGACCCATGATTACACGCTCCAGGGTGAGATGAGCGACAATAATACCCCGGACAACAATACCGAGTTCACTGGTGATTTCCTTGTTGACGGCGGTAAACTCCGGTTTGACTTGCGCTTCGACGCTCGCCAAGCCTCCGGATTCACCGTTCAGAACGGAGGTAGCCTGGAGTTCGACAAGCGCGGCAACACGCGTGAAGCAAATATGATCGGAAATGTGGGCATCACGCTAATTTCCGCAGATGGCGGTGCAGAGGCCGAACCTCTCAGAGCTCGCGGTCTTTATCTGAGATCTGACCAAGCTACCAATAACAGCGAAGGCTTCGGTACATTGACCCTTGGAGGCGGTAGCAGCTACGTTGGGATCGACGGCACTAACGGAAACGGAGACGATCCTTTTCTTCAGGCCGCAAGTATTGTTCGTAGCAATGCCTCCACGCTCAACGTTCGTGGCACTAATCTCGGCGAAGCTGGGAGTGGTGGCCGAGTTGGTCGTTTCTTGATCGCCAACAGCGGCGAAGCAAGCTTCACGAGCGCCAATCAAATCGGCGGCGGCGGTGCTAACGGGTCAACTTCTCTCTCAATCGTTCCGTGGGCTATTGGTCAGGATCTTGGAACTACCGGGAACGTGAACGCCACCGCAGTCGGAAACTCCTTCCTCACCTACCGGAACGATAATGGTTTCAGGGCTCTTGACCTCAGTAGCGAATACGCCGGGCTTTCATCAGCATCGAGTACAACCAATATTCGCGAGTCTCTCAATGCCTCTCAGTCGGGTATTGGCAGTCTTTCAGTTAATTCGCTTGTGATCGACAACAACAACACTGCCGCACTCGGTGTGACTGGGGCCGGTGCTGGCACGAGCATCGCCAACACAAGTGGTGGTTTCCTCTTCACCGTTAGCAGCGGAACGACTGGAACCACCTACGAGACAACTTTCAGCGGATTTGATGACGGGATCACCACCACTGCTGGTGAATACATCTTCCACGTGGTTAACCCCAATTTTGACGATCCCACCATCGCCAACAAGGTTGTAGTGTCGTCACCACTTTCAAGCTCAGGCGCCATCACCAAATCAGGACGCGGCTCACTCGTCCTTTCCGGCACTAACACCGCTGGGGCCGGTGGCACCGGAACCACGGTCAACGAGGGCACCCTCATAATCGCCGACAATGATAATATCGGTGGCGATAGTGGTAATTTGAACTTCGGTGGAGGCACCCTGCAGCTGACCAACACGACTTATGCCGATGATTTGACAGGGCGCACAATCAACTTCGTCTCAGGGACTTCCAGCACTCTGGATCTTGACGGAAACGATCTCACTTTCGGCAACAGCCTCGGTTCCGGAGCTGGCGGGCTAACCCTTACTAACGGTAGCCTTACCCTGAACGCCACTTCAACTCGCAGTGGTGCGACAACCTTTCTTACCACTGGGAACCAAACTCTGACCCTTGGAGCAAACAATGCGATCGGTTCCGGAGGGGATTTTGAGATTAACTACGGTGGCATCACGACTGGGAGAACTGTCCTTGCCCTAGGCTCGTCCAATCTCGATGTCGCCAACTTCACCGTGTCAGGAAACGGAGGTGGAAACCCAACCATCGCTGGCACCGGCACGATCACTGCAACGAATGAGTTTTTCTTTAATAACACCGGCGACACGGTAGTGGTTGATGCCCTCCTCGCAGGTAATGCCGGCCTGCGGATGAACAGCTCTAACAGCAGCGTTAATTTGAGAAACGACCTCAACACCTTTACCGGCCGAATCGAGATCGACCGCGGAACGCTGACCTATGATACAATTGGAAACGTCGGAGGAGGTGCTTCCTCCCTCGGTAACCCGGGTAACGCAACCGACGGCACGATCCGCCTCGCCGTGAACACGAACGATGCCATCCTTCGTTTCGACGGAAATACCAACCAAAGCAGTGATCGAATCATCGCACTTACCGGATCTTTCGGAGGGGGTATCGTTGACAACGACGGGGCCGGGACCGCCACACTCGATTTAGGGACCGTCATTAGCCAAGAATACGGTACGAAGAATCTGAAATTCCGAGGTGCCAATGGAAGCGGTGCAGCGAGTATTCAATCGCTTCAGGGCCAGATCGGCACCATCAGTATCATTAAGGAAGAAAGCAAAACTTGGACCATTCGCGAGGAAAGTGCTTACACTGGCGCGACCACAGTTAACGCGGGCACCCTGATCGTGAACGGAAACTCACTCGCTGCTTCTGCCGGGAACGTTACCGTCGCAGCCGGTGCCACCCTTGGTGGATCAGGAGACATCGGTGGTGCTGCTACGATCACCGGAAATCACCATGCGGGCTCAACCGTCGGCACCGCAGGATCTGATTTTGTCGGCAAGCAGGATTTCGTCGGCGACCTCACCTACAACGGAGGAGTTGGGACACCAGCGACAGTAACTTGGGATCTGATTAGTAACTCCAACACTGGTGCAGGAACAAACTTTGATCAGTTCACCGTGGCCGGCACGCTCGACTTCTCCACGACAACCAATCTTATTCTGAATTTTGATGCAACTGGCAGTGCCGTTGATTGGACAAACGCCTCATGGTCAAACGATCAGTCTTGGGTGGTTTATTCAAGTAGCAGCGCCATCCAGAACGCTGGAAACCTAAATTTGGTCAGTCAAAACTGGTTGGATTCAAACGGGGGAAGCTTCGATGCCCTCCGCGGTCCGGATAATTCATCGTTTGCTTTGGATGTTTCGAACCCCAACCAGATTGTCCTAAGCTTCACTGCAGTACCCGAACCAAGCACCTACGCTCTCATGGGACTCGGCCTCGCAGCCTTTGGCTGGTTCGCCCGCCGCAGACGCAACAAGGCGGCAGCTCCCACAGACGAGGCGGCCTAAGTTAAAGAAAAACTCACCAGCCGAAGTCCTCTCACTCAGGACTTCGGCTTATTTGTGTACAAAAAACTTCCTAAATTCCTGATCTTAGCTGGTTGACTCAAAATCCCCTTCCCCATATAATTCGAGCCCTTTCCCCCGAAAATCATGCGTATAGCTAACTCACTAAAGACAGCGATCATCGCTTCGCTCAGCCTAGCCATTGCTTTAACTCACGCAACCGCTGGTCTGATTCTCAAGCAAGACCAAACTGTCCCTCCCTCCAAGGAGGAGGTTACCAAACTTCTGACTGCAGCAGAAGGAGGAGACGCCGATGCCGCACTCCAAGTAGGATTGGCCTATTTTGAAGGAACTGGCGTTGAGGCGGATGCGCAAAAAGCAGAGGAGTGGCTTAAAAAAGCTACCTCACTTGGTAATCGTGAAGCAGCAACCCGCCTCGGCTACCTCTACTTGCAAACTTCAAACCAAGGTAAAGATGTCGAGCGTGCCAGCAAGGGCTTGGAAATTCTTAAAGCAGGCGGTTCCGAAGAAGCCTCAGCCAACGTCACCCTAGGCTTACTTCACCTCGTAGGAAACTACGTTCCTCAGGACTTCGACAAAGCGGCTGGCTATTTTCGAAAGGCCTCAGAAATGGGAGAAGGCGACGGCGACTTCTACCTCGGCCAAATGCACTCAGGCGAGGTCGGTTTCGAAGATCGAATTCAGCCAGAAAAAGCGATCGAATACCTGACCAAATCGTTTCAAGATGGAAATTTTGATGCGGCAAGAATCCTCGTTAAAATGCTTCGCGAAGGCAAGCACGTCCCTAAAAACGAGACCCGCGCCTTCGAGATTGTGAGTCAAGCAGCAGAAAAGGGTAACACTCAGGCGCAGCACTTTTTAGGAGATCTTTATGAGGCTGGCGCCGGGGTAAACAAGGATCTCGCGAAGGCGAGAGAGGCTTATATGGCAGCTGCCGAGGCCGGGCTTGCACAGTCCCAAAATAAGCTCGGTCTTATCTACGGCGACGGGCAAGAGGGACTTGAAGCTGATCGCGCTAAATCACAAGAATGGTTTCAAAAAGCCGCAGATCAGGGATTTCCGCTGGCTCACTTAAATCTCGCTCTCCTGATAGACACCGAAGAATCTCCGACTCCACAAGAGTCCTCTAAAGCATCAGCCCACCTTATTGCCGCCGCCGGCGCGGGTCTGGCCCAGGCGCAGGACCGCCTCGGAGCGTGGTATCGAGATGGACGCCATGTTCCCAAAGATCTTGTTGCCGCATCTTCATGGTTCAAACCTGCTGCGAACGCAGGTAACCTCAATTCAAAGATTAACCTGGCCCAACTTCTCGAAGTGACAGCGCAGGAAGAGGAAGCGATCAAGACCGCGCTCCAGCTTTACGTTGATGCGGGAAATGCTGGTCATCCCGTCGCCCACTTTCATATCGCGCGGATGTTGCTATCAGGTCGTCTGGGCCTTATTGACCCTGTAACAGCCTACGCTCACTTAGCAGCTTCCGCCGAAGCTGGGCTGGCCATATCACAAGAAGCTCTACCGAATCTCAAAGCCAACCTCAGCGAGGACCAAATTTCAAAAGGCGAAGAACTCAAAGGGAAAATCCGAGTCGCCAAAATCGGTTCAGGATCGGACGATACTGATTCGGGATCTGCGCCAGTCGAATAGCACTTTTCTGACTTTTCTGAGGACCCAAAGAGGGCACGGCCCTTCGAATAAATCCCCTCATGTAACCCTCCCCCTAACGGGCGATCTAGCCTGAGGTTTACAGTGAACAGCGACAGCGGAACTCAGGAATAACAAGACATGAGGGTATTGCTTCTTGCTTCATTTTGCCTCTCATGGCTGCTGCCGTCACTGGGATCTGACGAGCCGATTCGTATCGGTATTGTTGGTCTGGATACCTCACATGTCATTGCTTTTACCAAGCAATTCAACGATCCGGATAATCCAAAGCATGTTCGAGGCGGACGAGTCGTGGCCGCCTATAAAGGGGGTAGCCCCGATATTGCTTCAAGCGCTGACCGGATTGATGGATTCACTGAGACGTTGGTAAACGATTTTGGAGTCACCCTTTACGAAGACATCTCTTCCCTTTGCCAAAATGTGGATGCTATCCTCCTTGAAAGTGTCGACGGCCGCAAACACTTGGAACAGGCTCGTCCAATTTTTGAGGCCGGCTTACCGGTTTTCATTGATAAGCCAGTGGCCGGCTCGCTCAGGGACGCGATCAAAATCTTCCAACTTGCCGAGGACTCTGGTACCCCCTGCTGGAGTGCCTCATCTCTCAGGTTCAGACCAGGAGTGGCTAGTGTAGCCAGCGCAGACGCTGGCGAGGTTCGAGGTGCCTTTTCCTATGGACCGGCCTCGATTGAACCTACTCATCCAGATCTGTTTTGGTACGGCATTCATCCGACTGAGGCTCTCTTCACTGTTCTTGGGTCAGGCTGTATCTCAGTGGTGCGGACACACACCGATGACACCGATATCGTCACAGGAATCTGGAAAGACGGGAAAGTCGGAGTCGTTTACGGCCAGCGAAACCAAAAGACAGGCTTCAAAGTCATCAAATTCGGAACCAAAAAGATCGTCGAGCAGGCTGAGGGCGGCGACTACACCGAAATGCTTGAGGCGATCATCGACTTTTTTAAGACTGGACACCCTCCGGTGTCCGCTGCGGATACCCTTGAGATCTACGCTTTTATGGAAGCTGCCGATGAAAGCAAGCGTAGGAATGGAGCACCTGTCACGCTTGAGGAAGTATTCAAGATGGCACGGCCATAGCTTCAATATCCTCTCTCGTTATCTCAACTTTCCTGCCCGGCTAAGAGCAGCTTCATTATTGATTCCGAGTTCAATCGTTCAGTTGGACTCTATTTTACCGGCACCAAGAACCCGCTCATCGATAGCAACGCCTACTGACGCAATTGCTCATGACTTGCCCTCTCCCCCGTCCCACTTTGGTGCATTGAGGACAAGATAAGCATGAAGTGCTTCCAGAAAATAAAGGTATTCGGCGCGTGAGATATTTTGCGGGTTCTGCTCCCAACCAAGAATAAACAGCAGCTTCTCGCCGCCTAATTCTTCAAACACGTCTTCGCGAAACGTTGCAACAATCTTCCCCTCAATCTTTTCAACCTTCAGATGAGAACCCTCGTCCCCAGTAATCTGAAACCCATGAACGCTGGTGATATGTCGGGCAACAGAAGCATCACGCGGGTGCCAGTCTTTCTTGCTAACTGTTTCTTGTTTATTCCCGCAACTCGTCAGCAGCATCGCTGCAAGCGAGAGAGTGAGGAGAATATATCCTTTCATGATAAGGGAAAAATAGATGAGTTAATCAGGCCCAGTCATTCCAAGTATTCCAAGTGCGGTAACCGACACTGGCAAAGCACAAGAGTGCTGTCACCCCACAAATGACAGAACTCAGCTTTCGACTTTTAATGAAGGTAGGGAAGAATCCGGTGACTAGCGTCACACTGCAAAAGCCAAGGGCAGTACCAATGAATACAACTGAGGTGGCGGTCAAGGCATGAGCGAGCCCATTCAGCCCGAGGGCACCACCCACCATCGCGTAACCAATCGTGTCCGGACCCGGAATAAACCCGACTCCGGCGCCAACGAGAAATGGATACTTAAAATTCAGAACTTTATGAGTAGCTCCTTCAGCGCTTTTTGGACGACGAAAGGCTTCAAAGACAAGAAAGATCCCAAGAATGGTTAGGATGGGGATATCGAGGTTGGTTAGATAAAACTTTCCGGCCGGCCAGGTAGATGACAGGAGTTGCAAAACAAACTGACCCAAACCAAGTGCTGTAGCATCAAGCAGCCCGTGGGCAAGAGCCATGCCGAAAGTAAGTTTCCACGCATTTCTGCGAGTCATACTCCCGGTCGCCAATAGCAAGGGAGTCGGATGACCCGGGAAAAAGACATGAGCAAACGAAAATCCAATCAGGAAAATGACTTGTTCGAATGACATCACTTAGGGGCGCTTTCAGCTGATAGCTTAAGATACCTTGAGTTATTTTCACCGAAAATCATAATTGATATAATCGATTCTTTCATCCAACTGAGTTGTTTATTTCATGCCAACGCCCATCCTTAACGTCTTTCACGTCCTTGAGAGGAAGGGAACCCTTTGAATTTTGACGCGCCAACCATCAGGGGGCGAGGGCCTATCGCTGGCCCTATTAGACAGTTTTTAGGATCGAGTTCCTCTAATAACATAGTCACTCGAGCTAAGATCACTATTGATTATTAAAAATCTTAAAATAATATGACCTTCCGAATGACTTGTTCCTGTTCCCATTGAGCTCCTATGAATTCTTCGGTCCGCGCTAATCTTCCCTGGCTGGCTGCTGTTCTGATCGGAGCTATTGTCACGTCCCTCTCGATGGCTGGTCTTGGTTCGAGCGGTAAGTTAAAGCAGGACGGTAATCGTTTTGCGATCTACGGCTCCGCCTATGGTCGCTTACTCGCACGTCTTTCAGAAACGACAGTTGATCGTGTCTGGCATCTCGGAGTCGAACAGATTGTTCCCCACAATATCGATGGCTCAATGCACGGAGAAACTTCGCTCGCGGAGGAGCTCGAGGCGGCGTCCCCGAACCTACCCGGTCAACCAGCAATCGATCATCTGAAGGATTGGTACACGGGGATGCGCGTGGCCAAGTATTCAAGGACTAACCCCTACTCACTCAGCGAGAGTCATCTCTTCACCGTCAAGAAAGAGGTTGAAGAAATGTTGTTGAGGAGCTTCAAAATGGATCCAGGCCATTACGGTGCCTACAATTCCTATCACTTATTCCTCACCACACACGAATTCGGAGGAGACGAAAGATCCCGGGCACATGCCATCAAAGTGGCAAATGCAGCTCTTGCTTCCATCGCCTCTGAACAGGAGGACCCCGAACCTTGGTTAACGGCGGCATCAGCAGCGATGAATCTCTATCTGCTCGAAACCGAAAACCACATGGAATCCGGAACTGATATTCCTCTCCACATCCTTAAGCAATATCGGGCTAAGATCGGAAACTGTCTTAGTATGTTTGAACAGCTCAAAGAACGGGCTGAACTGAATGGGAATTGGGATAACCTATCCTCCGCGCGACAGGTCGAGATCATCCATCGCTACCGCTTCGCCAAGCGGACTTACAAACAATTCGACGCCATGATCGCCCGCGGCGAAGAAATCGGTTCCTCCAAGCAGGAGGAGCCAGCTGTAGATGCCAGGCGCAACGAGACAGACTAGCTTCGCTTCAAAGGAATCATCGTTTGCCTAACCGACCAGTGGTGCCTCATTCGGACGGAAAACGGTGATACCGATGTGGCTTCTTTTTTCACGCAGGTACTGAGATATACGGACATCGACGAGACATTGTCGGCCTTTACCTCGAGAGCTACTTGCGTGCATAAAACGGCAGGTCGCCCCCTCGCGTTTCGCGAGGCCAACATGGGAAGTGTAGGCGGAATGCCAATTCGAAACGATCGCGATAACGTCGCCATTCTTAAGTCTTGATTCAATAGAGGGCACCCTCGCACTAGGGATATAACTCACCGGGATGGTCGAAATATAGGCTTCAATTTTTGCCATTTGCGGAACCATCGATGGATCATTCCGCAGATAACGTGAATTGCGAACTGCCGTCGAGGTTTGCATGTATTTCACCTGACGGCGTATCGGAATACCGCCAAGTAAAGGCGTCACATTATTTCCCAGGCCGCGTTTTTCGTTGTTATAGAAGACTTCTTCGAGGTGGTGCATCCGGCTGACATAGGTTCCGTCACAGTGGCCGTCTCGATAACGTTCTAGTTCAACGTAGTGAAGCAAGACTTCACGAGACCAAAGAGAGGATGGATTCTTTATCATCCTTGCCATCGCCAGAGAAGTCTCGTAGAAAGTCCAACAGTCCTTTCCCAGAAAATTAACCGAAGGCGATTCAATCCGGTTATCTAGTTCAAGAGTATAGTTCACATAGGGCGTGCCACAGATGGCCTTGCCAAATTCGTTGGTTCTCTCTCCAATTGGCTTGGCGGCCCAGTTTTTTTGCCACGCTTTTTCGCAAAGTAAGTTGAACTGGCGCTCCCCCTTAAACACCGTGGACCAAGGAAGACCGGGCCGGCGCGTCGAGACACGCGTTGATTTAACCATTGGCGCCGTTCGACAATGACTCAAGAGAAGACCAGCGCCAGTTGCGCCCGCTATGGAAAGTGCGCGACGTCTCGAAATCGTGGATGAAGAACTCGAACAGACCATAAGACAACTGCGGTAGTAAAACACCGGGGCTCTTAATCGTGGTGCCAAGTTTGTAAGAACTCAAGTGATGAGAATGCGCCATTAGGTTGAGGGTTTATCGAAAAATACTCTCTCAGTT
>CETE01097179.1_pt1 | contig 18259 bp, 19 predicted proteins | sample 531241 | NCBI WGS metagenome assembly CETE01 (sample SAMEA2622336, study PRJEB7988) | marine metagenome | biome: marine biome (ENVO:00000447); feature: deep chlorophyll maximum layer (ENVO:xxxxxxxx); material: "saline water (ENVO:00002010), including plankton (ENVO:xxxxxxxx)" | depth 30 m
GTTATATATATAAGAAGATGGAAAATAGATTAAATAATAGAAATTATAGCTATATTGCAAAGTTTTTTCACTGGGGGTTTGTTATTTTGTTTATATACGGACTTATCAAACAAGTTCAGGATATCGAACAACTAGACAATCCATCCCTCCTTAGGTTCGAAGTTCTATTTGCATCTGTGTTCGTCGTATTGCTAATTATGAGATTTATTTATATGAAAAGTACCCAAAAGACCTCACTGCCTGAAAATACTCCAAAATTACAAAAAATTGCAGCGAAAACAGTGCATTATGGAATGTATTTTACGCTGGCTGCCATACCCTTGTCTGGTATGCTAATTGGTTTGTTATTCTGGATTGGTCTTCAAGATGGGCTTATAATTGAGTCAGTTGTAACACTTCATGAAATATCTATAGATCTGATCTATATTTTAATTGGTATTCATATTTCTGCCGCAATATTCCATAGAATTAAACGAGACGGAGTTTGGTCTTCAATGGTACCATTCTTTAAAGAATAGAAAATTATGATTGAATTTTTTAGGAAAAATCACAATTATTTACAGGCAGGTTTTTTTCTCACATTTGCCGCAAGCATAGGGCAGACATTTTATTTTGCGCTATATGCAGGAAATATTAGAGAAGAGCTAATATTATCACATGGATTGTATGGTGGATTGTATACTATCGCAACCTTGATGAGTGCTATTACGATGCTCTATACAGGTAAAATGGTAGATTATATAAAGGTACGATATTTATCGTTCGCAGTACTTATCTTTTTAGGCCTTTCATCAATCGCATTTTCATTTATTAATTCTGCTATTTTTTTGTTAGTAGTATTTTATCTTCTCAGGATAACGGGGCAGGGAATGTCAACGCACACTTCGTCAACTTTTATTGCAAAGACTTTTACAGCTATGAGAGGCAAGGCTGTTGCCGTGACGGTACTAGGAAGGGCTTTTGGGGAGATGGTAATGCCAATAACAGCATTATTACTAATTACTTTTTACGGTTGGAGGCAAGCGTGGATTATTACCGGGGTCTTTATATTATTTATTCTTGCCCCATACGTTTTCTATCTTTTAAAAGACAGAGAAGTTTATGAGCCCAACACTGAAAATACATCTGATAAACATAAAAACTCGGAGGTTCAATATCGTAGGAAGGATGTGCTAAAGAGTCGCTACTTTTATTTAATCTTGGCTGCTGTACTAGCGCCACCATTCGTATTAACTGGTATATTTTTTCATTCTTATCATTTGATGACTGTTAAGGAGTGGTCAATCGAAATATATGCCCTAACAATGCCCGTATTTTCTATATTACTAATGATTTTTGTACTTATATCTGGATGGGCTGTAGATAAATGGAGCGCTAAAGACTTAACAAAATTTTTCCTATTACCACTTGTTATAGGTTGCATAATTCTAGCATATGGGAAAAGTGAGGCAACAATGGTAATATTCATGATGTTTGCAGGTATTACTTCTGGTTTTGCAACATCTATTGCAGGCTCCCTTTGGGCCGAACTTTATGGCACAAAATATTTAGGCGAGATAAAATCTGTTGTGACCTCTGGCGTTATAGCGTCCACAGCATTATCACCTGGGTTAATGGGTTACCTTATTGATCGAGATATCAGCATTGAAAGCCAAGTAGTTGCAGTTGCAGTATATATGATATTATTGACAGGTCTTATGACGCTCAGTAATTCGAAATCAGTTTAATTAGTACGGCCTATGAAACTTTTGACTTTGTCAAAAGCCTTGCTTTCGATCTGGCGTACTCTTTCACGACTGATACCAAACCTTTGGCTGAGTTCTTCTAATGTTTTAGAGTCTTCATCAATTCTTCTAGAGATGAAAATTGATTTTTCTCTTTCGTTCAGACAGCTAAGTGAATCGTATAATAGTTTTCTTCTTTTATCCATCTCATCACTGACTACCAGAGAAGTCTCTTGGTTCTGACTTTCATCAACGAGAAAATCCTGCCACTGTCCCTCTCCTTCGTCTGATATTTGTGTATTCAAAGATGAGTCACCGCCTAACCTTCTGTTCATATCGACAACATCAGTTTCAGTCACCCCAAGGTTCTCGGCGATATGCGCGATTTGTTCAGGTTTTAAATCCCCTTCCTCTAGGGCTTGTATATTATTCTTGATTTTTCTTAAGTTGAAAAATAGTTTCTTTTGGTTTGCAGTCGTACCCATTTTTACAAGACTCCATGAACGTAGCACATATTCTTGGATTGCAGCTTTAATCCACCAAATTGCGTATGTAGCAAGCCTGAAACCTTTATCCGGATCGAATCTTTTTACTGCCTGCATCAAGCCAATATTCCCCTCAGCAATAACGTCGCTTAGCGGTAAACCGTAACCTTTATATCCCATTGAGATTTTTGCAACAAGTCTTAGATGGCTTGTTACTAGTCGATGCGCAGCATCAGTATCACCCTCAGCGTTAAGGCTTTTAGATAGGCTTTTCTCTTCCTCGAGTGTAAGTAGAGGAAATTTTTTAATTTCTTTTAGGTACAGTCCTAGACTGTCTTCACTAGCAATAATTGGTATTGAACCATACATTTAATATGTATCCTTGTTATTAATCAAAATTTCAGTGAACACAATAAAATACAACTAATTTATATACCTGACAATACATTTTTTAATAAATTTAAATCATCAGGTAATCTTGACTCAAATTTCATAAGTTCATGACTTATGGGATGTCTAAAGGATAATTTTGATGAATGTAATGCGTATCTATCAATTTTAAGTTGCTCTCGATATTCACTACTGAGTAACATCAACTTGGTATTGTATCCTTTACCATATTTTTGGTCACAAATAACTGGGTGTCCAATATATTCCAGGTGCACTCGTATTTGATGTGTTCTACCAGTATATAATTTACAACGTATTTGTGAGATTAAAGGTTCATTTTTGTGATTATATACTTTCTCTACTACCCTGTAGGTCGTTATTGCTAGTTTCCCATTTTTAGTATTTTTAGTTACCATCATTTTTGTCTTATCACGATCATTTCTTGTGATTTTAGTTTCGATTTTGCCAGAGCTCATTTTAGGTATACCCCAAACTAAGGCATCGTAAATCCTCTCAAGATCACCATTTTTCCCATGATCCATAAATTGTTTTGATAAATTATTATGCGCTAAATCATTTTTTGCTACAATCATCAGCCCACTGGTGTTTTTATCTAACCGATGAACGATTCCCGGTCTTTTTTGTCCACCGATTCCAGATAGCGAACTACCACAATGATGTAATATCGCATTGACAAGTGTACCAGTACTGTTTCCTGCACCAGGATGCACAACAAGATCTGATTGCTTATCAATAACTAATATATGATCGTCTTCATATATTACATTTAATGGGATATTCTCCGGTTCAAGGATCTCTTCAATAGGCTCAGGAAGTGTAATTTTAATTTGTTCGTTATCTCCGGTAAGTTTAATTTTCTTTAAAATTACAACTTCATCATTTAATAAAATATGCCCGTCTGTGATCAGAGTTGAAATTCTTTGTCGACTTAATTCTGAATTCTGGCTTATGAATTGATCTATTCTTTTGCCGGCATCAGTTTTATTTGTTATAAGATTAATTAATTTATTATTTAGCATTAACTTTAGCCATGGATGATATTGAAAACATTGATCAAAATATAAAATCCACAAGGGTTCTCAAGATTGCCATATTCATTATGACATTATTACTCATTATTGGTTTTTGTGTTGTTTTTATAACCATTGGCCATCGATTATCAAATGACACATTAAACAATGAGGAGGTTGCACCATTAAATAATAAGATTGCTATCGAATCAAGTCAAGATATCATATCTGTTACGAGTGACGGTAAAAGTCTAATAATAACAACGACTGATGTAACTGGTAGCTATATTATTTATAATATTGATAAAAAAACAAATAAAATTATCTCAACAATAAAATTTGATAAATAATCTAGATTAAACCTAGACCCCTCGCAATTAACAATAGTGAAGAAAAAGAGCATATTGATAAAATATATGTCTTCAAAATTTTGCTTGCATAAGTTAGTAAAAATTTTGATGTGTAAGATGCAAAAAAGAGGGGTGGTAGCATTAAAAAACCATAAATAATATGATAATCTTCTATCACACCTGCCGAGATCAGTACTATGAAAGAAACTAAACTTCCTATTGTAAAAAATAAATTATTATTTGCCCTAACAATTGATGGATTTTCGTTTTGGTATATTATCCCCATTGGCGCACCCCCAACACCGACTATCGTACCAAGAATTCCGGAAGCTGTTCCTGCAAAGAAGTGATTATATGAGTTTTGAGCAATTCTTTTTACTGTCAGGGCACTGATTAAAATTGATATTAGTAATACTATCCCAACAATTATTTCAATTTTTCCAGATGCCACAACATATGCTGCTATCCATCCAGCTAAAATGGAGCCAAATATTCGTCCACTAATTGATGGCCTAAACGTTTCCCAGTGTATATCCTTAAAATATCTAATGCCTGGAAAGAGTGCGGCAAAAAAACCTAGAAAAACAATTGTAGCAGGAATTAGAGATGGATCAAGTAAAGCCAGAAAGGGCGCCGCAATCATCCCCCATCCCATACCAAAAAGACTTTGCGCGCTTGATGCAATATATACAATAACAAAGGCTATTAAAACCTCTGAAAAGGCTACTTGTGAAAGAAACGCATCTATCATTTGTTTGAAATGTGTCTAAAAAGGAAGCCACTTTGGATTTTCAGAGAATTTGATGTATCCAACATTTGCGCCCATTCTGAGACCCGCTCCTGTTTTAATAGTTGCAATCGTGACGCCACCCCTATTATAGACACTGCCTCCAAGACCACCAACTACATAAGCTGTTCCATTTGTTCCAACGAACCTCCTATGTACATCACCTATGTTATCCATGTTATAGATAAGAAACATAACACGAGACCCATCGCCACCGTAATCCATTCCTATGCTTGGCCCCTGCCAATATATTTTCTCTTCCCCAAAACTCTTTGTGGTTATAGTGCCCTCACCATATGTGAGACCAGCTATAATAGCCCCACTTGCTTCTTCGCCAATTATATAACCGTCCGGTCTACCGAAGGCAGAAAATAATGTTTCAACTGCTGTGCCAAGCCCCTCTGTCGCCGTACCGAAAAAATCATGTCCCGCCAGAACCAGTTCACCGACTTTGAAACCTTCAGTATTATCTGTTGAATTTGGCTCATCATACCATTCGGCATTTGTATTATTTGAGGCGAATGTAACAAAAATAATACCAAACAGTAACACTAATATATTTTTTCTAATATTTCTCATCTAATCACCTATGAATTTAGATCTCGTAATATTTTACAATAATCCGCGATAAGTAAAAGAAAAAAATTACAAAATTATTTCAATAAGTATTCTTTTTGACTTAAATTTGCTAAAGAAACAAATCCATCACTATTTAAGAAATTAGGCTTGTTATATTCAAATTCGTTAAAATTTATATCAAAGAATGCCCCACCAGCACCTTCTAAAATTACCTGACCTGCCGCCGTATCCCATTCATAACATGGCTCAAGCCTAATATATAGGTCCGCTAAACCTTCTGCCAACAAACCAAATTTAAGAGCTGAACCACAGCGCCTAATTTGATTAATTCCGTATTGGTCCATAACACCCTGCATTTCTCTGGATGGAATTGATCTACTGTGTAGCATGACTTTGGTTTTTGTATGTTGCCTTGTTCTTATTTCAATGGCATCATCTTTGTTTGATATTTTGTAGGATTTTAAATTATTGTAAGCAAAATATATATCATTACGTGCTGGTGCGTTTATGATACCAAGAACAGGTTTATTTTTCTCAACTAATGCAATATTAATTGTAAATTCACCATTTTTTTTTATGAACTCACGTGTTCCATCGATTGGATCAATCAAAAAAAAACAATCTGAATTGATTTTACTTTCCTCATCAAAGTATTTTTCTTCAGAAATTACATCTACACCGGGTTCAATTTTTGAAATTTCGTGCAAAATTATCTCTTCAGAAATCCTATCTGCCAAAGTTACAGGGGATTTATCCTTTTTATAGTTTATTTCAAAATTAGTCTCATAAATCTTCATAATTTCCAGTGCGGATTTTTGTGATATATTTATGAGCTCGATGGCCAGTTTTTTATGTGAGCTTTGATTATTATTTTTCATAACGTTGGGTAACATTTAATTTTTATACTAATATTGAAATAGACTATGTATAATTTCAATATTAAACAATTGTGTATATCTGAATATAGATTCAATTTAAAAATGTCAAATTTAGACTTATTTTCTCGGCTTAGTAGAAAGATCTTCCATGACCTTATAAATCCTGCATCGGCAGCTTTAAATGGAATGGAATTGCTCAAATACAATTTAGCCAACACGGATGCTCAAGTGCTAAAAGATGAGACCTTTCAACTTCTTGACATGAGTATTAAGAAAATAACAGCTCAAATTACCTTTTTTCGTTTTTGTTATTCTGATCCTATAAATGAAAAAGATGAGAATCTATCAATTAACTTCATTAACAATATAATTCACGATTATATTGGTTTTACAAGGCTCAAAATTATCAATCAATTCGATCATGAAAATATGCACAAGAAGCATGCATTATTGCTTGCTAATACTATAATAGTTCTTCAGAGTCTGTTTCCTCAGGGGGCCGAAATAAATTATGAATTAATTGATAGAGATGCTCTCACAATACGGATTAAAAATCCGACTGGGAAGATAAATGCAGAGATATTGCAGGATTTTCATATTCGAGAGTCGGATGATATAAAAAATATTCAAGTTAGATATCTAAATGAATTAATAAACATTTACGAGATGAAGCAAGAATTGATTTCTCAGGACGACAAAAAGATTTCAATTAATTTATGGAATGCAAATTAGGCTGACTCAAGTAGCTCAGTTGGATCACGCAAAACATAACCTCGGCCCCACACTGTCTCTATGTAGTTTTCATCGTCGGATGCTTGCATAAGTTTTTTTCTGAGTTTACATATGAACACATCAATTATTTTTAATTCTGGTTCATCCATTCCCCCATAGAGGTGATTCAAAAACATTTCTTTTGTTAGGGTGGTTCCTTTTCGAAGGGATAGAAGTTCAAGCATCTGATATTCTTTTCCTGTAAGGTGAACTCTTTTTCCGCTAACTTCAACTGTCTTTGAGTCGAGGTTTACATCTAGTCGGCCAGTTGAAATTATTGATTGAGCATGACCTCGAGAGCGTCGAATAATTGCACTAATTCTTGCAACTAACTCCTCTTTTTGGAATGGCTTTGTAAGGTAGTCGTCAGCACCAAAACCAAAGCCTTTAACTTTATTTTCCATAGCACTGTGTCCGGTTAAGATAAGAACAGGAGTCTCTATCTTATGCGTTCTTAAGTTTTTTAACACGTCATAGCCACTCATATCAGGAAGATCTATATCCAACAAGATTAAATCATAATCATATAACTTACCAAGATCTATGCCTTCTTCCCCAAGATCAGTTACATCAACTTTAAAGCTTTCTGATTTAAGCATTAGTTCAATACTATGTGATGTAGTTTGATCATCCTCTATTAGAAGTATTCTCATTTCAATCTCACTAGTTTATTTGCAAATAAAAAACGAATCACTTTAGTAATTCATACTATAAGGTTATCTTTTATAGGAATGCTATCAAGAATTTTGTGCAATTTTTCCTTAAAACACTCAGATATAAACAAAAAAATTATATATATTCACTCTTAAGTGGTTGAAAAAACTAGAAATTAGAACTCATTTTAATAGTTATTGTCATTATCAATAATAAATACTATATACATAAATATAGTAAATACTGAGTGTGAAAATGCCAACCTTTGATATAGTCTCTAAATTTGATCCTTCTGAAGTTGATAACGCAATACAAAATCTAAAGCGTGAGATCAGCCAACGCTACGATTTCAAGAATTCAAATTCACAAATTGATTTTGAGAAAGATCTGATAACCATAATAACTGACGATGATTATAAGCTTACCCAATTACAGGAGATACTGAAAGTTCAAATTACAAAAAGAGGGATTGATGCAAAAGCATTAGACATGGGAAAAGTTGAGATCTCTGCGGGTCAGTCTGTTCGGCAATCTATAACAATGATGCAGGGAATAAATAGAGATATTTCAAAAGACATAATTAAAATTATTAAAGACTCAAAAATTAAAGTCCAGGTCTCAATACAAGGCGATGAATTGAGGGTAAGTGGAAAAAAGAGAGATGATCTTCAACAAACAATAGCCTTGCTAAAAACACAGAACTTTGATTTGCCCCTGCAATTTATTAATTTCCGTGATTAATCAAATAGAAATGGTAACACCTTGGATAATAAAGATATAAAATTATTTAATATTAAAAAAACAAAGAGAGTTGTTGTAGCAATGTCAGGTGGTGTTGACTCCTCAGTTGCCGCTGCAGTTTGTGCAAGACAAGGTTATGATGTTGTTGGAGTAACTTTACAATTATACACTACTGATAACGTATCTCGAAAAAAAGGTTCGTGTTGTGCTGGGCAAGATATTTACGATGCAAAAAAAGTAGCAGAAAAAGTTGGCATCAAACACTATGTCCTCGATTATGAGGAACAATTTAAGTCTGAGGTAATAAATGATTTTGCTGAGTCCTATGCGAATGGGCAAACCCCGATACCTTGTGTTCGTTGCAATGAAAAAATTAAATTTGGCGATTTATATGAAACAGCAAGGCAATTAGGAGCCTCAAGTTTAATTACTGGGCACTATGTATCCAATAAATTAATTAATGGCGAAAGAGGTTTATTTAGAGCAAGAGATGTTAGTAAAGATCAAAGTTATTTCATGTTCACATTAAAAAAGCAGCAGCTTGAATACATCAAATTTCCCCTTGGCGATCTTACCAAAGCTGATACTAGGAAGATTGCAAAAGAACTTGATTTAGTCACCTCAGATAAACCAGAAAGTCAAGACATCTGCTTTGTGCAAAGTGGGAGCTATGTAAATTTAATTAATACACTTAAGCCAAATTCAAATATTAGAGGTAACCTGATTGACACAACTGGTAATATTGTTGGCGAGCATACCGGTATCATGAATTTCACAATCGGACAAAGACGAGGCATTGGATATATTAATGGTGAACCAAATTATGTAATTGATATTGATCATGAGAGAAATAATGTCACAATTGGTCCAAAAGAGGCTCTTGCAATAAATCAAATTTTCCTAAAAAACCTAAATTGGATTGGACCTGAAAAAGGTATGGATGACCAGAAAGAGATACCAGTATTTGTGAAAATTAGGTCAACATCTGAACCAGTGTCTGCAATTATCATTAAAAATAAAGATGATGCCAAAATAGTATTCAAAAACCCAGAATATGGTGTTGCACCAGGTCAGGCTTGTGTCATATATGAGTCCAAAAAAAATATGGCAAGGGTACTTGGAGGTGGATGGATTATCAAGGATAAGAATCAAAATTTAAATTAATAAACTTATATACAATCACACTGTAATGAAGTATTAATTTAGAATATTTTCTAACTGTGATGGCGGAGTAGCTCAGTTGGTTAGAGCAGAGGAATCATAATCCTTGTGTCGGGGGTTCAAGTCCCTCCTCCGCTACCAAAAATATTTAATAACTGAATGTATTCAATACTAAAAGATTTGCGTGGAATAGAAAACGTTAGACCCTTATCCATTGTTAGTGCTGGACATGGAGTAACACACTGGGTAAATGGGATATTTATTGTATTGCTGCCCTTTATTGCGCAAGATCTATCACTTACATACACAACCACAGGAAGCATGGTAACCATTTTTTTTATTGCAGCGGTTGTTGTAACAATCATAAGCGGTCCCATTATTGATATCTCAAAAAAATATATACTCTCGCAATTCTTGTGTTTGATATCAGGAGCGTTGGCACTTTTGTTAATGAGTGGCGCAACAAGTACCTTGATTCTCGCAACAGCAGCAGTTTTCATTGGTATCTGTGTTAGTGGGTGGCATACGCCCTCAATACCATATTTATCCCTTTTGTATAATAAAAATAGAGGCTTAGCCTTATCAATACACACAGTCGGTGCAAGTCTTGGAGATGGGATTGCACCACCAATAGCAGGTCTAATTATGCTGGTCCTGTCGTGGCAACAAACTTCGCTTTTATTGGCTATACCGGTGGCTTTCATGGGTTTTTATGTTTTGAGGTCACTGCCTCAGATAAGATCTGATCTGGATACAGAAAATAATTCTTCTGGCAAATACAACTATTGGGAAGGGCTTAAAGGTCTCTTATCAAACAGAGACATGCTTATATTATGTATACTTGCTGGATTGTGGTCAATGACACAAAATGGACTTGTTGTTTTTCTGCCTTTATATTTGGTAGGTGAAATGCAATCAAGCCCTGTACTAGTTGGATTTGCATTATTTTCTATACAACTAGGTGCTGTTTTTGGAGGCCCAATAGTCGGCACTTTATCTGATCGGGTGGGCAGAAGACCAGTGGTTATATACTCACTAATAATTTCTGCAATAGTATTAATAATAATACCCCTGCTTGAAAATGTTTATTTATTCATACTGATGTCCTCTCTTGCAGGTTGTTCGCTCTATTCAATACGGCCAGTTATTCATAGCTGGACCATGGATATATCAGCAGGTCAAACCTCTGGTAGTGCAATTAGTATGTTATTTACCGCGCAGGCAGCCCTGACTGGCTTGATACCAATAATTGGAGGTTTAACTGCAGATATATTTGGGTTAAAATTAGTTTTTGTGTTATTAACGCTAACAAGTATCTTAGCATTGATTTTGTCATTCCTAATGCCAAAGAGGACAATTTGAGTTCAAATAATTATGATCAATGAAACCAAAAATAAATTAGCGAATAATGAGCTCACACTTGGGGTTGGAATTGTGCAGTCTCGAGTTGTTGAAGTTGTACCATTAATGAAAACAGCAGGTTTTGACTGGCTTTTTCTTGATCTGGAGCATGGTGCATTAACTACTGACACAGTTTCGCAAATGTCTGCAATGGCGCTAAAAACAGGATTGACGCCAATCGTCAGAATACCAATTAATGGATATACAATGGTCTCAAGGATACTTGATAACGGTGCTATGGGTATTGTATTACCGCATGTTGAAACACCAGAAGAGGCAGCGAAATTAGTAGATGTTGCAAAATTTCAACCAGAAGGATCACGCGGTGTTGGCGGGGGTATAGTTCAATATGATTATCGTAGTGTTGATCTATCAGAAGCAACCAAAGAGTTAAACTCTGAAACTATGCTCATTGCTATGGTTGAAACACCGGCCGCAATTGAGTCAATTGATGAAATAGCATCCGTTGATGGGATTGATGTCATAATGATTGGCACAAATGATCTAGCAATGGCTAGTGGTTGTCCGCAGGATTTTGGAAATCCAAAAATACAAAAATTTTATGAAAAAACTGCATTGGCTTGTAAAAAATATAACAAATGGCTTGGCTCTGGGGGCGTAAAAGACGAAAAAGCAGCTAAGAATTATATAGAAATGGGAGCTAATTTCTTTCTTGCGGGACAGGACATTGGTTTCTTGCTCTCTGCATCAAAAGACAGAGTTGACCGACTCAAAAGTTAAAATAATGTATATTGTAAAAAATATTTTAAAGCCACAAATGCCATCAATTCTAGTCGCTGCTGGTCACGGTGGCACACATTGGGTTAATGCTGCAATATATATTCTGTTACCATATATTATCTTAGATCTTGGTCTAAGCTATACTCAGGCAGGTTTAATTATGACCGTATTTCACTTCTCTACTTTCTTTGCAAACGCGATAAGTGGACCATTAGTGGATTTACGTGGGAAGGAAAAATATTCAAATTTCCAAGCATATTCACTCTTGATTGGCGGAATAGCAATGGTGCTTTTGAGTATGTCTTCAACGATATATTCACTATTTATCAGCGTCGCTATGATAGGAGTTTGTATTAGTCTTTGGCATCCTGCGGCTATTACATATTTATCTGTAAATTATCCAGAAAATAGGGGTTTTGTATTATCAATCCACAGTATTGGCGCAAGCCTGGGTGATGCATTATCACCGCTGCTCGCAGCATTTTTTCTTACATATGTAACAATTAATGGTAGTAATTTGTCCTGGAACACAACCTCAATATTCCTATCTTTACCACTTTTTATATTAGTGCTGATAATTATTTTCTTTTTGAACGATAAGAAAAATAGTAATCCAGAAATCACTGGCGAGAAAGATGACAATTATTTTGCGGACTTAAAGCTCTTACTTTTAAATATTCAATTAATCCCCTTATTTCTCGTTGCGGGGGTTAGGACCGTTACGCAAAATGGTGTACTTATATTTATGCCCCTATATCTGGTTGCAAATGAGGGCGCTAGTGCCGCAGTTATTGGAGCCTCGCTGTTCTCAATGCAAATGGGTGGCTTAATTTCAGGACCCATCGCTGGTTACTTATCGGATAGGCATGGAAGAAAAATTATTGCGATCTCCTCCCTCCTAGTTTCAGGAGTTTTGGTGCCATTTTATCCACTAATTAGCAGCAATATATTAATTATATTATTATCGGCAGTAATTGGTTTCGCAATTTATGCTGGTCGGCCAGTTGTTCAAGGTTGGGCGCTTGATATTGCACCCTCCAAAACTTCTGGTAGTGTCATAAGTCTCTTATTCATGATGCAAGTTGGTTCTGCGGCACTTTTTGCAATTATTGCAGGTATAATTGCGGATAGATATGGTTTGGCAATAATTTTTATTATCTTATCTGTAGTATGTATCATAACCTTGATAATTGCTTCTCTCATACCATCGTCAAAAACAATTAAAACTAGCTAATATTTATATAGTACGCGTATCTAAATCAACAATTTCAATCTTATAGCCGTCAGGATCCTCGATAAAAGCTATATGGGTTGTGCCATGTTTTACGGGTCCTGGTTTTCTTGGTATATTGACCCCAGCTGCCTGAAGCTTATCGCAAATATCGTATATGCCTCTTACCCCCAAGGCAATATGCCCATATGCTGTTCCAATTTCATAGTCTTCATCCTGTTCCCAATTATATGTTAACTCCAAAACAGCGTGCGTATCTTCAGGTCCGTAGCCAACAAACACATTAGTATATTTTGCTTCAGGAACCTCTCTTTTTCTGAGCAGTGTCATCCCCAAAAATTTAGTATAAAAATCTATTGATTTATCTAAATCCCTGACTCTAAGCATCGTATGTAACATCTGGAATTCCGTATTATCAACCATTTAAACACCTCCAAAGAATTAAAAAATATTTTGATATCTTACTATTAATACATTAGCATTAAAACACTAATCATTTTTTGGATATAATAAAAGGGAAATAGTGATGGATGATGCAATATGGGCAATTTGGTATGACTTAGAAGATAATAATGACCAAGAATACTTCGATTGGATGCACAATGATTACCTTCCTTTCATTCAATCAAAAACAGGTTGCTTATGGGCTGCACATTATAAAGCTGGAGCAAATGAAGGAACTGGTATGAAAGCTATAAGAGATAATTTACCGAGAGCGAGTGATGATATCGGCCAGGGATCTCAATATATACAGCTGATTGGTGCTGCATCAATTGCTACACTTACAGGAAATGAAAAGTTTGTAAATGATAGAGGTATTTGTCAACAGGCCCAACTAAAAAAACGTAAAGATATACGCGAATGTCTATTTCAAGTTGTATCAAGAGTGGACGGTCCGGAAACTAATCTAAAAACACCAGCAACAACACCAGGTCCTGTGATACAAATGGGAAGTTTTCGAACAAAAACCATTGATGATGAGTTTGATGTTTGTTCATGGTATACACAACACAGACTTCCTGCGATTGCAAGGCTCTCTGGATGTATTGCTGCTAGGACAATGCTTTGTGCCGCAGGATGGGCCAAATTCTCAGTTTTATATGAGTTTACTTCTTTGGAAGATCGAAGAAAGAATTTTGAAGAAAAACATGAAGCTATGGGTTTAACTGATGATAAATGGACACACAAAATTCATAACTATACCGTTCATGCGCCAGGATCACCATCTGTGGCAGAGAGATTGTGGCCTCCGGTCTCATAATTGGGAGTTCCGAAAATGTTTGATTATATAATTGTTGGGGGAGGATCAGCGGGCTCAGTCCTTGCAAATAGACTTACCTCTAATTCAAAAAATAAAGTTTTATTGTGTGAAGCCGGTCCTGACACTCCACCAGGAAAGGTCCCGGAGCAAATTTTAGATACATATCCTGGTTATGCCTATCTTGACAAAAGATTTCATTGGACGGAGCTGAAGGTAAGTACCGAAGTTAAGTCTCATAACATGAAGGATGAAGGTCAAATTCCACTCAGGAAATATGAACAAGCAAGGGTACTTGGAGGTGGTTCCTCTATAAACGGGTTAGTCGCTAATAGGGGTGCGCCAAACGATTACAGCATATGGGAGGAAAGAGGGGCAAAAGGTTGGTCGTGGGATGACGTACTTCCATATTTTAAGAAGGTAGAAAAGGACTCAGATTTTCAAGGTCCATTTCACGGTAATGATGGAAATATACCTGTCAGCCGAATTTTTCCTGATATTTGGAATGGTCATGCTAAAGCATCTGCATCTGCATTTGAAGAAGCAGGATTCAAATACCTTGAAGATCAAAATGGAAAGTTTGAGGATGGCTATTTTCCTGTAACTGGCTCATTTATATACGAGAGAAGGGTTTCAGCGGCAATGGGCTACCTGACACAAGGCATCCGAAATCGTAAGAATCTCACCATAATGACAGAGTCATTTGTTAAAGAAATTCTTTTTGATGGAAAAAAATGTATTGGTGTGAAGATCAGAATTGAAGGCAAAGATAAGAAATTTTTTGCAAAAGAAATAATATTAAGTTCAGGCGCAATTCATTCCCCAGCCCATTTGATGAGGGCAGGAATTGGCCCTGCAATGGACCTCAAGGAAAAGGGTATAAATGTACTCAAGAATCTTGGTGGTGTTGGACAGAGGCTAATGGATCACCCGTCAATTAATATTGCCTCATTTATAAAACCTGAGGCACGAATTAATGAATATTCAAGACGACATCTTCTTGTTGGTATGCGTTATTCATCTGGCCTCAAGAATATTCCGAAAGGTGATATGTATGTTGCGGTATGTTCAAAGACGGCTTGGCATTCAATCGGTGATCAATTAGCTGCATTTATTTTATTTGTAAATAGAACCTACTCTGAGACAGGGCAAGTAAGATTAAGTAGTACAGATCCCTATGATGAGCCAATTGTTGAGTTTAATTTACTTTCCGACGAGAGAGATCTTATGCGTCTGATGGAAGGCTTTCGGAAAATGGTTTTAATCCAACAAACTGAACCATTTCAGAGGATTTCCAAAGAGGTCTTTGCTGCTGTTTATGGGGATAAGGTGAGGCAGGTTGGAAAGGTTAATCTGCAAAATAAATTACTTACAAAGATCTTCTCAAAAATGCTAGATGGACCGGATGCTTTGAGGAGGTATTTACTAAATAAATTTGTTATCGAAGCCCCTGAATTATCTATACTGATGTCAGATGATAAAGTTCTCTCGGATTTTATTAAAAAATCAACTGTTGGTGTGTGGCATGCATCTTGTACCTGCAGAATGGGTGCCAAAACTGACAAAATGGCTGTTACTGATAATGAGGGTCGAGTGCATGGAGTAGACGGTTTGAGGGTTGTTGATGCATCAATTTTTCCTATAGTACCATGCGCAAACCTAAATTTCCCAACCCTAATGACTGCGGAAAAGATTTCAGAAAAGATACTTGCCTCGAATTAATTTATGATAGTTTTTTAGAGAGCCACTCAAACGACGCGGCAGCCCAATGATCCTGATACTTGAATGCGCAATGTCCAGCATCTGGGTAAATGCGAGCCTCTCTTCCATGAGGTGGACCGTTTTCCAACATAAAGTAGATATTTCCAATAGGCGCCAGATGATCTTTTTTACCATTAATCAGAAGCATTGGTTGATTTATGTTATCAAGTATACCAAGACTACTTAATGACCATTTTTCAAACAACATCTGCTCTTTTTCTACTGTCCAGGGCGGAAAAGATGGGGGGTCTCCTATCTGCCCAAAGACATGCTGAGCTCGATCATTCCGTGCTTTTACAAAATTTCTCATTTCCTCTTCTGTCATCTTGTAACCGAAGGGATGTCCGGCATTTGCAACTATAGCTTTGACCATTTCGGGATAGGATCCTGCGAGTTGTACGACAGAATAGCCTCCTCTGCTTATACCAAAGGCACCTATCTTATTTTCATCAACTTCAGGTCTACCTGCCAGGTAGTCGATAGCTGCCATCCAAGCTGATACTGACTCTGGCTCCCATGGGAATGGATTTTCTCCGGTGGCGGGCCCATCCATGACAAGAGATGCTAGACCATTATCAATGGCATGCTGTGAAGCCCAACCTCTATCCTCCTTAAACATATCAGCTCCACACATGATGAGAACTGCGGCAGTTTTTTCAGCCCCTTTTGGACACCTATAATGACACGTTATTTCCTTGTCACCACAAACGACTTTAATTATTTCAACTTTGGGCTCAAGTAGCTCGCATGCTTTTCTATAAACCCTTGAGCATTCAGCACTAATTTTTTTTTTATTCTCTGTAATCTCACCTGGATATCTTGCAATTGATAGGTACGTTTTTGCTAGCATAAACTCATTATATGCTTTCTCTTGGTTGTTTTCCCTTATGAATTCGTCACCTTTCTTTTCATGCGCATCAGCAACTTCACTCCATATTGGTATCCAAGACTCTTCAGTCGTACTTTTGATCTTACTTACCGCGGATACAAGTTCGTCCATATCAGGTAGCATAGGCATCCACCTTCTATAGAACCCCCCATACTCAACAGCATATGGATTCTCTCCTGCGCTAAATTTAATTTGATCTCTCATTTACAAAGCCTATTGTGTATATATAATTAAATATATATTTATTTAACAAAAAAATAAATGTACAAAATAGAGAAATACAGGGGATTTATTCATCATGAGAGCAGCGGTAATTGGTCTAGGTTGGTGGGGTAAACAAATAATAAAATGCCTCAATGAGAGTAAGAAAATTGATGTAACGCATGCTTTTGACCCTCAAATAAGTAAAGATGACCCAGTTTTTTCCGAATTCTCGGTTGACCCGAGCTTAAATTTTGACGCAATAATAGACAGTCCATTGGTTGATGCTGTCATCTTGGCAACACCAAATCAATTTCATGAAGAACAAGTAATCTCTGCGGCAAACAAAGGAAAGCAAGTATTTTGCGAAAAGCCAGTTGCCTTAGAATATGAAAGCATTAAAAGAATGGCTCTCGCTTGCAAGAAAAATGGTATTATTCTCGGTGTCGGCCATGAGCGACGATGGGAGCCCGCAATGGTCAAGCTCAGAGACATGCTTGATGAAGGTATGCTTGGAGAAATCTTGCATATGGAGACAAATTTTAGTCACGATATCTTTATGAAGCTAGACAGAGATAATTGGAGGTTGGACCCAAAATCTGCTCCAGCCGGTGGAATGACTGCTCTCGGGATACATTTATCTGATTTTTTTGTTTCTTTCCTAGGCTCGGCAAAGACTGTTTATGCAAAAACTGGCTCAATAGTATTGGAGCATCCAAAAAAAGATACATTATCAGTGAATATAAGGTTTAAAAATAATGTCACAGCGTCACTCGCTGTCATGATATCGACTCCATTTTATGGTCGGTTTACTGTGTTTGGCGAGAAAGGTTGGGTAGAAATAAGGGAAGTATCAAATGTTGATTTTGACGATCCAGCTGAATTTATCTATTGCGATAAACATGGCAAAAGAGTGGTTGAAGAACACCCGGTTGTAAATACCGTAAAATTGAATTTCGAAGAATGGGCAGACGCGGTTGCAGGTCGTTCCACATATCGTATTAATATAGATGAAGTAGTATCAAATGTTCAAATATTAGAGTCTATAATTAATTCTGCTGAAAAAAATGAAATTATTAAAATAACCGATTAATTGCTGAAATGATGTCCATCAAGAATTATGTAAATAATCTGTCCGATGAAGACCTAAAAAGAATATATAAAAAAATGCTCATGATTAGAAAGTGTGAAGAGCATTTGGGAGAGGCCACAAAAAATGGAGCCTT
>CETE01134031.1_pt1 | contig 18252 bp, 16 predicted proteins | sample 531241 | NCBI WGS metagenome assembly CETE01 (sample SAMEA2622336, study PRJEB7988) | marine metagenome | biome: marine biome (ENVO:00000447); feature: deep chlorophyll maximum layer (ENVO:xxxxxxxx); material: "saline water (ENVO:00002010), including plankton (ENVO:xxxxxxxx)" | depth 30 m
TGATAAAATGGCAGCGCGTCGGGATGTTGCCGGCAAATAGAGAGCGCGTGGTGCAGTTTCGTGCGGGATAGCTTGGGAGGCCTGGATAGCTCCAGATCTTGTGTCGGTGGAGTTTTTAGAGGGGCCAATCTTCTTCCTTGTTTCCAACGGGATGCCGCAGGCAAGATCGCTTTCAGGGCAAGGGCTTTAGTCCCTGCTATCACTGGACAATGGCTGTAACCCTGAAATGTGCTGCCTGTGGCGCCGAAGTCACTTTTGAGGAGCTCACCTCAAGAGCAGAGGAAATGTGCCCCGGGTGTCAGGTAAAAGTTCGCTACAGGGAATGCGATGAGCAGATGGCAATTCCTGTCAGTATGGCTCTGCCGGAAGAATTTGCCCGGATAGACCTGAGTTCGGTTGCAGACAAATCGGCCCTCCTCGTCGAGCGCTTCAAGAAACCCGTAGCGGAATCCGCCGAGAGTGACACCAACGATGTTACTCTCGCTAGAGCTCTCAAGGCTCTTGCTGACAGCGTGGGAGTTTTGGACGAGAGGCTAAATCGGCATGAGGAAAAAACGCAGTTGCCATCTGAGGAAGAGGACATAGCTCAGAAAAAGAAACGGGAAGAATCCGACGAAGCTTTAACCAGTGAAGATAGTGCAGGTGGAGAGAAAGGGAGTATCCCGGAGAGCACCTCTGAAGTCGTTCATCTGGACCCTCAGCAAGCGGGCGCGAACAAAGAGACAATCAAGGCGAATCCAGTTGAGGCTCGGGTATTGGTTCGGCGGGAAGCAGCTCAAATAGCACACGCCTTTCAGCGTGAGAGACACGGTCAGAAAGATTGGACGGAGGAGGCAAACTCTTCGCGGCGTGGCACTGGGGGTTCGAGGGTTATTCGCAGCTTTCCAAAAACCACGGTTCTGATCGCCGTGATAGGTGTCGCCTTGCTGAGCGTGGCGGCCATTCTATGGACTGGGACCTTCTTAGCTGGTGGAGAAAAAGTGGGAGAAGAGCTGACGCTGACAAGCCCTCAAGCGGGAGGCCTGAGCCAGCTGATGGAAGATGATCCGGTAGCGGCGATGGCGGAGACTGTTGCGCGGGGCTACCTGAATGCCACTAGCGCGCAGGCAGCTCTGCCATTCGTGTGGGAATCAGAACTCATCCGCAATAAGTTTGAGCGCTATTTTAAACCTCTCTCGCAGCCCGACGCTTACGAACTTACTCTTCAGGATCGCGCCACCGGAAAGAGTGGCAAGCCACAGTTTCTCTACCGAATCGACTCCCCGGGAGAAAAGGGGAGACGGCTTTTGCTGCTACCTGAGGGCTCCATGCCAAAGGTCTTCTGGGAGTTTTTTGCGGAAGTGGGAGATCTGCCTTGGAAAGACTTCCTATCCAGTCAGCCGGAGGCTCCTGTTGAAATGCGAGTCTGGCTCCATTCTACCGACCTCTACATCAGTGGATACGATAACGAGAGGTGGCAGAGCTACATCCTCCATGATCGTGCAGAGCAACACAGAGTTCTGGCCTATGCACCCAGAGACCTTGGCGATGACTGGAAAATTTCGGACGCGTTGACGAACCGGCCCGTTACCTTCAATCGCCACGAAGCTGTGATGGCTCTGCTTCTCCTGCAACATAAGCGGGAAGTTGATACGCAGGGCTTCTCTGGCACGATAGTGGAAATCAAGGATGTTGTGGCAACCTCTTGGCTGCCGAGTCGCTTCCGGGCCGCCCAAAATTGACAACAACCTTTTGCGTCAAGCTAATCCGTTGCGCTCGAGCAGTGGCTGTAACTCCGGGTCCCGGCCCATGAAGTCGCGGTAAAGTTCGTCCACGGGGCGTGAATTGCCCGTGCTCAGGATATGATCTCGAAATGCCCGCCCCGTGTCAGGGTTCAGCACGCCCTCTACCCGGAAGCGAGTGAACGCATCTGCATCGAGAACCTCTGACCACTTATAGGAATAGTAGCCTGCGGCGTATCCTCCGGGGCTGTCGAACAGATGGTTGAACTGGCGAGCGATGGTTGGCGTAGGCGAGCCCAGAACGGCCTTGTAGTCCTCCAGTATTTCGTGGTCGACCTCGTCCAGATCGCGATCGAGATACGCGGAAGGCTGAGTATGCAGTTCGAGGTCAAGCTTACCCAGTGCCAGCTGACGCATGGTGGCAGAGGCGCTCATGTAGTTTCGGGCGGCAATCATTTTTTCAAACAGCTCTTCCGGAATGGGCTCGTCGGTTTCGTGGTGACGGGCAAAGAAATTGAGAGAGTCCCGGTCCCAGCAGAAGTTCTCCATGATCTGGGAAGGCAACTCGACCCAGTCACGCGGGACATTGACCCCGGAAAGGCTTTTCACTGGAACGTCACTGAGGAGTTGGTGCAGAAGATGGCCAAATTCATGGAAAATCGTTTCCACCTCGCTGTGGGTGAGCAGAGCAGGCTGATCTCCAATGGGCTTGGTCAGGTTGCCAGTGATCAGCCCGAGATGCGGTTTGCGTTCGTTGTCCGCGGTTCCGGGCAGCCCGGTCTCGAGGTAATTCATCCATGCTCCACTGCGTTTTGATTCCCGGGGATGCCAGTCGGCATAGAAAGAGCCGAGGAGCTCGCCTGATTCGGAATCATGCAGGTCATAAAAGCTGACTTCGGGGTGCCATACCTCGACCTTTTCCCCGGACGGAGAATCCCCTCGGTCGAGGAAGATACTCGGGCGTGACGTTATCGTTATGCCAAAGAGCCGGCTGGTCAGGCCGAACAGGCCCTTCATCACGTTGTCGACCTGGAAGTAAGGGCGGAGGTCTTCGTCATCAAAATTATACTGCTCCTTGCGCTGTTTCTCCGCCCAATAGGATACTTCCCAGGGCTCCAGGCGAGTGGGTTCTCCACCGGTTTTGCGGGCCTTGTAGCTTTCGAGCTGGTCGCACTCCCTGCGGAACGAATCGACGATGCGCGCATGAAGGTCCTCGACAAAGCCAAGTGCCTTACTCCCGTTACCAACCATGCTGCGCTGTAAGTTGAGATCGGCGAAATTTGCAAACCCAAGCAGCTCTGCCTTTTCTTGTCGGAGCCGGACTATTTCCCAGATGAGATTGGAATTGTCGTAGTTGCCGTTGCGCCCAACGGAGCCTCTTCCCTCAAAGACCATCTTACGTAGTTCCTCGCTATCTGCGTATTGGAGTACAGGATAGAAGGAGGGGAATTGCATGTTGAAACGCCAGCAGGGAGCCTCTGGCGAACCGAGCCCCTTGGCCTCTGCATCCGCCCGAGCAGAGGCTCGGCTGCTCTCTGGCAGCCCTGCCAGCAGGGCCTCGTCTTCAATAATGAGTTCCCATTCTTTTACGGAGTCCAGGACGTTTTCCCCGAACTTCTTCGTGGCCTTAGCCAGCTCATTCTGCAACTGCGCCATGCGCGCTTTTTTGTCCGCAGGTAAATCTGCGCCGGCGTCGCGAAATTCCGCACATGTCTCCTCAACAAAACGCTTTGAGACAGGGTCGAGAGTCTTGAAGGAATCGGATTCCGCAAAAGACTTCAATGTTGCCCACAATTCAGCGTTGAGGGGAATTGAGGCGTGGAAGGCCGTGACCTTTGGAAGCATCTTGTTCAGCGCGCTTCGCTGGGTGTCGTTGTCTCGAACAGAAGAGAGATGGTTTAGCCTGCCCCAGCCACGAGAGAGAGATTCGGTGGCTGCTTCGAGAGCGGCAAAAGTATTGTCATAGGTCAAATGCTCGTGAGGAACAGAGCAGATTTCATCAATGCGCTGCTGGGCCTCCAGAATACCAGCTTCTATATCAACTTCCACCTTTTCGGGGATCAGTTGCGACCACGGAATGTGAAAATTCTCAGCGAGGAAAGGATGATCGGCCATGAGCGATAGCTTGGATTTCAAAGAGCCAATTGTCAAAGAACAGCACCACAAGGAACAAGGTCGATGGATTTGCAGCAGGACCAACGAAGTTGTCAGTCCTTCCGGGTTATACAAAAAAGCCCCGCCGGAGACCGATCCGGCGGGGCCAGACCTTTTCTATAGACTGCAAAGAAGAGTAGAAAGGGTCGGGACTGACAAAGAATGTCGGCCACCTCTGATATGAAACGACGGATCCACGTTGATTCGTACAAGAAATTTTATTCCTGTGTCGTGAAACTTTCTGCTGCCTGTTTTTAAGTAAAAAATGCGCGCTGCTTCTGAGATATCGGCATCTCCAGAAACTCCATGACACTTAACATGTCTTCCCACACTTTGCGTTTCTCAGTAACCGCCGAGTCGTTGTGAAGCAGGTAGGACGGATGATAGGTTACCCTGAGTGGAATGCCCTCAAATTCATGCCATCGCTCTCGCATGCGGCCCACCGGTTGATTTTCGTAGTTCAGGAGACCTTCTGCAGCGGTCCCGCCCAGAGCGACAATACACTTGGGTCTTACGATTTCGATTTCTGCTCTCACGAAGGGAAGGCAAGCCTGCATCTCTTGAGGCGTTGGTTTTCGGTTATTGGTAGTCTGATTTTTAAGGGCGGGACGAAATTTGCAGATGTTGGAGATATAGACACTCTCCCGGGAAAATCCCATCGCCATCAAGATCTGGTCCAGTTTTTGACCGGCTTTTCCAACAAAGGGCTGGCATCGCCGCTCTTCCTCGTAGCCCGGGGCCTCTCCAACCAGCATCAGGTCAGCCTCAGGGTTGCCCGTCGCAAAGACCATGGTGTCGCGAAGTGATGACAGTGAAACGGCAGGTTCCCATGTTTCGGCCTGCATCCTGAGAGAAGCGAGTTTCTCTATCGCGCTGCCACCTTTTACTTTCAGCTCCAGGAGAGGAGCCTCAGGCGATTGCCTGTCGCTGGAGTGAGTAGCCATCGCCTTGGCGATTGGAGGATGCTTTGGGGCAGCATTGACCGGGCGTTTCCCTCTGCGGATCCTCTCACGGAGGATCTCCTTGGCTTGCTCATCGAGGCGAATGTATCGTTCGCCCCGGCGCGCGAGCTGCTGAAGATACCCAATGAGCGAGTGGACCGGAGTCACCGTTCCAAGGAAGCAGGAAGAGTCGCAGGGACCAAGCTCCAACTCAGGGACACCAAGGGTGCAGAAGGCAAGTGGGAGGTTACACCTTTCGTGAGAGTGCTCCTTTACGCGACCAGTTTTGTGAATAAAGTGTTGTGGGTGAGCGGTTGTTAGACTAAACACTGCGACCGAGCACTTACTTGGTTTTATTGATAATCAAGCCCCCGCCTGTCTTCATGAAAGTCCTGCTCCTCAACGTGGCGTTGACCATTTCTGCCATAAGCGTCCTCCCCAGCTGCAGCTTTTTCCAGCCTGCAACTCCGGTTGCCGGCGGACCTTCACAGAGCAAGCGCGAAACGGCGAAGCCACCCCAGGCCGGATGGCTCCGCTCTCTGTGGTCCTCTGCGGGTAGTGGCCCGCAAGTTGAAGGGTTTTTGCCGGCTCAGGTCGATCTCTCCGTAAAGGCTTCGGCTTCGACCCTGCCTGTCGACCGGCATGGCCGCCCCACCTACCATAGCGAATCGGTGCGGCATCGTTTCGTGCGCACAACGTCTTACTCGCATCAGGAAAACGAGGCAGGTGCTGAAGGCCGCTTGAACGCGATGGGCACAACCCTCAAGTATGGCCGGGTCAGGAGCGCCGCCGCAGACTGGTCCCGCTATCCGGTTGGAACTGCATTCAGGATCAAGGGGCTTCCGCACGTCTACGTCGTCGATGACTACGGTCGCTCGTTGGCTGGGACAAACACGATCGATATCTATCATCCCACCTTGAAACTGATGAGAAGGTGGGCCACTCGGGATGTTGAGATTAATGTAGTCCGGTGGGGTTCCTGGGAGCAGTCGGCGAATCTTCTGCGTGGACGGACCAAATATGCGCACTGTGCGATGATGTATTATGCGACTCTCGCCAAAATTCGCCGACAGAGGGTCGTGCAGGCCGCACAGAGGGATGCAGCCAATCCCTCGCTGTGAGGCAGGCTCTCTCTCGATGTCATGACGAGAGCAGAGAGAGCAGAATTTATTCACCGGCGCCTCGCCGAGCTGTATCCCGAAACACCCGTTCCTCTGGACCACAAGGACGCTTTCACTCTCCTGATAGCCGTTCTGCTATCTGCACAGTGTACGGATGCGCGTGTAAACCAAGTGACCCCAGCTCTGTTTGCCCTCGCGGATACACCGGAGCTCATGCAGGAAGTTCCAGAAAAGGAGATCCAGGCCGCAATCAGCTCATGCGGTCTCGCTCCCCGGAAGGCCAGAGCGATCTCAGGGCTCTCGAAAATGCTCGTGGAGAATCATGGAGGAAAAGTGCCAGCTTCCCTCGAGGCTCTCGAAGCACTTCCGGGAGTTGGGCATAAAACGGCCTCGGTAGTGATCTCACAAGCTTTCGGTGTTCCCGCATTTCCGGTAGACACTCACATCCATCGGCTTGCTCAACGGTGGGGGCTGGCGAGTGGGAAAAACGTCGTAGATACAGAAAGATCTCTCAAGCGGCTGTTCCCGCGGGAAAGCTGGAACCAGCTGCATTTGCAAATCATCTTCTACGGAAGAGAGTTTTGTAGTGCTCGGGGATGCGATGGGCGGGTGTGCGAAATTTGCCGGGCTTTATTCCCGAAGCGCCGCTCTCCTGTCAAAATCAGGAAGGCATGAAGGCTGATGAACGATTCGATGTGGTAAAATATACCGGGAAGAAGGGCTTCCGAAGCTGGCAGGTCCTTCCTCTTTGGCCCTTTTGCTAAGGGATAAACGGCTATTCGTGCCCTCAGGTGGCACCCCCCCCTTTCGGGGCAGCAGATTTTTCAAAACCAGCCTTTACTCGACCCCCTCTCCTTGGAGAATCTCACGCCGCGCTTCTAGTGTCATAGACGCGCGTCAAGAACCCGGAATCAACCATGATCTATAAAACCAAGAAAGGTCTCTTCAGCGCTTCTTCGCTAGTGCTCACTACTCTCCTTGTCTCGGCTCCTGGCCTCATGGCGCAGGGTGAAGCGCCAACGGGTGATAAGAATGCTCTCCAGAAGTGGGTTCTGGATGGAGGCTGGCCAATGGGACTCATTGCGCTCGCTATCATCGCCCTGCTTGCCCTTAGCGTTTTCAACTTTATTAATCTCACCAAGCCCAAGTTTTGCCCCGACGATCTCAAGGCCGCTCTGCTCGATCATATGATGAACTGCAGGGTTCGCTCCGCGATTGAACTTGCAGCCTCGCATCCGAGCTACCTTGGTCGGATGCTCGCATACTCACTGCCCAATATTGATGCCACCAAGCCTGAGGACCTTGGAAGGGATGGAGTAGAGGATGCGGTTGCGGACTTCACCATTAACGAAAGCCGGAAGAACATGGTGTGGATTAATTACATCGCGCTTATTGCGCAGGCAGCGCCCATGCTCGGTCTGTTCGGAACAGTGTATGGAATGGTTAACGCCTTCGGTGTCCTCAGCTCGACTGGTGCCGCCGAGCCCGCCCAGCTTGCAGGAGACATCCAGATCGCACTCCTGACTACCTTCTGGGGACTGTTGACCGCCATCCCCTCCTTGATTTCCTACTTCTTCTTCAAGAATAGGTTAAACAATTTGGTGGCAGAAGCTCACCATACTTCCGAGGAGTTGATCAATGCCTCTATCCAGACCGTTAATCAGGACGCCTATCTTGCCAAGATCCCGGAAGGAATCGCTGTCTAAATAACGACGGCGCCGCTTCCTTTTCTGGCCCCTTAATCAGCACGACCTATGGCTTCCAATAAACTGCGCGCTAGCCAGCAACAGCAGGAGGATGACACCCAGGTCGACATGTCGCCCATGATCGACATGGTTTTCCTTCTGCTGATTTTCTTCATCGTCAATGCCACTCTTATTATCGTGGAAATGGATAAGCGCGTGAAGGTGCCCATTGCGCGTTATTCCGAGAAGCAAAACGATAAGATGGGTCGCATCGTGGTTAACGTCTATAGTGATGAATTCGCGGGGGAGGGCCGTTTTCGCATGGCGGACGGCAAGGAGGTGTTTGCAGACGACGATGATCTGGTCGACTTCATCAAGAAGGAGAAGGAGAACTGGGACCTCAAGGGACAGAAATCCAGACTTCACCTTCGCGCGGATGGGAAAGTGCACTTTACCTATGTTCGTCGAGTCATTCGTGCCGCGGCGGCAGCAGGCGTCAACGAAGTTATCTTTGTGAGCCTCTGGTCCCGTAGCAGCTAGCATTCAAGGAGAACTAATCCCATGGCCAGACATCGTAGAGCTACCGCCCTTGAGGAAGATAAGCCTGAGCTTAGCATTTCTCCCCTTATTGATATCTGCTTCCTTCTCCTGATTTACTTTCTGGTCACAACCACCATTAAGCAGAAGGAGAGGGACAACAGCATGGCGCTTCCGTCGGCTGCACCTTCCGAGACGCAGCCAGACATCCAGCCCTTCTTTATCAAAGTCAGCAACGATGGACATATCTATGCCAACGTCGGGGCTGCCGAGGAGCTTCTTGACACTGAGGCGCAGGGTTCTGAACGGGTCCTCCCTGTACTTGATCAGCGACTCGAAATCTACGCTGCCGCCGCAAAAGCGGGCAACAACAAGCCTCTCGTTCAGGTTTATGTTGAGGGAGAGGCAGAGCAGCAAGTGGTCTCGGATGTTCTCAACCATCTCGCCAAGCACGATATTAGTACGGTCACCTTTACCGATCTAGTGGCTCAGGACGAGCAGCTCAAATAGGGTATTACTGCCCCCCTCCAGCTACTGCGGGTAGCAATTTTGTGCTGGAGGCTCCAAGGAGGATCTAAGAAAATCTTTCCCCAAACGTTGGTGTTCTTGCCGGCCAGCCCGGTTTCTGAGAAAAAAATCTACCCAGACGACAAACCCCATTCGACATGATTCAATTCACCAAGAACCGAATCCTTTGTGGCCTCATGGCCCTCTGCGCATCTCTATGTCTCCCTGAAAAATCTCTTGCACAGGGAGGAGTGGAAACAGCCTGGGCAAATTCGCTGACGGCAATGAAGGCTAAAGAGTGGGCGAAAGCGCACGCGATTCTGGCCAAGGCGGTTGCCCAATATGATGGAAGGGCTAAAACCCTGTTTGGACCACGGTTTGGCTGGTTCTGGTATCACAAGGGATACTGCGAACTCAAACTGCGACAGTGGGAAGAGGCGATGGAATCGTTCAAGGCCTGCTACACGAAATATCCGAACAAGAATGCTGGGGGAGCTGGATTGGATGCGGCAACCCAGGGCAGCTTCAATTTCTACCATAAGAAGGCGCTCCTCAAATGGGGAGATGCAGCTATCGGGGCTCAGGATTGGGAAGTAGCCATCAAGATGTACAAAAAATTTCTGCAAGAGCGTGACCCCAAGAAGGACGCTTATCCGCGGGGAGCGTTCTACGTCAACATGTCCAAGGCGCACTTCAAACTCTTCCAGGTTCCAGGCGGCATCGAAAATCTAGAAATCGCTATTGATAACAAGGAGACCTTTCCAACACCAGACGAGGGAATCATGGTGGGTTTCCAGGACCTCGTTGAGGCAGTCATCGAAAAGCAGAATGAACAGGCACTGATGGACTTTCTTGGGAAGCACCGGTCGGACATCCGTCTCGAGCCGTTCAAGATGCACCGCTTCGCACCGGTGTTGATGAAGCTGGCGGCAGACGCCCTTGCTGCGGAAATGGAAAGGTCGGCCTTTGAACTGTACGCTCTGGTGCCAAGCACAAAGGCGTCTATTGATGATATCAAAGCTCGCCTCGCTCAGGTCGGCACGTTTGAAAATCCATTCCAAGACCCCCCTCGCAGCAACCGGCAAATCGAGAAGAAGGTGCTCGAGGCAGATCTTGAGGAGCTCAAGAAGCAATGGGCGTCTGGGAATCCCTACGAGGTTTTTGCGACTGCCGCTACCGCATACATTCACGAACAGTATGGCAACGTGCGGGGAGCCTTTGCCGCCTACGAGCAACTTGAACTTTATCACAACAAGGCAGAGAAGCGTGAAGAGAATCTCTACAATCTGGTAAGGACCTCAGCGATTATCGGGGAAGTTCTTGTAACCGAGAAGTATGGGAGCCTCTTCCTCAAAACCTTCCCCGATAGCAAGCATGTGGAGTCAGTCCGCAGCATGATGCTGACCAGCCTCTTCATGGAGGGGGAATATGAGAAGTGCATCGAAGTTGCGACCGTGATGCTGCCCAAGCTGGCTTCTCCCTCCAAGCAACATGATATCTGCCTCCACGTTCTTGGGGGGAGCTACTACTACACGGCCAAGTATGATGTTGCGCGCAAGTTCCTCGATGAACACGTGGAGATGTATGAGAAGAGCCAGTTCCGGATGGCGTCACTCTATTTCCAGGGCTCAAACCTCTCCCGACTCCAATACTGGGGAAAGGCGGCCGAACTCCTCGATGCGTTCCTTTCTAAATACCCAGACCCTGGGAAGAATATTTATCTTCCGTTTGCCCTCTACGACCGCGCGAACTGTCATTTTGCCGAAGACGAACTGGACCCGGCGCTGGTTAAATTGAATCGGCTCGAAAGTGAGTTTCCCAATAGCGATATCATGGACATGGCCTTCAATCTCAAAGGCAATGTTCTCCAGACCCAGGAGGAGTGGGACCCCGCGGAGACATACTATAAGAAGGCAATGGAACTCGCCAAGAGGCGGGAAAATACCATCGTGGTGGGTGAATCCCTCTTTTATCTGGTAGGACTTCTGGGTCCGGAGAAACGAGGGAAAAAAGAAAACCCACGGGTGAAGGATGCGATTCCCTACTATGATGAGTTCTGGAAGGACCACGGATCCGCTTCTCCATACAAGGCCCAGACAGCGGTCGCGGGGGTTCACCCTTTGACAGTTGTAGGCCGGGAGGAAGAAGCTCTGGAAAGACTACAGGGGGTCATCGCAGAACTCGCTTCTGTTGCGGGAGCTTTTGGATTGGAAGAGGCGATCAACTCTTACACCCGGGCATACCTGGCGAGTCACACGGAAGATGACCTCAAAGAGCACTATTACAATTTTCCCGGAATCGACTCGGGAAACAAGGAAGCTCAGGCCTTGCTTCGAATTGCCCTCATCACCGTCTTTGAGGAAAAAGGGAAGAAGGCCGACAAGGAAGAAAATGCCAATGAGAAACGCGCGGCAGATGCCATGGTAGGGGTCCTTTTCAGGGATCTGAAAGGCGAGTTCGAGCCGGCTCAGTTGACGAACTATGTGCTCGTGCGCGTCGGGGATTACCTCCGCGAAATGACCAGTACCCCAAGGAATGCGCTCCCCTACTACAGCGAGGTAGTAAGGCGGGAGGACCAGTCCTACCGGTTCAACGCGAACTTCGGATTGGCCGATATCCTTGGGGAATCAACAAGCCCGACCGAGAAGCAGAAGGCGGTCGAAAGTCTTGAGCACATCTTCAATAACGCTCCTCAGAAAAAACAAAAGGAGAGAGCTCTTTATCGGATCGTAAGTATTCTTGCGGCTAAGAAGGACTGGGATCTCGTTACAACTCGAGCCAAGGAGTATCTGACCACGGAAGGATTCCGGCGATACGCTGCAGAGACCTCCTTCTTCCTGTCGGAGTCCTACGACAAGCGTGGAATGCGTGAGGACGCGATTGTTGCCTATAACAATACCTGGGCCAGCTACACGGGACTAATCCGGATATCAGCACCCTCGATGAAGAGAGTGATGGAGTTGGTGTGGGAGCGCGACAATGGTGACGATCACCAGCAAGCTTACGAGATCGGATACAAGTTCCGTAAATCCACGGAGCATCTTCTGGGGCAGATGAAGGATGAGGAAAAAGAGCTCTGGGAGTCTGTGCGTGATCTCGTAAACCGCTACGAGGGGCATTCCTCGGTAACCAAGATCGTAGAAGAGAAGCCAAAGTGAAAAGCTAGCTCCTCAAACCCTAAGAGAATCACGATATGACTAAGTTAGTTTTAAGCTTCATGCTCCTATTTGCCTCCGGGGCAAAGGTTATCGCGGCAGATGCGATGGGAGTCATCATATACACTGAACCGGTGAGCAAGCAGGAGGACGTTCTCAAGGTCTGGATGACTGCAGCAAGCACGACTCAAATCGAATACAAGACTACTCCACAGAGTCTGAACCGGAGCCGGATCAAGCGATCAGCAGTGAAATCGGTGTATTTCTTCGAGCCTCCTGTTTTCAAGGAAGCGATGGATCTCTACGAGAGCCGGGACTATGCAGGGGCCCGGGAGAAATTCGCCGCATGCAAGAAGGCTTATGAAACGCTCGACGAAATCCGGGGGAATTACAGTGTCCTGGCTGGATTCTATGAGCTTGAAACTTGCCGTAAGCTTGAGGATCTCGAAGGGCTCAAAAAGCTGCTGGACGTGTATCAGGCGGACACCCTTGAGCGTGAGCATCAGCGTAACCAGTTGGAAGTTTATCCTGTGTGGGATGCGGTGCGGACGAAAAGCTGGCCCCGTCTCGATGCGCTTGTAAGAGAGGTTCTCGCCGAGAAAAAGTGGATCGGAGAGCACTTGGCTCAGTTGAAGTATTGTCATGGACTTGCCCTGGAGGGGTTGGGCCGGGATACCGATGCTCTGATTGCATTTAATGGTGCGTTTACTGCGGACTACACAGCCTCTGAGGAACTGACACAAAAGGCTGCACTCGCATGCCTCAGGGTTATCAAGGGCAACGACGAGGTCCGCCTCGCCATTCAACTATGGGGTACTGAAGATGAGGACCCTAATTCGACGGGATACTTTCTCCTTCAGGAAGGCGTGGCCCTCTGTGGTCTGTGGAAAAAATCCCTTGGAGGTGGGCAGCCTCTTCCCGCCGAGTTCGCCTCCCTGCTCCGTTACAAGGAGGATAACAAGCCAAAGCCAGAAGCAGAGGAGAAGGCGGACGAGGAAGGAGCTTAAGTTGCTCTGATCCAGCAAACCGTCCGGAAACTGGAATTCCGGTCTCTCGAATTGCAGCCTAGAGCTCGTCAGAACTAACTTGGGTCCGCGTTGCGGCCTTCTTCGATCAGGTGCCAGAATTGCTTGGACTGTGCGAGCTCCTCGTCTTCTGCCCCGAAAGATAGTTTCGAGCGAAAGAGAAAGTCCTGAAACGTATTCTTGTGAAGGACACGGTGCACCCGGACGTGGTCATCGAGGACCTCGAAATAGAACCTCCACTCCTTGGCGCGAAACCGAAAGAGCACCTTGTTGTCTCTCTCGATTCTGCCAAAGCGATCATCCTCCAGATTCTCGAGGTCCTCTTCCTTGACCTTGAACTCGTCAAGTAGTTCGAGTTGTTCCAGCGTGCCGAGTTGGGAGATCTCAGCGGCGCTAATCACGTTGAAGACTATCTGGAGCACGACCCAATCTTACACGTCGGAAATGAGGAGGGAACGGAAAATAGCGAGCAACCCATTACCGCAGGGCGTTTTCCTTCAGTGGTCATGCCCATCATGAGAATGTGGGAGATTCAGGGTGTGAGCAGCTTCGTGCTCCACCTGATGATAGATTTCCCGGATGGGGGTTCCGCTTGCGGAGGCCGCTGCCCGGCAGTCCTCATATTCGGGGGTAACCCGGCATTGTCCGCCTGGTAGCGTTGCGATCTTAACCCGGATCTCCCCGAACCTGGTCTTCACCACCTCGCTACGACGGGGTAGTGAATTTCGCTGTACTTCCTGGCGGCGCACTCCCAGGGTAGAGCTCTCATGGAAGAGAAGGTGTTCCAGAGAGTCGGCCTGCTGTGGTTTAGCAAGAACCTGAAGAAGTATACCGGGTCGGCCTTTCTTCATCTGGGCGGGAAGCACTGAGACATCGAGAGCTCCTGCTTCCATCAGGAGGAGGGAGAGATGGCCCACAAGTTCGGGAGACTCGTCATCAAGATTCGTTTCGAGCTGTATCAGAGTCTCGGTCAAAAGGTGGGAACTGTCTGCGGCATCACCAACAAGAAGGCGTAAAACGTTCGGAATTTCCAGATCGTTGGATCCGGCCCCGTAACCAATTGACTCGAGCGCCATCGGTGGGATGGGGCCAAACCCGTCTGCCACCTCCGAGAGAACAGCCGCGCCTGTTGGCGTTACAAGTTCAGCATCGATGGGACTGCCAGCGATAGGGCAACCTTTCATCAGCGCCAGAGCTGCTGGCGCAGGGAGAGGGATTTGACCGTGTGCACCAGTGACGAACCCGCGGCCGAGGGGAAACGGAGATACGCGAACTTGCTCGATCCCCATAGCTTCAAGTCCAGCGAGGGTTCCACAAACATCGACAATTGCATCGACCCCACCTACTTCGTGAAGGTGGACCTTATCGACGGTAGAGTCGTGAATTGCAGCTTCCGCTTCACAGATTCGAGTAAAGATCCTTGTGGCGGTTTTTTTGACACGCGCGGACAGGGAGCTGTCCTCAACTACCTTCACGATGTCAGCGAGGTGACGTTCGGGAGCATCGTCGCGCACATGGACATCGACCTTGACTGCGCTGAAGGCATTCTTGGAGACACGATTGATATGCAGGTGAAAGTCTTTCAGGTGAAGCTTGGAGAGTTCAGCTTCCAGTTGGGCAGCAGGCAGTCCCGCATCCACCAGCGCTCCAAGCATCATATCTCCGCTTGCTCCCGCGATACAGTCAAAGTAAGCCGTGCGCATGCGGGGATTGGAAAGGGTATCGGGCTCGAAGGAAAGCTTCAACCGGCGTCTTTCATGCCAGATCGCATGATTAAACTTGCGACCATTGCGGCGCCAAATCCGTTATCAATGTTGACTACCGAGACACCAGAAGCACATGAGGAAAGCATCGCGTGCAGGGCAGCTTCGCCACCTCTGGAGATTCCATATCCCACACTTGTGGGAACACCAATCACAGGGCACGCGACTAATCCTCCAATGACACTGGTGAGAGCACCTTCCATACCGGCAACGCTGATTACTACATGCGCTTCTCGGAGAGCCTCCAACTTATCCAGAAGCCGGTGCAAACCGGCTACTCCCACATCCGTCAGGCGCTCTACCCGATGCCCAAGGAACTCGAGGGTCTGGGATGCTTCCTCAGCGACGGGCAGATCGGAGGTGCCTGCGCATGCGACAACCGCGTAGGGATGTGCCTTTGCTTCTGGGCGGGACCCCAGAGCGAGCAGACGCGAAAGTCTGTCATAGCGGGCCTCTGGTAGCGCTTCTTCCACAATTCTAGCCTTCCGGCGGGAGACCCTGGTGGCGAGGGCCCGGTGATGGTTCTTATAAATCCGGTCGAGAATTTCAACAAGGTGCTCCCCACTCTTTCCCGCGCCGAAGACTACTTCGGGCGTTCCTTGCCTGAGCTCCCGGTGGGTGTCGATCGTTGAATGATCCAGATTTTCATATGGAAAATCCCGTAGCTTTTCCAGCGCATCGGTGGCCGTCACATCTCCCGCTGCGACCTGATTGAGTAGTCGTTCGATGCGTTCGGGATTCATTTTTTTCTAAGGACGTCATTCATGCTTCCCGAGCGGAATCCCGCCAGATCGAGCGCGGCGTATGGAAATCCTGCCTCCTTCATCGCCTTCGTGATCTGATCGCTCTGTTCCACGGCGAGGGGGAGTTCATCCTGACTCACCTCGATACGAGCTATCTGGTCATGATGTCGGACTCGAAGCTCTCGAAATCCCAGCGCCCGAAGCGACGCTTCAGCCCTTTCAACCTGTGCGAGTTTCTCTGGAGTGACCTCCGAACCGTAGGGAACTCTGGAGGAGAGGCAGGCGTTAGCTGGTCGGTTCCAGTTTGAGAGGCCCAGCTGTCGGGCCCATTCGCGAATTTCCCCTTTCCCTATACCGGCCTCCTGTAGCGGGCTGCGGACACCGTGCTCTCTTGCGGCTCGCAGACCAGGGCGATGATCGCCAAGATCATCAGCATTAGTGCCATCAAGAATCCACTGGAAGCCTTCCGCCTTCGCGTATTCGATCATGCATTGGTAAACGTTGGTCTTACAAAAATAGCACCGCTGGGAGTCGTTACGCTGGTAACGAGGGTCTTCGGTTTCCCGGCTCTGGACCACTTCGTGCGCAACTCCGATCTCGGCGGCGAGGCTCCGGGTGGCTTCTAGATCGCTTTTGGCAAGGCTTGGAGACACGGCGGTAATGGCTACCGCGTTGGCTCCGAGTTGTTCGCGAGCGACTCTCAGAACCAGAGTGCTATCAATCCCGCCAGAGAAGGCGACGAGAACACGCTCGAAATCGTGGATGATTTTTGAGGCCAGAAGCCGGGGAGAATCTTTCATGCGCAGACCATATGGCCTGCCCTTACGCAAAGGTATGCAGAGCGATTCGGCAAGACGGCAGGTACCTAAAGAGAGATTTTTCCATTCATGAGCCTGAATTATGAAGGGATGAATCGAGGTGTAGCACCCCGGCTTTATCCTTTTACCTCGACAGGGCCAGCGCCCCGTGCAAATCCTGCCGACCGTGAACGGTTGGACTCCAGCACCTCTTTTTTTTGTGTAGCAGCTCGGGTGCTAGTCCTTGTCAGTGTCTACTGGCTCAGCAATGTCTCCTGTGTGACAGGGCGAACAGCGTCCGATACGATTGCCAAGACCGTGCCGAAAGATAATTATCAGCCAACCCAACCTGATCATGAATAAAGAAAAGATCCGTAAGTATCGGCCCTTTCCTGAAGTTGGGCTTGCGGACCGCCAATGGCCTGACCGGACGCTAGCCACGGCACCAGTGTGGTGTTCCGTGGACCTGAGGGATGGTAACCAGTCTCTCCCGGTTCCAATGAGTGTGGAAGAAAAGCTTGAAATGTTTGAGTTGCTGGTTGAGGTCGGATTCACCCAGATTGAGGTAGGGTTTCCTTCTGCTTCGGAGACCGAATTTAACTTCCTTCGACGCCTTATCGATGAAGATCTGATTCCGGAAGGAGTCAAGGTGCAGGTTCTCGTACAGGCTCGAGAACATTTGATTCGACGGACCTTTGAGGCGATTGATGGGGCAAAGAATACAATCGTCCACATGTATAATTCGACGTCCCCTTTGCAAAGGCGGATCACATTCGGGGATGCCAGCCGGGAGGATATCAGACAAATGGCGGTTGACGGGGCCATGATAGTCAGGGAGCTGATCCCAACTGTCCCGGGCACCAATGTAGACCTCGAGTATTCGCCAGAATCGTTTTCAGACACAGAACTGGAGTTTGCGCTGGAGGTGTGCGAGGCGGTGATGGACGTATGGCAGCCAACCCCTGACAAGCCGGTCATTCTGAATCTCCCTGCTACAGTTGAGTGGACGACCCCAAACGTGCATGCCGATCAGATTGAGTGGTTCTGTCGGAACGTAAAGGATCGGGAGAGTGTTCAGGTTTCTCTTCATACGCATAACGACAGGGGGACTGGAATCGCTGCTACCGAGCTCGGCCTTTTGGCGGGGGCAGATCGGGTTGAGGGGACACTGTTCGGGAACGGCGAGCGAACCGGGAATCTGGATATCGTGGTTGCGGCGCTCAACATGAACAGTCATGGGATAGAAACTGGCCTTGATTTTACGGATCTACCCAGAATCAGGGAAGTCTACGAGCGCACCACACGAATGGAGGTGCCTGATCGCCAGCCGTATGCAGGAGAACTCGTATTCACCGCTTTTTCCGGAAGTCATCAAGACGCTATCAAGAAGGGATTCGACAGGCGCAAGAGTGATATTTCGGAGGCGAATGGAGACTCTGTGAAATGGGGAGTGCCCTACCTTACGATTGACCCTGAAGACATTGGCCGGAGTTATGAGGCAATCATTAGAATCAATTCTCAGTCAGGGAAGGGAGGCGTGGCCTATATTCTTGATCGCGAATACGGATTCGACCTTCCCAAAACGATGCACCCACAGGTCGGCAAGCAAGTCTATGATCTTGCGGACCAGCTTGGCCGGGAGCTGAATCCGGCGGAGGTGAAGGACGCCTTCTTCCGGTATTTTGCCAATGTCGTAGAGCCCCTTCAGGTCGTCAGCTACGAGCTTGAACAGGATCCTGATCAGCGGGGCACGGTCAGTTGCCGTGCTGAGGTTCGTTTTGGTGAAGAGTCGCGGATTATCGCCGGACGGGGGAATGGGCCCATCAATGCGCTGGTCCACGCGCTTGAGGAAGATGGGAAGAAGGACTTTGTCCTCACCGATTATCGTTCTCATTCTCTTAGGGATGGATCCAGCTCGGACGCTGCAGCCTACGTACAGCTGAAACATGATGATGGTAGCTTGATCTGGGGCGCAGGAATTGATTCCTCGATTGAAATGGCAGGCCTGCAGGCCCTTGTGAGTGCTTGGAACCTCCTGCGGTAATGGTCCTCCCGAGACGAGGCCCATTTACCAGACTCCAAGCTCCAGAAGCTGACTCTTTG
>CETE01088552.1_pt1 | contig 18089 bp, 7 predicted proteins | sample 531241 | NCBI WGS metagenome assembly CETE01 (sample SAMEA2622336, study PRJEB7988) | marine metagenome | biome: marine biome (ENVO:00000447); feature: deep chlorophyll maximum layer (ENVO:xxxxxxxx); material: "saline water (ENVO:00002010), including plankton (ENVO:xxxxxxxx)" | depth 30 m
GAGGGATAAACCCTGTTCTAGTATTGCATTATTGCCAAGCCGTCTTTGTATATTACACTAGCAACCCCCCTGGCAGTCACATTCACAGTAATAGAATCTGATAGGATTATATCAGATTCTAAAACATTATGACAATCAAAAATGAGTTCAAGTCTTATAGAATCATATCTAGAGAGAGGTATTGAAGAACCCCCAAAAGCTTTATTTGAAAGTGGATAGACATAACAATTATTAGAATTAAACTCCCTTTTATCAGAAAAGTATTGATTACTATATAAACCCAGGGATTTATTTGAAATTCCTCTAATGAAAGCACCGTCTAGTATAGAATGTGATTTGGAATTTAAAAACAATTGCGCCGTTTTTAAATATGGAATCGTGAAGGCATTTATATATTTTACATTGATTATTAAATGTGATGTATAAATAGATAGTTCATCTAAAATAACTGATACAATTTTACCATTAGGAACGTTTATAAATTTATTATTAATGCTTTTGGATAATTTTATTTTTTTAGTTATTCCATTATATGTTTTTTTCATGGCATCCATTTCTTCCCTGTTAATGATTAATTTTTGTCCATACATTTTAGAATTAAATGAAATCTCAGGATTCCAAGGTTGTGGGACATTTGTTACATATAAACCCTTTCCCGAGGACACTCCCGTTGTTTCGTAGCGCGCCCCATGTTCTACTAAAGAACTTGGAACACCATTATGAGACCCATCTTCTATTTTAGTAGTTACATGAGGAACTGTGTATATAGGGGCGGTATAACCTTGCATAGCTGATACATTATCTGTATTCCAAATGTTTTTTACTTCATTATAATAAACTTTTACTGTAAATCTAGACTTAAATTTGGAATCATCTAAAATTCCCGCTAAAAATCCATTTTCAGAATTATCTGTAAAATTATTAAACCTAGATTCTACTGAACTTGTAAAACTAGGTATAGGTATTGTTATATTGTAACTTTTTCCGGGTATCCATTTCTCATTTGTTTTTTCTTTACGCGTACCATCGCTTAGTGATCTACCGGTCGAGTTTGATAATACAGTATTATATAAACTTTCGGTCATTTCCGTTGAGTATATAGATAAAAGATCTTCATTTTCTAGTGTTTGCCATACTTTGTCGTTTACAATTATTTCTATCTTTTTGATTATGTCTAATAAAGGAAAGTCAACCTTTGACTTTAAGTCTGAATCAGCCCATTCAGGATTTTGATAATCCCCCTTTAAAGGAGGGTAATTAGCCCCGTCTGGTACAGATGTAAATTGTTTATCCCATTTGATAGGTTTTCCTATATCAGGTAGATTAATAAAATCTGTTATATCATGATTTAATCTTCTCTGTGCATCATTTACAATATTGTATCCATCTGTAAAGGTCATGTTTCTGGAATTTTTGTCTTTTTCGGGCGGTATTAAAGTTTCATTATATTTATACAAACCTAAATTAAACACATAGGATCTACCAACTTCTTCTTCAGTTTCTCTAGTATGAGAACGACGACTTGTATCAGCGAGTAATTCAGATGATATTGGATCACCTTCGTCTATAACATTTTGACCTATAGAATAAGCCGCTGTCATGCCTCCACCTGGATACCAGTCTAGTTTTTCTTGAATCTTACCTATTGTAGACATTAGTGGAGCTCCAGCTAGAATGAATTTTCCATCACCATTCATAGAAACAGAAATTCCCAATCCGTCTGCAGTTCCTTTGTATATTCCATACTCACCATATGTACCAGGCCAAGACTTTTGATCATTTTCATTTTTTTCTCCGCTACTCGCATCTATTTTTAAAACATTTTCCCAATTTCCTGATATGTATTCGTATACATGTACAAAACCGTTTGCAACTCTTTGTCTCTCAGAACGCATTCCTAAAGAAGCTGGACTTTCTGAAGTCCTCCAATCTGTTACTTGTCCTAATCTGGTATCATAAAAAGCTCCGCCTCTATCTTTAATATATTTAGCATTTGCGTCTTGAGAGGCTTGAAATTCAAACGGATCATTTGGATTATTTCTATTATGTAGAACATTTAATCTACCGTTAACCGTTTCTTGTCTAACAGGTGTGGTATAATTTATATTAATTTGTCCTCCGGCTCCGGAGTAATTTGATTGATAATAATAAAGTGTAAATTCGTCAGGCTGTACAGTTATTGTTGTTTTGTAAGCAGCGGTATCGATTGTAACACCATTTGTATACTCTACACCACCCGCATGTGTACCATCTGATGTTGTAGAAAATTTAAGTTGATTTGGTTGCCAATTAAACTCATAGGTCTTACCAACTATTAAGTTTATAGTCGGGGCTGTATGTTCGCCAATCATATAATAACTCTGTTGAGAAACGTTAAAGTCGTAACCCATGGAATATACATGAGGATTTGATGTACTACCGTCTGATATGTTAATTTGCCCCCCAGCTGTTGAACCAAGTGAATTGTTTCCAGAATAATAATATAAAGTAGTTTGTCCTGGTTGTACGGTTATTGTTGTTGTATATAAACTATAATCAACTGTAACACCATCTGTATACTCTGTACCACCCGAGTGTGTACCATTTGGAGTTGTAGAAAAAAGAAAAGGATGAGATCCATTGCTACTCCAGTCAAAAACATAAGTATATCCCTCAAATAAGTTCAAAGTGGGATTGGAATTGCCAATACCAATTATATCATAACGCCAATCTTCATAAATCCCAGATTCACCATACTGACTGGTATTTACTGTAAATGATAATCCATTTACACTAACTTGATTTTGAATAGTTAAAAACAAATTATTTGTTTCATCTCGGGATATTGTCTTTTTTAATGGATTTTCGTCTAAAAATCCATATGGAGAACCTGCTGCTAATTTTGTACCATCCTGGTTAAATGACAAGGAATATCCTAAAAACGAATTTTGATCACCATATTGTTGACTGCTTAGGTTGACCATTCCATAAGTGTCTATATCATATATATCTATTCTCCCAGTTCCTATATCATAATCAACATTACCAACTGCAAATCTACTACCATCATAGTTTATGGTTACAGATTTTCCATCTCCGCGCCTTTCATTTCCATCCCCGTGCCATAACCAGCGCCATCTTCTGATCTGCCCTTCTTGAGGTTCATCTAAACGATATACATTAAGACTATTGCTTTCAGAAGTATAATAAATTTGACCTCCCATATTAGGATGATTACCACAGTAATAATAAAGATCAAACATGATGTTCCCCCAGTCACCAGGACTATACGCGTTGGTTACAGTAAATGTTGTTGTGTAAGCAACTGTATCAACAGTAACACCCGCTGTGTACTCTACGCCACCTCCGTGAATACCATCTGGTGTTTGAGACAAAAGGAGAGGGTGATTATTGTCAAATGACCAATCAAATACATAAGTACACCCCCTGCGTATATATAGTGGTTGTGTAGTAATTCCATCTAATGTATAAACATTACCGTTACCCGAAGCAATTTTACCTACAGTTATATTATAGACTTCATTTGCTCTTGGAGATGGATTACCAATTACATAAGTTTTACCATCACCCGATAATGCTATACTCCCAGGATGATTTATCGCATTAAGTTCAACAGCGTGTTCAAAACTGTTTTCAACCCACTCTGAAGAATTAGAATCCCAATCATATATTTTTACACAATGACGTTTTGTCCAATCGGGCTGTTGTGGATGATCTATTTTAACAAGAGCTATTCTATTTCCGTCTGCCGATAATGAAAGAGTAGATCCAAATTCTGATCCAAACGTATAATTAGTTGGAAGATTTCCATTTGTAATATCTTGAACTCCGACTATGGGCTCAGAAATTAAAGTCTGACCCACGCCAAAACTTGGTGGCATAGTAGTAGATGAATATTCGTCTCTTGATATCCACTTTTTTGTATTTGAATTATAATCATATGTATTAAAGTAATTATTAAATCCACCTGCCGCGCCTATAACAATACGATTTCCATCAGCACTTAAATCAACGTGACTATTGTATCCATTAGATACATTCCACATATGTCCTCTTGGAAATACAGATAATTTACTATTTGGAGCCCTAAAAATTTTACTCAAAGACCATGTGCCATTATTTTTTTTATAAACTCTTACTAAACCCGGACGACGAACTCTTGTATTACCAGTAGCACTAGTTCCAGTCTCATATTCATCACCAAACATCCTACCTTGTGATACAGCATATGTATTTCCATCGGAGCTTATTTTTGTACAAAATCCGTTATAATCTGATTGGTAAAAAACTAAATTATCTGGTCTTCTAGGGGGGTCTTCAACAACTTCTATTTTTTGTAAATATGTTATTTCTGTTCCATCTGAAGGTGTTGTAGAACCAAAATATTCAGGGATTTCTCTTCTATCTTTTTGAAGACCACCTAATGATCTATCGTTGTATTGATTAACTAGAGTATTAATGTCTTCTTTATTAAGATATGAAACAAATAAATCATTAGCAAGAATACCCGGTGATGCGTATATTCCGTAAGTACCATCTTCTTTTAAATCTATAAACTCACCCCCTGTTTTTTTTATTTTTTCAGAATCTGTATAAGATAAATATTTTGGCATATAAGAAGACGCATACGGATTTAGAATTGGGTGTTCAGAGCAAGGAATATTACTCGGATTTATAATATTATCATGACCCCTTTTGTTTTTAATCGTGCTAAGTGATTCAGGTTTAGAAAGTAATTCGAATGACATTTCTCTTAATGTTTTAAAAATTACGGTATCCCATTTAGTAGAGTCGGTACCATAATTTATTTCAAATACAACTTCTATATATTCCGTGTTTATCTCACTAGAGCTTATATAATTAACATCTCCTTCAAATGTACCATAACCTTTAAAAACGCTATATAATTTTAGAAATGTTGTAAAATTTTGCGCGTATGTGGCTCCAAGTCCTAAAGAATTAATATCACTTAATGTGTATATAGTTTGAGGAATTAATACATTTACTCTACTACGGGCTACAAATGCTAGTGGTGGCGAGGGATTTATTACGGTGGGTTGCGGATTATCAATACATTCTAGACTGGGAGTCCACGGAGAATAATTTGAAATGGAATTCTTAAAAGAAAAATTCATAGATAAGTCAAATTGAACAGTATCTTCATTTGATGGATTACTACCATTAGGACCGAATCCAATATAATCACCTATTCCAGTTGTTATCTGTGATCTAGGAGAGTTGAGAAGCATTATTTTATTAAGAATACTAAATGTATTTCCAGTTGTAGATGTTATATCGAAAAAAATCCTGGGTTCTGATGCTAGTGTACTTTGATTACTTGATCTAAAGTATAAATCACTAATGATAGCTTTGGTAGATAGTGCATAATCATTTACTTGTTCAGTTGTTACATCTATTCCTCCAAATGTGGCGGGTTTCCAAAACTGGAACAAAAGTTTATCTACCCCATTTATTTTTTGTATCTTACAAGTAATTAATCTTTGTCCAGGGTAAGGTTCAAAGGATGATATTTTAGAATCTTCATATATTGACATTAACCTTATTGTTTTATCATTAAGACTTGCCTGTTTAGTTCCAGTACTTATATTACCTGTTAAAACATCTTCATTAATATCGAATACGTTTCTAAACCCTTTGGGTTCTCCTGTATAATGTCTTATATTTCCGGGCCAATTATTGTATTTATTAACAATATCAGGATCAAGATTTTCATTCATTGTATATGTTGAAAACACATTAGATAGATTAACACAATACCTGTCCAACAATTCAGTATTTATAACTGGTTGACCATTATCTTTTTCAACAACTAAAGATGCTATACATTGCGGATGGTTGTTAAGACTACTATTTATAACAGATGTCATACCCCAACTTACCCCTGTATCTGCTCCTTCTCTACCTATCCAATAATCCCAATTTTTATTTGGTGTATTTACAACTGTTGATGTTATATTCCCAGACCAGGTTCCAAAATTGTTATTCACTCCTATTGTATTCATGGTTGTTTCTAAAGTAGAACAATAAGATGAAGACTTGCTTTGAAGTTCACCAACAGTAACCGTATTGGGAAATGTGGCGGATATTTGATAATGTTCTGTATTAGAACCGGAATTTACATAAAATTTTTTTACATCAATCTCTCCGAGGTCTTTTAATTTTTTATCGTTTAAAATATTAGCCACTTTAAGATCTGTTTCTTCTCTAACAGATGGATTTGTATATTCATCTTTAAATTTATTTCTAACACCGTTATGGTAATAACTTTGCATTATATTAAATGATCTAGTCCTGTCTAGAGAACTTATAAAATGACTATTTACATCATAACAATTTGACGCAGTTCTTCCCTGTTCTTGTATAAAATATTCTCCTAAACTAACGCCTTTATCTCTCTGGTATATTACTTTTTCATCAACAGATGGATCTAAATAAACGTCTTTACAATCAAAATCTTGTATCAAGAACAGGTCTTTATCCTTCTTAAGAACATCCTGGATTTCTTCCCATGCTTGTGCCCTAGGAGCAGAGTCTGGAGTTACCCCCCAAACTCCTGGTAAACTTACAGCTTCTGTTGGAAGACCATAATTATCTACAGCATCCATTCCTCCGTCGCCGAATCTATACCCCGAACCTAAATCATTAACATCTGTAAATAAATGTTTCCAACCATTTGGGAAACCTATATGAGTAGATTTAGGGTAAGTATCCCCTTTTGAAACACCTCTTATATACCATCCTTTTTTTTCCTGTTTAGAAGAATCAGTTAAAGCATCTCTTGATGATGGTTTTTGTAATAAAGTTGTTATAGTTTTTGGACTTAAATCAAAATCAAGAGGGGTATCTGGTTTATTAAATTTAACTGTAAGACATAAATAAAGATCTCCTATACAATCTGTATGATCGTCTATAGAAAAAATTTGGACTCCTCCCCAAAAAGCGGATTTTGAATTTCCTGATATAGTTAATTCAGATAATGAATGACCATGTATTATCTGTTTAGTTTTGTCATTTTCGTTAAAAAAAACAGATTTTGAATTTGAGTCAATTGTATTTGTTACAGATAGTGATTGGGTACCCTCTCCATTATATGATTCTATAGAAGCATAATATCCCGCTATCTCTTTTTGTGACATATATAATTAACTTTATATTTTATTGTTTTAAATTAATACATTTTAATTGACGAACCACCATTATAATAATATATAATGGTTTCTCCTCTACATGTGATATTTACATAAGAATGTTCTGGAATAGAAATACCATCATCTGGTATCCCACCATTAACCGTGAAAAAAAGTCTTAAAACTATATCGTCAAATCTATCAAGCGGTAGAGAAGATCCTCCAAAAGCTCTAGATGCAAGTGGGAATACATAATAAAGTTTATCTAAATTTTCATACTCACATTTAAATTCGTTTGAATAAAGACCTAAAGAATTTCCTGCCATTAATAAACCGGAAGACGGTATTTTACCAGAATATGTAATCCCGTTTAAAAAGAGCTCCGCCGATTTTATATATGGAATTTTATTTTTGTCTTTTATTCCAGGAAAATCCAATGATATTATAAAATGTGAACTATATAATGAAAAAGTATCCAGTTTAATATCTATATACATTTCTCGGTGAATTATTTCAGGAAAGTTATAAAATTTTATATTTTGACTAGATTTGACTCTTTTATCTATTTTTTCATCATTAGATATATTTTTTAAAGATGTTTTTTCTTCATCACATAGAGATATATATTCCCCGTACAACGCTGTAGATAATTTTATCTTAGGTTCCCATAATTTTGGAACATTTGTTATGTATTTTCCGATTTGATCAGAAGAATATAAAGTGTAAATAGGAGCTTCATATCCTTGATAAGCATATACGTTTGATGTATCAAAAATATCGTCTACGTTTGCATATTCAACTCTTATTTTTATTTTTTGTGGATTACTTAAAAAATTTAAATAACTTTCCTGACTATGATTTGAATAGTTATTTTTAAGTTGTTTTGAATTACCGGATAAAATTGGAATGGGGATAATAGCTTGATATTTTTTACCCGGGATCCATTTTGAATCTCCGTGTGTTTCTCTGGTTCCGTCTGATCTGACAAGACCTGAACATTGAAGTTGTAAACTATTATATGAACTTTCTGATAACTCTGTTGCGTGTATAGATTGAATGTCTTCGGTTTTTAAAGTTTGCCAAACTTGAGTTCCATATTGGAATTCAACACTTTTTATTATATGGGATAATGGTTTATTAACTTTGGTTTTTAGATTAGATTTAGCCCAATGTGGGTTATTATAATCTTTTAATTTAGGAGGGTTGACAGCCTGATCTGGAACAGTATCCCATTGTTTTTTCCAATTCATATAAACTACTTTATCTCGGGATGAATTGGGTAAATTAGCAAAATCAGTTATGTCGTGATTTAATTTTTTCTGAACTTCGTTTACTAATTTAAACCCATCGTTATAAGTCATCTTTTTCTTTAGTTTATCCCCTTTTGGTATTGTTTCTGTGGTGTTATACACCGTTTTAAGATTATACACATAAGATCTTCCAACGTTTCTATAACTTCTACGGGGTTTGGCAATAGTTGTTCCAATAGTTGACATAAAAGGTGCTCCAGATACAATAGTATTACCATCTGCACTCATAGAAACTGACCAACCTAAACCTTCACCAGATGACTCTTTATAACTTAAATGATAATATTCAGGAGGATAATTGATGTCTCTTTCATTATTTTCACTACCCCCGTTAACTAAGAAATAATTAGATATAAAATCTATCCCACCATATTGACTCCATTTGGTGTCCCATGACGTTGATAAATCTCCCTGATATCTTACGCTATTATAGATTACATCCATATTATCTGATGCATTAGGATTAAATTGTTCTCCCGCTAAATGTATATTATGAAAATTCTGTGAAGATACATGACTGTGAGAATCACCTGGATTTTTTTCTCCGGATTCCCCGTTTATAGAATCAATTATCTCTGTTACAGTATCGTTTAATATCTCGTACACCTTTAATTTTCCTGACTTTAATTTAGGTCCTTTAGTTATATAGAAAATGTCGTTTGGGTTTCCATATGTTCTTGCTAATCCTTGAGCCTTTTCAACCTGTACCAATCTTCTTGCGGAAACTGAAGAACCCTCTTGAGGAACTCCACTTCTAGGAAATATAGAATTAGGCTGATTCTGAATAGAATAATCTCCAATGGGCGCATCTTCATATGAACTACAAAAAGGAATTTCAGATGCTATAGCGGCCTGTTGAGTTCCTAAAAGAAGACTTTGTGGTGGAAATTGAGGCAAGTCAGGTGTATAATTATTATCCTCATTTGGTAAACCCACTACTATTCTACTACCATTATTAGACATAGAAACCGAACAACCAACGCCACATGGGATTTCATTATAGACCCCGTGTTCATCAATAAATTGAACCCATTCTCCAATATTAATATTTGTAGGTATTCCATTCTGCGCGGGATCTGCAAGCGTACTATTAAAATTCACGCGTTTATCTATCTGTGTTTGTATATTAGAAGATGTTACTCTAGTATAAATTCTTAATATTCCGTCCTTTACTGGTGTATCAGGGGTGCCATAAACACGACTGAACCCCGTTGTTTGACTCTGTCCTGTACCAACGCCGCTAGTGTTCACAACATTATGCTCCCCTATTATAATTCTAGAACCGTCTCCTGATATAGTTACGGGTTTACTATTTATTATGTCACCACCTTGACCCGGTTCTAATTCTTCGGCAGATGGAACGGGTATATTATTGGGATTGTTTAACTCTAACTGCGTCGCGGAGAGCGACCCATACGGTAGCTGATTTATGTCAGTAGGATTTGTAAATCTTAGATTTAAAGTTTGTATGTTAACCCATATTCTAGCCGTAAAAGAAAATTCCCATACATGTACCAGATCTGTTGAAAAATTAGCAGTTACTAAAGTCTGTCCGTCACTAGTTAATGATATACAATCTGCTATACCAGTTGGTTGAACACCATATTCAATCCATTCACTATTTTCTGTATCCCATTGATAAACCAGGGCAGAATCTTTATAACGAGTAACTGCTAAAATGCTTCCACTTGCAGATAATTCCACGTTATTACCAAAACCACTACCCCATACATCATCAGGTAAGGGATATATACCAGCTGAAACTCCGTGATTATTAAATGTATAGCTACTATTACCTGTATAAACATATCCTGGTTTAATATAATAATCTTCGGCTCTATTATTTATTGCCTCTGGTCCAGATATTTTATACTGTTTCAATTTCCAATTGGTACCATCGTAATCATAAGTTGATACAGCATTATTTGGCCCCCCTGCTTCTCCTATTACAACACGACTCCCGTCATGATTAACCGCTATATGATGTTTACATCCAGGGGCCCAAGGGGTTTTCTGAAGAATAATCGGGGGACCTATTGGAGAAGATTGTGTCCCACTGGAGTATTTTGGATGTATAGGATCGAAATATATATATTCCTGAATACCCGGTCTTTTTATAGATTTAGAACCCTGTCTAAATCTCAGATATTTATCTTTATCAGCCTCAAATACTGTATTTAATACCCAGTTATCTTCGATTTTTTTATATACTCTAATTTTTCCCCTTCTGTAAACAGTATTAGGAAATAATGCAGCTCCATTTTTTAGAGCATTATCCCAATCGTTATTATAAGTAGAATTTGGATTAAGTCCGACATCATCAACCTTCTTTTGAGGATTCCATGTTTCAGGCTCTAGACTTTCAGCTGTTGCATGAAGGTTATTTCTACTGAGAAAATTTTGATAGCCATCGCGATTTCCGTACATCCTACCCTGGCTTAAAACCATGGTATTACCATCTCCGCTAATAACACACGCATATCCATTGTGATCATCTTCTTGATGGCGTATATCTTGAGGCAGATCTTCGGGGTCTGCTATGGGGTGTATTTTATCTAACGTAATAGAATAACTATTATCCGGTAGAGGAAGAGATACTTCGCTATTGGGAATTAAATCTCCTATATAACCCCCAGTCTGACTATAAACTTCTTTGGCTCCAACTCCAGTTTTACTTAGAAGGTCTTTTTCTTTAATAATTACATTAGACACAATTAAGCTTCCATCTTCTATTAAATATAGATTATTATTAGAACCAACTCTATATTTAGGTTCAAATGGAGTAATTATATTTCTGACTATCCCTAATGAATAAACTTCACCGTGAATGAATATTTTTTCGCCCTTGCCGTGTGTATGATTGTATACACTATGCGGCCACCCGAGAGGAGATTTACCTCCTTGTGAACCGAAAAAAAATGCTACGGAATTTTCACCGTCCTGACTTCCGGGTAATCCCATATATTCATCCCCCTGATAACCAACGGTTGGGCCCTGATTTGGATACGGGGTTTTACTTAACGTAGTTGTTGTTGAATCATTATAATAGTCTACTAATTTTACAACATCGTCAAAAGTTAAATATGATATAAAAAAATCATCGGCTAAGATACCCGGCGATGAATATAAACTATATGTTCCATCTTTGTTTACATTAAAATGTTCCTTACCAGTTCTTATTAATTTTTTAGAATCGTTGTATGATAGATATTTAGGTATGTAACTTAAATCATGTGGTCTATAAGTTGTTTGATAACTAGACTGTACTAAAGAATCGTTTATAAAATTATCTTGTCCCGCGTAGTTAGGACTAGATCTTAATGTATCACCATAGAACCCTTTCATTATAAAACTCATTGGTCTAGGATCTCCTAAAGAGTACTCTTCTCTATCCTTAAATAAATCTAATTTGTGTCTATTGGTTCTCATATCCGGATTAAAAAGATATTCTTTAATATTTATTCCGTAATAACCATCCTCTTTTAAAAAATCACTTAAACTTGGCCTGGAAGTCGGAGGAATAGGAAAGTTTTTAATTTGTAAAAATTCTCTTGGTTTAAAATCCCACTCTGGATATACTGGAAGATCATCAGGGTGCATGAATGGGTGAATATTATTTAATTTACTGGGATAATTGGGCGCCGAAGTATCTTCTTCCCATCCATTTGGATATCCTACCTGACTCCCCTCTGGTAAATTAGAACCTTTTGCTATTCCTCTAATTCTATACATTATAGGTTCCGTTAAATCCCAAAGGGTTATAGATTCTTTAGTAGATGGTCTTCTAAGTAATGTGGTTAAAGTTTCGGGGGGTCCATTATTTAATGGAGTATCTGGTATATCTAAATCAACTAAGACAGATAAATATATATTACCCAGAGCATCTATATCTTGAGATACTTCAAAAATTTGAGTTCCTCCCCAGGATTCGTCTTTTGTGGAAATTGAACTCGGTATTTGTTTAGTATTAACACCGTGAATCAGTTGTTTAACATTATCATTATCATTCCAAAAAACTGACATAGAATAATCTACCTCGCTTATTTTATCTGTTACAGCTAATGATTGAGTACCTGTATTATCATAAGATGATATAGCATTATAGGCCCCTGTAGCCATTTTATAATATAATATAAAGAATATATTTAAATATGTATAAATCTTTATATTATTTTTATATGTTAAAACTACTCTAGGCAGCAAATGATATAGAACCACCGACTGTAGTCTGGACGGTAGTACCAATAGCTGTGGCTACAAGTTTTGGGTAATCCTGTGTTGTCCAGTTTTTATTATAAATAAAAGGCGTGATATGAAAGCTGTGCTGGTGACCCCCCTGCCAAGCCGCATTACCTAACGGCGTCCCATGATAAAGAGATGTTCTAATTCTTATATTTAACTTAATGCTATTACATTTAGAAAATGGAACACCAGCTGTGCTAAAAGCTTCATCTGCTAGTTTTATGGCGTATATTCCACAAGCTTCTTTGTTGTTTTTTAAACCAAATTCATCTAAATTTTTTATATCAAGAGATGTTGCAGGAATAAACCCGGTTCTATTACCCCCTATAACTAATTCAACGGAATCTAGCCAATTATTAACATAACCAACTGGGGGTACTAAAGGAAGAAATTTATCTGATATATCATGACCTGCTGCTTCAACGTTTTCGAGTATACCGTTGTTATAAGTACCCTCATAAATATTTGAATTATTAGTTTGAGTCAACCCATAAGCCGGGTTATAGACTACAGGTAGGCTCTCGGTGGGGTAACGGGTATGAGGAATCTTAGAATAGGGTCTCATCATAAAATCACCATCATTATTTTCTGGAACAAGGGGTCCAGCAGATTCTTTATCGTTAACTCCGCTCCACCAGCCATCAAAAAGTGGTTTTTTGGGCCATGGTCCATAATCAGCGCCGGAGGCGGCGGATGCGAGCTTTCCTCCGTCATATCTAGTTCCTTTGGTGAAAGGCCATGGCTGAGAAAGTGGACTATTTGTAATAAAAGTACCGTCTTTATCAACGCCGGGCATACGTAATGAAAGTAAAATATGACTACAATTAACATCAAAATTACTGATATCAAAGCTTATCTGCTTATACTCACCGATACCCGAGGGGACAGGACTCAAATTGGCGTTGCTATAATCAGCATTAGGAACTGTATAATCCATTACAGGGCTTACTATATCCTTAGGATCTGGATACTCAATAGACTCAGATGTTTTTAATACACGATTAACTATATTATTTCTAATGAAGTTTTTCTCAGTTTCTGTAATAGTGTGAGTTGTAACTGTTACAGACGTGGACCATTTCCAATTTTCAGGAATCATAGAAGCGTTACTTGTTAGTTTTTGAATTCCGAATAAAGGCCATTTACCACCGCAACCCTGGTGAAGACCCTCATGTTCGTGGTTAGTGGAGGGTACATTTATTGCTTCTAAGAATGTTGTTTCAGGATCAAATTTGTTATAATAAACCTTCATGGATAGTGTATTTGTTGTAGATCCGGCCTGTAAAAACGCGGAATTCATTCTAGAAGATCTTCCAGTGAATGGAATAGAAATTGACCATTCAGCAATATTATCCCTAACCGCTTGTGTCCCATTACTGGTGGTGGCACCAAAACTGTCGGTGGTCATATTTGGTCTATTAAAATTCGTATATATATTAGGATAATCTAAAGTATCTATATTACTTCCGGAAAAATTACAGGTAATACCGTTTTCGGTTAAATTTCTTGCAAAAATAGCATCTGGTGTAAGAGTATCTACAATTAATCCGCCTAATTTTATTTCTATTTTATCTATTAAACTAAGTAATAACGTATTTGAAAAATATATAGCCGTACTATTGGCAAAAGACGTTTTATTATTTCCCGCGTCTCTCCCGTCTTTGATATCAAATCCTAATCTAAGGGTTAAATTTATATTGCTGATAGCGTCTATATCATCTGGTAAATTAAAGATGTCATGGTTACTAGTTTGAGATGGAAGCCCGCTTGGGAAACCCTTAAGACTCCCTGTAATAACACTCTGACCAGTTCCATTTATATATTTTGTAGTACACTTTGTTAAAAAATCCGATTCTATTAGAGTGTCTTCTTTATATTTATTAGCCCTACATACAGATTGTGAACCAGTTGAATTAAACGTCGTCATGGCTACATTTTCTATACCCATATCTTTTATTATTATACACGATTATTTTTTTTTAAATAAAAACGTTTAAATTGTATTATTTTAATAATAATGTATATTAATACCAATGTCAGATTTTGAATGTAATATTGAAGATTTAATAGATTCAGATAGAAATAAAGGGGATAATAAAATTAATTTAGAACCTATTAAACAAGAAACTACAGTAAAATTAGATGATCAAAGACCTCAACGACAAAACAATATACCTATCCCGAAAAAAAAAATTTCTAATGATATAAAAAAACCTGAAAAAGAAAATGTAAAAGATTCGGTGATAGAGGTGATTTTAAATGACCTGAAAGATAAAAAAAATCATAAAATAATTGCTGCAATTATCTTTTTATATCTTTTATTGAATTCCCAACCGATTTATAAATTGATTTATGATATGTTTCCCTATTTAATGGATTCTGTTACAAAGATTAATATAAAGGGACAGATTTTAATAGCTATTATAATTTCCATTGCAGTTATAATTTTAAAATCTAGCTTATTTCAGTAATCATTTCTTTTTAGACTTAGGTGGTCCTAATGATTGAGTTTTATTAGTAATTCTGTTTTCCATATTAAATAGTATATTCTCTAGTGTAAATTTTTCAAAAACGGGAATTTCTTCTGATTTTATTTTTGGTTTTTTCCAGCCAAGCGCACTTTCAAGTCCTGGCGTAATAGGTATAGGAGCACTTTGATAATCTCTACAACAACCAAACTCTCCCTCACTCTCAGATAGACACTTTTGACAAAATCCCGATGGAGTTAACTTAAAGTAAATGTTATTATGAGAATGAAAATCTCCTTTATTTTGACAATACTTAGATTTTGTTGCTATGATATAAACAGGGTTTTCTTTAGATTTTTGTATGATACGAATATCTTCAGATTTATACAGTGGCATAAAGTTCTTAAAAAATTTAATTATAGCCTGATATTCATATGAATCTTTATCAAGTCTTACGAATCCCTTTTTTGTTGAAGTATCACCAGCGTCTTCTGTTTCTTCATAAATCTGAAGATTGATAGTTTTTGTAATTTCATTAATATTAGTTCTTACACTTGTTTGTTTGATAGCCAATAAATTATTACTAATGTATTCTTTTGTTAGTTCAGAATCTACAATTTTACCATTGTAGACTGATTTAATAATATATACCCTATTTTCATAATGTTTAGTACCATCTGATATAGAACACTTGTCCGACCCAATTAATCTAAGTCCATTCGCATCATAAACGCATTTGTCTATAATTTTATCCCAATTGTCATAACAGCTTTCAATTTTACCAAATTCTGTCGTAAGACGAACTATGATATTTTTACGAATAGACTTAGCAATATCTTTATCAACAAAGATATCTGGCCAGTGAAGATGATATCCTTGTTTAAAGTATTTTACACCTGATTTAATATTTTCTTTGCATTTGTCGGCTGTAGTAATTATACAAATGTAAGTCTTTTGATAAATGTGTTGAATAACATCTTGTATTATCTTTATGTAATTGGATATATCTATGATTTCAGTTGAATTAAAATCAAAATCAATAAAAAACTTAAATACATTTGTTTTTCTTTCTACTATACAATTTTTACAATTTATGTATTTTGAATACATTTCTTGAAAAATTTCATAGTCTTTAGATATATCTAATTTACCCCCATCGAGTAAAAAATGTGTTACATTTTGTTTATTAGAATCTGTTACAATTTTACCGGTAGAATAAAACCATGTTGTCAGTGGATTATCCATTAGATATATAAATATATCCTAAGACTTTAAATAAATTTTCTATCCTTTAAATTTAATTGTTACATTTAAATTATTTGTATATACACCCTTTACAGCACTTGGGGATAAAACAGTGCGTTTGTCTTTTCTTTTATTTAACAGAGTTGTATTCATGTCAGAATCTATTAGTGAGATATTGCTTATAGCATAATCATAAATTTTATTCTCCAATACCCACCTAAAAAAATTTAATTGTCCAACTGTTGTTATTATTTCTTTATCGTGTGTTTCATATCCGGTTGTATATTCTTTCCATTTTAATGTATTTATATCTATAATTATTCTTCTTTGTCTACAAAAAGGGTCAAAATATTTTTTAGAATAGGCTTTTAATTGATTTTTATAGTCTAAATAAATGTTAAAATAAATTATATCACCAGTTGATTTATATAAAGGATATATAATATTGTATTTCTTTGAATAATTTGTCACAAGCCAATCCAATAATCTCAAACTTAATGGAGTGTTTTGATAAACTATATCTTTAAGGATATACATTTTGTTTTTGTAAAAAGATAACAAAAAGTTTACAAGTGTTTCTTCTCTAGTGGAAAAAGTCATTTAAATATAATTAAAATAACCTTTAAATAAATTTAAAGACTGCGATTTATTATATAGAATGTTATTAATATAGATGTTATCTGAAATAGTAAATGAAGAATATAAAAAACAAATTATATTTTTACTTAATAATAATTGGACGGGAAGAACTGATTATTATTTTCCAGCTCAAACATCGATTAACTTAGAAAAAAGTCATTTTACAAAACTCAAAGACTATAATTACATATATGCAAAGAAAAATACCACCGAAACAAAAAGAGGAATACTATTTACATTTATAAATTCTAATGCAGAAAATATATCTATAGTCATCCTTAAAGATTTTACTATGTATAATGTATATATAAATTGTTATCACGAATATTTCTATGGAAGTATATTTGATATTTCTTTTACAGAAGAAAATATTACAATATGTGATGTATTTATGTCAGGGGGTAATAAAGTAAATACATATTCTTATTTAGATAGAATGTCTGAAGCGGAATATTTTGTAAATAATATAGTAGAATCAGAAATTAAATTAAATACTTTGAAATATTTTCAGTGTATTTCAGAATTTGAAGATGAGAATTTTGAAAATGAAGAACTTTTTATGATACCAAATAATTTACCCATTACAACGGGTATAAATTATTCTTGTTTTAAGTGGAAACCCGCGAATAAAATCACATTTAATTTGTTATTTGAAGACGATGAATTTGGCGATATAGATGTATATACAACTAATTTTAAAAAGTTAAAGCATTTTGCTAAAATTAGAAATAATACACCGGAAGGTATAGAATACATCAAAACAATTAGAAGCCTTGAAAATTACAAGAGTGGGTGTATAATTGAGGTTAACGTAGATACATGTAACGATAAAATAAACATAATAAAGGTAGACGATGATAAAACAATACCTACAACAATAAGGGCAATAGAAAAAATACTTTATATTAAAAAAGAAAATATTACACTTGAAGACATCATTAATCTAAAAAAATAAAACATTCCAAATTTTAACTAAATCATTTAAATTCATAATAAGAATTAATATGATTTAATTACATGCTAATTTACACATTATA
>CETE01057534.1_pt1 | contig 18057 bp, 31 predicted proteins | sample 531241 | NCBI WGS metagenome assembly CETE01 (sample SAMEA2622336, study PRJEB7988) | marine metagenome | biome: marine biome (ENVO:00000447); feature: deep chlorophyll maximum layer (ENVO:xxxxxxxx); material: "saline water (ENVO:00002010), including plankton (ENVO:xxxxxxxx)" | depth 30 m
AATAATATCTTATCGTAATCTCTGTAGTGTTTATTCCAGAGAGGCTTGAATGCCCCGTAGTGTGCAGAATAATTTCCAAAATCCATACCTAAAGATTTTATCCAACGAGGATTATCTTCAAATACATAATCAGCGCCAATGTACTTAGCATACTTTTTCATATTAGCAACGCCAGCGTGAACTGAATCACGGACCTTGCCATCCCAAAATTGATATATTACTGTCTTCATATAAGACCCCTTTCTACTAGAGATTTATAGTTCTGTATCTTAGGACGTTTAGGACCACCTGGCATAACCTTTGGTCTTATATGAATAATGTTGGCATCTTCTACACCATCATCAAATGAACTGTAATTCCATTGCTGTCTATCGAAATATCTTTTTTCTTTGTAGTCAGCTCTTACTGCACACCTATGCATAATGCCTTCATCATTGTAGTTACCATTGAACTGAATCATTTCATTGACATGTAAATGTTTTCTAAATTCTTGTCGTATATCTTTTTCCAAACGATAAGCGGATCCACCCCAATAAGGATAAGAGGCATCACACATAATAGGAAACTTAAGTGCTAATTTTTGTACTAATGTTTCTTGGATATTATAGTGTCTACCAATTCCCGTTTCATCAGTAAATATATTTTTATTACTACCTTTTCTTACAAACATATCAATGTCAAGCATTACTACTACATCATAGTCATCCCATTCCTCAGATAACATATGTAGTTTTTGAGACTGATTACTTACACTGTAATTAAATACAGGACCTCTTAACAATTTGTAGTCAGCCCCACAGAACTTTGCATATTTAGAAATATTCCACGAAGATAATTTTTCTAACTCTCCTAGTTCACCAGTAAAATGTTGTAAGATTATTTTCTTCACTTCTTTACACCTATTAATATATTCATTTTAATTCTCTAATATTTACATTTTTGTTAAAACTAGGGTACAAAAATCCTTTATTTAAATGATGTTCTTTTCTATCTTTTTTTTCATCTGCATGACCTATACCTAAAATAAGCATTGAATTTGTATCATTGATAATTTTATCAACTTCACCGTTTTTAAAACAAGCACAAAATCCAGTTTTATAGTTTAACATATGTGCTGTTAAATTTAAATAAGCGGCTGCAATACCTATTGATATTGAATTGTCTGTTGTATCACTATTAATTTTATCTCTACTATCTATATCAGCACAAAAAACAACCAATAGATTTGCTAGAGTTTGAGAGTTGGTAGTTGTTTTTCCTTTTTCATATGTAAATCCGTCTGTTGTATTATAAATTTGTTCTATCTTATTTCTATCACTAATAAACACAACATTATACCAGTTTCTATTTTGTTTAGTAGGACATTGAGATACTGCAATTTTAAACAAATCTAAATCATCTTTGTTTATTGCTTTTGTTAAATCCCAATTTCTTTGTGTTCTTTGTGATTTTGTTATAACATCTTTTAAATTCATTTATTAACACCTATTAATATATGATCATTTGTACCAAAATTATCTTTTACGATTTGTACCTTATGAGTATCATTTAATTTGTTTTGCAATCTTTCAAAGTACTTTTTATTATTAACTCCAAAATCACTATTGTTTTTAAACACAATCATAATGTACTTATAATCTTTATAAAATGGTTCTATTCTCTCACGTTCTGCCATTGGCATTTCGTTAATACTGTATGAAGCAAACAATAAACTTTTTGGTTTCTTAGGTATGTCTCCTAATGTACCTAACTTATTAAATTTACAATTAGGTACACCAGCTTGATCTAAAAAATAAGATTGCATCTTGTGCATGACACCAAAATCAATGAGGTGATACTCACCTACAAAACCACATTTCCAAAATGAATAGCATAGGTGTCCGTAGCCAGCTCCAATGTCTGTTACTAAGTCTAAGTCTTTTACAAAGGTTCCAAAGTGTCTACGTATTTTTTCTATATGCCATACGCTTTGAACTGCAGTCTTACTGTGCGTACTATTTTTCTTTGGAAATCTTTTATCTGGTTTTCCTATAGGCGGGTCTGCAGCAAAATTAAAATAAGGAAGTTCCTTTACATACTGGTAGATGTTCTGACCACCATCATTAGGATGTACAGTTCTTTTTATATTATTTTTTCTTAAAAAATTTGGTTTGTTTGCTTTAAATTCGTTTTCTATATTTTTTAAGAACTGTTGCCAGTCTTTCATATCGGATCCTTAGAAAAGAAATAGTCGTGCTGAATAATAAGCTTACCGTCTCTACGATGATCTTTGATTTTACCTCTATGAATAAAACCAACATCATTAAAAAAATTAAAACACTCAGCTTGAGTAGGTGCACCTTGATTAAACTCAATACCTTCAGCTGGTACTTCACAATGAATTAGTCGACACTTACTCAGTATCTCATCACATCCTCTTAAGACATCAAGCTCAGCACCTTGTACATCTATCTTTATCATATCAGGAGAAGGTATACGATGCTTTTTACAATACGTATCTAATCTTTCTGTATATACTGTTACAGTCTTATAATTTGATTTCATAAATTGTTTTGTTTCTGGCATATACGTATCACCTGTACCACCATCATAATAAAATTTTACAGGATAACCGTCTTTACTACTTAACACAACTTTATGCCATGGGCCTTCTCTTACCTTTTGCTTTTTATTAGGACTACCTTCGAACTGATGTATTTCAGCGATAGGTAGCATGCCTCGCATCTTCTTAGTGAATAACCCGTCATGAGCTCCAATGTCATAAACTACATCAGGCTCTAATCTTAGAATTAAATCATTCAACAACTTTTCTAAGTTCCTCTATGTTCTCACCTCTTTGTGGCAATTTATCCTTTAAGAAAAAGTGAACGAAGTTTGCTTGTTTAATATGATCATTAGACAATGCAGTGTACAATCCATTCCATTTCCAATTTAAACGAGTAAGATTCATCTTTTCTTTTCTTACCCAATAGTTTAAAAGTGTTTGGTCAGTTGACCATTTCCAAGCGCCTAAGCCATCTACAAATCTTTTAAATTCAGGTCTTTGTATAAACTCTTTACCAGTATCTTCGCCTAAGTATTTTGTAATACTTTTATTCATAACCATTACACCCATATTAAAGAACTCATAGCCTGTAAGAGGTAGGTGGCCAAAGTCTGCTTCTTCTCGTAATTGATGATATTGCATATGAGAATAGTTTTTAATTTTTTCTACATACCATGGAAGTATAGGCATTTCTCTTTCAACAACACCTGCGAAATCACTAGTACCAATCTCTTCAAAAATATTTGGTGAGTCAGGTCTTATCCAAACATCAGCGTCAATGATTGCTATTTGATCATATAGATCCCAATAGTCAAATGCATTTTCTTTTTCATATATTGGTAAAAAGCCACCATACTTTTCGTACGACTCTGTACTTCTGTTTGTAGCAAATACATCAGGCTTAATGCGCATCTGAGGCACAGTTTGTTGTATATAATTTATTCCATGCTTTTCAGCATATGCCATAACGGAGTCTACACAGAAATCGTATAGATTAGAACGTTTTCCTGTGTAGACCTGATATATCAATCTTTTCATAATAACTCACTTTACTTACTTTTTCTTGATAGCGTCTGCTCCAAAGAAAGCTGCGACCAAGGCAGAAATAGCAACAAAATATGTAGGTGCAATATCACCAATGATATTCGCTGCTTTGTCAGCTCCTAACATCGATGTAGCAAGAATTAATGCTGGATATAATAGCATTCCAAATAATGCAAACCAAGTCATTTTTCTCATAGCATCTCTTTGCGCATCCTGATCTTCTAACGCTTTTCTTTTAAATTCCAAATGCATTTCCATTTCTTCTTTGGAAATATGGCCGTCGCCATTTGCATCTGCTCCTTCTACTGCATCGGCATCAATTGTTTTCTTTTCTGCCATAGTAATACTCCTTAATGATTAGTGCAATTTCTTTTGCACGTTCGTATCCATTACGAAGTCGATTTGATCTATGACCATTATCGATGAACCACTCTATACTATCTATATCTGACGCATGCTGCGGCATCGCGTAGTCAGAAGTTAAGTCCTCGAATTCAGTACGTAAACACAGTATTTCGAAAAAACTCATGGTTCTCCTTTGCGGCGTAAAGCTGATTTTAATCTCAACATAGATATTGTAACTTTAGATCTAACTATATGCATTTGACCTCCTTAAAAATAAATGCTGTTTTGTTGACCAACCTTAAATAGAGCATCCTCTATTTTAGGAAACAAATAATCTTCAATATCATCTTCATCATTTTGAAAACGTATACCAATACCACCAGCAGCTTCCCAAGCTACGATGTTTCTAATCTTATCATCAACTAAGATGTTAGGTTTACCAGTGAGTTTACTGATAGCATAATGATGTTTATTATGAGTAAAAATACAATTAGAAACTTCAGGCATGAAATCCCATTTTTCAAGCCACAATCGTTTCCAATACGCAGAGTTGTATTCATCTCCACGAAGAGGTGAAGAGCATATACCCCAATCACCTTTTGACTTAACAAAGTCTACAACTCTTTGAGAATTGTTTGGAACATTCCATGGTTCAAAGCAATCAATTTGATAAAAGAAATCTGTGTATCGAAGATCGACTAAAGCTTTTTCTTTATCCTTAATTGATTTCCAATGTTCAACATTATTTCTTTTAGCAAATTCACTAAAGAAGTCAGCGATAACGCCGTCCATATCTAAGTAGATTGTCATTACACTGCCTCCTTCATAGCCCATGGCTCTGTGATTTTAGTTGTTGAGACCATGCCCCACTTTAGGTTACCTTCGGAGTCTCGTTCATGCCATAAAGCTTTATGCTTAGCATCAGCTTCTTTAGGATCTTTTATTGTAGCTAGAAAAAATCCACCTCTTTTATTTGTTGCTCTTACACTATACATTATACGCACTCCTCATACTTAACAACTTTTTCTAATTCCTTTATAAGGTTATCAGAATACCAATTTATTTGAGTACTCATGATACCTAGCTCCCAAACAAAATGTTCTATATCTTGTTTGTGGTAAAACTTTTCTTGACTAGCAATCCAACGAAGAGCTGTTTCACGATCGCCAGCTCCTAGACCAATAACATCGTCAATACGATCTTCGAATTTTTTGATGTTGTCTTTGGTAACTTGACGCTCATCAGCATCTCGTTGGTCCATCTCATCAATGAGATTGTCCCATGTTTCTTGTCTTTGTGCAGGAGTTAAATCGTTCCACATAAGCATAAAGCCACGTGTTGGACGAATACCACGAGCATCCTTGTGAAGGTCGCTGACTAAATTGTCTTCATAAGTAAATTTCATAACTAACTCCTCATTTGATATAACTATACTACCATAGTTTTATCCAAATGTAAAGGAAAAAGTTTTGTTGTGTTTCAATGGCTTACGTTTTTTTAGAAAAAAAGTTTCCGTCTATCGTATTCTTTTTTAGTGTTAAGTAATAATTCTGTGTAATTATCTCTATGTTCTTTAAAGACCAGCGGTTCATTGTCATCTACATCCATAACAATAACTGTGTTAGGAATAGCCAAGCCAGTTCTTTCTTCAAACATAATAGCATACGCTGAGGCTTGTGCAAAGTAATTAGATATTTTATCTTTCTTCTTTACACGTCTAGATGTTTTGAAATCTACGATAGACGGAACTCCGTCAAATTCCGCTATGCAATCGCAACGGCCAGCAAGGCCAAGATAACGACTGTACAGAGCAACTTCCAAACCAAAGATTTTTCCGATAGATTTATCAAGGATTGGCCGCAAATTCTGTAAAGACTGCTTAACATGCGGGAGATAGGTTGAAGTATCTTCATTTCTTAAATATCCTTCTATTATAGAATGAACAGCAGTGCCTCGGCTTGAAGCTCTATGTCCAATTCTATTTGCTTCTTCTTCACCAACTCGCTTCCGCCATTTTGCAATGGCTTCTTCAGATAGAATACTTAATACTGTAGTAACACTAGGATAGTCATTACCGTCAGGAGCGCGATAGTTACGACCTGATTTAGATGTAACAGCATCCAAGTCTTCATAGCCAAGATCCATTTCTTCATGTATAAACTCCTTCATTATAGTTCTGCACCATCTTTACCTAGTAACAGTTTATCTAATGTAGGTACATCAAACTCTACTGGATTTCCAGTGTTTCCTGTTAAGATGCAACCGTTGCCACTAGGCAATCTTTCTATAATAACAGTCTGCGCCGGCGGACCAGGATTATGCATTACATAAAATGACGATGGATATTTTTCACCCCATTCTGTCATAGAGTAACCAACGAATCCCATAAGAGGTTTTAAACCTAACTCATAAAAATCTTGTATTACTTCTGACGATTCAGCTGGCGTCATACATGTAACAGGCTTTCCAATCAAAGTAGTCGCTGATGCAGTTGTTCCAAATAATATTGATAGTACCGATAAAACTTTTAACATTACTTCATTCCTAACATTTCTTTCGTCATGATATAATCACGAAGAAAGTCTGATCTTACAATATCTTGCCAACCAAATGTTATTACACTAATATATTTCATCTGTTCCATGATACGTAAAAATTGTTGAAGACCATTTCGTTCTGCCTGATCTTTAAAATCTGACTGATGGTAGTCTCCACTAAATATGATTCTGCAATTTTCCCCTATACGTGTAATAACAGAATCTAGTTCATGAAAGTTCAAGTTTTGCATTTCATCAACTATCACTATAGCGTTATCAATTGTTAATCCTCTAATAAAAGACGTAGTAATAAATTGCAATTGATGCGCTGTAATCATCTTATTATAAAAAGCCGGCCCGTTATCTCCAAACAGCTGAGCGCATATAGCTTTATATGGTGTTTCAAATACTTCTTGTTTTTCCTCTACAGAACCAGGCAGAAATCCTACATCTCTAGTAGGAACTACTGAACGTACAATAATGACTTTGTCATATGGTGTACCTTTTTCTAGCATTGCTTCTAATGCTAAATACAAAGCTACAAATGTTTTACCAGTACCCGCCGTACCAGATAAAACTAAGTTATCACCTTCATCCCACGCATCATATGCTTTCTTCTGATTCTCGGTCTGCGGCTCAAACTCAAACAAATCATCATAAAATGCTTTAGCCCGATTGCTTGTCATATATTTATATTATTCCTACTGCCACTATTCTTTTTAATTCTTTTCATTAGATCTGTCCACCCGCTACCCGCGCGCGCCACATTGTCTTTTAAACCTGCACCCGAAAATGAAGGAGTACTTAATTCCTGCTTTACATCAGGCAACTCACTTAACATATCTTGCAGTTCACCCCAAGTACAAAACACTTCGTATCTTTCACCTGTCTTTTCATCTTTAAGGTTGTATACCGGCATCCATCGCTTCCTCTGCTTCTTTATAGTAACCTTCATACGCAGCTATGATAGCTTGCTGCTGTTGAACTAAAGCTCGTATATCGCTAAAGTTAAGTCCTAGGTTTCCATATCCTTTACCAGTCAATCCATATATTGCAAAAGCTTTTCCTTCTGACTTTAGTTTTGCAATTACTTCTTCAACATTATTCTCATTTATTACGATCCATTCCACTGGTCGCATATTCAATTCATCAACCGGAGGAAGTATCAACTCAGGTTTATCTATAGGTTTGCTACTTACCTCAATTTTGGTGGGCAGTATCGAGCAACCCGTTAAGCTTGTAAGTATCGTAAAGCCAAGGACACTCTTTGTTAAAAGCGATGCCATTTTCAGCGTTCCTTTCTTTTTCATTTAGTTCTGCCCCTGATAAAAGTTCAAAACATCTACCAGCGTTTAATGTTCCTCTATTGACTGCACTTTCAATTCCTTCAGGGTTTGCTATAGCGGCAGCTGTAAGATCGATCTTTTGCAATTTATCTGCAAGTTCTTGATTCTGTCTTCGTATATTTTGATACTCAGCGTTAATGTTACTTAGTTCTTCTTGTGCACTGGCATAACTCGCTTCTAAACTTTTTAAAGCTTCTTCATTTTGCTGTACAGCTAATTCTAACTTAGCATTGTTTTCTGTAAGAATTGCTATTCGCTTTTGAGTGTCAGTATAATATACGTATCCACCTGCACCCATAACAATTACAACCATAATTAAAATACTAGTTAAATTCATTTCTTTAACCTCTTAGCCAATTTTTTCCAGGATTCCCAACTCTCCTCAATATTATATCTATACATCGTACTCCAGTCTTTTGACAGACTAGACCAAGTTTGAATGTATTGGTTACCTTTTTCAGATTCAACCAATCTCATCTTATTATTGCCAAAGGTAATTTCTTCTACAGTTTTTAATTCACTACGCAGCCACATTAAACCACTCCGGTACAGGACGTTTTGTCCATACCATTTTAAATCTATCTTGCTTTGTTTGATAGTATTCTTGGTATGACTTAACTGGATTGCCTTCATGCATGCATTGTGGTTCATGTGTCATAGCAAGTTTGAAATCTGTAAACGGAACACGCGGAATATTTTTTGGAGGTTTAGTAAGCCAGTAACGTAACTTTTCTGTACCATGTTCTTTGCCATAACGATAAGTATATTCGTTAAGTAAAGCAAGGAAGTGATCATAGTGCCAACGATAATTGTACATTGATTCCATAGTCCATACTGTGCAAGGATGGCCATGATGCACCGCTTTGTATAGTATATCTTCCATTTGTGGATTAGGATGTACCCAATAGTTAATCATCCGTTTGCCGGATTTTGATGGGCGTTTTTCTGTATAGCCATCGAGCATGCGATGAGCTGTTGATAACATTTGAGCAGACTCAACTATCATTTTTACGACATGTTTATCGCACTGTAGTTGAGCCGCCGTTGTTGGATTATAGTCTAGTATAAAAATATTCATGAGTACCACTGCCTACCATATTACTTAATTTATTATAAACCAGTTGAGGCATGCTGTACACCATTATTTTTTCTTATTATTAGTTATTCACACTTCAGGATTCCAGTGCTCCTCTAATGTTTTGAGAATAAAGTCTCGTTTGTTTCGTATTTTTTCAGCTCTTTGAATCTGTCCTTTCTTTTCTAGCTTTTTAGCATAGATATCGAGTTCATCTGAATCTTTTTGTAAACGTTCAATTTGAGCAAATACCATTTAAATATTCCTGTAAAAAAAGAGCGCACACGGTAGTGTACACTCCTGGTTAGAGTTAAAATTAAGTTGGAATTAGTCCGCAAGTAATCCTGGATATGCTTCTTCAACAACTGGCCTCGTTAGTCCTTTCGGAGTTTGCTTATTAATCATAGCAATAACGAACTCAGCATCTCTAGGATGTATCCCTTCTAGCATCTGCAGAAACAATCTTTCCTTTTTATACTTAGGCGTATCCATATGTACACCTTGAACAAAATAAGCAAACTTTTTATTATGCCTAGTTAAGTCCGTAGGAGCGTTGTGTTCATCTGATGGGGTGTACGGAGGCTCTCCGTCAGGGATCGACCACTTAACTGTTGAGTCCATCGATCCTTTAATAACATCCTTTAGTGCCCAGTTATTATTGTGCTTTTTCAAAATAGCAATCTTATCCGATTTCTTTTTAGTCTTAGCAATTAATTCTAGAATTTCATATACTCTCATACCAATTCCTCAATTGATTCAATCATCATTTTCATATTGTTATTTATCAAATAAGGTAATACTAGACCCTTGTTTTTCCATTGGTCTTGCGAATTAAATTCGCTGATGATTTTATTTTTTAACCTGTCCGGTGTTTCGGTCAGATCGATTAATGTTTTATTGCGGCAATAGTTTCTATACCAACTAGCTGCATAAAGTAATTCACCTTCGGTAAGATCTTCAATGATTGCATCTTTCTTCTTACGTGATAAAGGTGTTTGTCTCTCCCCATTTACAAAGACATCGTCATGAGAGAGCACATTAGGGACTCCGTCGCCGGCGTCTCCAGTTAAAATCTTTTCTACTAGATTATGTCTTGGATTGTCCTCAACTACAGGTTTCTTAAGTAAAGGAGAGAACTGCTTTACATTAGGATATTTTTGTAGTTGTTTGAAATCGTGGTCAGAAGAAACAATCATTACATCTTCGTATTGACCAAACTCCTGAGTGTTAGCTACAATTGTACCTATTACATCATCAGCTTCACATTCATCAATCTTAATAACTTTGTATGGAAAGTTCTGGCGTATTTCTGTTTGTACTAAATCTAAAATACGGAAAGCTTCATTCCAATCAAAGTCAGATTGCTTTCTACTTTTCTTACGATTAGCTTTATACTGTGGATAATAATTACGACGCCAGTTATTACCAGCGTCGATAGCTAATACAAGTTCGCCATACTGATCTTTAAATTTTGAGCGATACATCCGTAATGAGTTAATCATCATATGTCGGAGCATACCTTCATCATTTACTTTGTTGATTGCAATGTTTGCAATTGCAATACCACTAAAATCTACAAGAATCATAAATATACCTTTCAATCATTTGGTACTATTCTACCATAAAACATAACAAATGTAAACTACTTATTTCATTTTTTCTGCAGCATCGTGGACTTCTTTAGTGCTAACTTTACCTTCGTTCATAAGTTTGTTTCGGTTTGAAAAATGACCACGTTCTATGTCAGCTTTGTTTTGTCCAAAGTATTTAACTGCATGACCTTCTTCAATTAAAATTTCTGTTAGCATTTTGTCTCCTATGATAAAGTCTCCTAGGATACGACCAAACTTACCTTTCATGTCTTCACCGTCTTTTGCGGCAAATGTTTTTAACACTACGTCTTTTTCTAATAGTTTCTTTACTCTTTCTTTTGCAGCAAGACCAAAGACTTTTTCTACTTTATCTGATGTTCTAGATTCAGGTGTATCGATACCCATCATACGTACACGTTCATCCGTTAATACTATTCCAAATCCTAAGTCAATGTCTACATCAACAGTGTCACCGTCAACTATCTTGACTATCTTTGCTTTGTATTCGTACATTTGCAATTCCTTTTAAATGTTTACTATGAATTTTTCCACCTATAAACTCATTGTAATAATCATCACGGAATAATACGTCTCTTTGAAATTGTTCTTTCATTTCAAAGTATGTCATCTCACCTTTTGTTTTACATAGGCGAAGTATTTCTCTTTTAAATCGTTTCGCACCATGTTCTTCTACTAATAACTTTACTTCTTCATTTGAACCAAAGTAATCTCTCCAATCAGATTCTACTCGCGTACGAACCCTTCTTTTTCTTTTTTTGTTTTTGGGGAGAATTTTAGGTTTCCAGAAGTTCTTCTTTCCTATATACTTTCTACTATTATTTATATCTGTTATACAATAAACAAACCCCTGAAATTCATCAGGGGTTTCATTATATTCTTTTTCATCATAATACCACATGGTTTTATATATCTGTTTCAGAAATATCCTCTGGCTCAGCTCTACGTCCACACATAGGACAAAACTGTGGCTGCTTTCCATCTTCAATTAAAACGATAGTTACAGAATCACATTCTTCACATTCTACTCGATACTCTTTTTCCACCGGTTCTTATGCCTTTTCTTTTTCCATATCCAAGTCTTTCCATTATTTTTCTTCTTTGATAGTAATGATAGGTTGGCCACTCACTTATTTCTTTTTTTGTTCTACCGCAGCCAATACAAACACCGGTCCGGACATCTAGCCTGCAAATAGACCGGCACGGTGATATGTACATATCAGAAGTCAATTTCACACGCACCACCTGCGCATGCAGCAGCACCTATAGTATCAACGTCTGTATAAACTTTTTCTGTTAAGTCAGCTTCCCAATCAACTGATTTTAAATTCTTTTGAATTTTATTCCATTTGTGTAATAGATAGGAATCCTTTAAACAGTATTCTGTTTTCTTAACATCTCCTTCTAAATAATTTTCTGCAAAAGCATTGAACCTTCGTACCCAATCTTTCTTTGCAGAATTTTCAGATGACTCTACTGATAAATCTTCTCCCATACCAACTGCTGTTGCGCATGCTGTCCAAAGATTATCAAATACTTTTAAACCATCGACTACCATACCTGATGCAAAGATTGCACCTTGATCATATTTATTTACCATCTCATCTGCAGTAATAACTTGCGTGTTAGGAGCTTGGTTATAGTCTTTATCTCCAGTAGGAGCTAGAAAAGAAATACCTGAAAATGAATAACGATTTTTATATACGTATTTTTCTACCTCATCCCAATCATCTACAATAATAGTATTTGATACGTTATGGTGTAAACCTTTATCCGCACATAACTCTTCATTAGTACCTGCAACAACCCAAGCCTTTTGAGCTTTCTTTACAAGTTCCAAATGTTTTACACCATATAGATTATCTTTAAACAAAGAACCTCTTTTAGGTACAATAGGAAATGAAACCACTACGTCTGTACCACCAGCTGACCAGACAGAATCTTCAACCATAAACGGATTAGTCCTAGTAATAGCTTGTGTTATTTCTGATTCCTTATTCATTTGTACATTTCTGATATACATGGGGGAGTGCTCAGCATGTATACCTGATGCCGTTTGGAGAAGAACAGATGCATTACCCGAAGGTTTGACACACGTAGTACGAGCAGCAGGATTGATGCCCAATATCTCAGCGACTTCTTTGTTAATTTTTTTAACAATACTAGCACCTTTCTTTAAAACCTTTTCATCAAATAAAATGTCAGGGTTGTTCATCCATCCTGTAATTGATACACCTAACAACGCTTCTCTGTCAAATATTTTCTTTGATGTTTCTGAAATAAATTTAAAGTCTGTATATCCAGCCTGTAGTGTTCCTAAGATAGCTGCAGCTCTACATGCCTGATAGAAATCTTCCGCGCTAGTACATTTACCGCCATTGATTTCTGTAAGGTTGCAACCTTGCCAACCAGACTCACCATTGTACTGTGGAAACATTCCAATTTCAACACAAGGATTTGTTGTATGTTCTTTTGATGTAGTAAAATAAAAACCTGGTTCACCAAATGATTTTACTGATTCCATAATCTTTGCAAACATTTCTGGTGTAGCTTCATCACGGACGATTACAGCTGAGTTATTTGAACGACCACGTTGTGGATTATCCATAAACCAGTTACCTGTTTTTGCATTCATCATTTGATCATCTTCTGGAGAGAATAAACAAATGGTGGCTGATCTACGAACGCCACCTGAAAGAACAGCATCAGCTGCATGCATACAAATATCATACACATTAATTGGTCTTAGGTTAACTGATTCTTTTGAATCCATTACAAGACCTTGTAACATATACTCAATTTTATCAAGCGCACGGCGCAGTCCCTCAGGGCCCGGAGCCTTAAACCCTCCGCTGATTTTCGCACCTTTAGGTCTTATCTGACTTAGGTCGAAAAATACTCTTCGTCCTTCATAATCTTCATGCTTTCCACCACCTACAAAGTAAGAAGACATTAATACGTCAAGAGCAGAAGCCCAACCTTCAATAGAGTCTTCTACAATATAACCTTTAGCTTGTTTTGTTCTTTGTGATATTTGTGGAAGTTTAGCAACATGGTGTTCTTGTACTGAGAACCCTGCCCCTGCACCACATAGAAGAATATAGAAAAACTCACCAAAGAATGCAGGCCTGTCTGCATATGAAGACGTACAGTTGTACATTCTCATTTGATGTTTCTTCAATTGTTCTCCACCGAATTGCAACGCACGTTGAGCACCTAGTACTCGTTGTTCTTTATATGCTGTCCTAGCTTCTTCAATATATTTTTCTAATTTATTTGTATGTTCTGAATAATTTTCTTCGTGCATCGATAGCACACGGTCTACTGCTTCTTCCCAAGTTTCATACGTATTGGATTCGTCTTTAAATCTAGAATATCCATCATAAAACTTTGTTTCAGACAAAAAAGCACGTGTGTCTGCAAAACGGTTTTGCATACTCTTAATCCTTTATTGATTGTAAATTTTTTTTAGATAGTGGTATTATATATTCTTTTTCAGATTTTGTAAACCACTATTTGGGCCACCCATTTAATATTTTTGCTTCTTTTTTTAAATTTATTCTTAAATCTGAATCTGCAATTTGTTCGCCATATGCGTCTAACGATCCAAAGAATTTATCAGATGAATCAAAGTAAGCTTCTAAGGTATCATAACCATCATGCATTGAAGCTAATGCGCTGGTAGCAGTTTCAGCTGAAGTACTCATTGCATAACCTAGCATCATGTGATCCAGGCCGAACGGCACTGAATCTAAATTAAGTGCATCCCACATAGTATCAGCTGCATCATTACCTGGCCAAAATTTTTCTATTACTTCTTGTTTTGCTGTTCCATTTGCCATTAAGCAGATTCTCCATTCAAAGTAAGTATTTTCAATTGATTCGCCGCAACAGCATATCCTGCTCTAATACTTCCGTTGTTTGTATTAGGTTCAAGATCACCGTTGATCTCATTTAAATAATATGTAGTGTTTGGTGAAAGACCAATTTGATTTGTATCGATAGCACCATGTATTTTAATATTGATAGTGTCTCCGCTATCACCTGTTTGTTGTGCAATACCTAAGTAGTTTGCGCCTTGCGATGTTAAGTTTGTCGCCTGTCTTCTTTCTGGATGAATAATTGATAGAGAATTTTGATAACCACCTCCACTACCAATCCAAGTTTTTCCTGGAAATTGAGGTGACCAATTTTTAAACATGCTCATAAGGCACGTATCGAAATCTTCTAGTTTAAGAATAGCCTGCGAATATGTTCCTATTGAATTAGTAAAAGCAGAGTCTGGAAATATTGGATGAGTACTATCTTCTAAACTTATTGTTCCATCACTGTCTGCAGTAAACCACCTTACCAATCCCTTTTCTCCACCTTGGCTTTGATTCCACATAACCGCAGTTTTTCCTGTAGCTTTATCATGAAATAAAACTGGTTGGTTATCCAAGAGAGGTGCAAACTCATAGGATGCTCCTATAGTAGGATCTGTTGAATAAGACGTGCTACCTTTTATAACTTTTAATTGACCAACATTACTGTTATCACGATATGCAATTATACTAGCTCTAGCGTTTGAATCAAAGCAGCCATTGACGTGATGAGAACTATTCCATTGCGAACTAGTTGCAATTTCAATATTTGGATTATCGTATTGGCTCGTATTGCCAGGATAGACTTGAAATTCATGAAGAGCAAGAGAATAGCTAGAAAGACCACCAGCACTTGTAGCACCAAGAGCCATTACTTTATTTGCTCTTTTATCATACCAAGGTCGGATTGCGTGATTGTACACATCGAACTGATAAGTAGAGCTGTTTAATGTTTGAACGCCACCACTATGAGTCCCTGTGATTGTGTTACCAGCAGTTCTAAAAAGGTAAAGGCGATAATCGCCGTACGAAGGTCTGTAATAATAATAGGCACCGCCATGATAACCACTATGGCTGTGATATCCTGCATTAATACCTTCGTTAACGTCTTCTTCCCTAACATAGTAAGCAAACGGTCTTGAACAATTGTTCTGATATGAATTTGACGTACCTTCTATTTGGCTATTCGTACCATAAACAACTGTTAGATTATCCGGATCATCCACATCGGATGGATAGCATGTCCACATATATGAATTAGATCTCGACCAAGTGGAGTAGTATTCATATTCTCCGCATGTATGAATTCTATTGTTTTCACCTTGCACAGAACAATATGCATTAGCGCGTACACCACCATAAGATGTGCTACTATTATAATAGGAACTTTGAAGTACACATATTGGACCCATCTTTTCTACTCTGTGTCCAGTGGGATCTAATCTAAACATTCGAGCAAACAGCGCGCCTCGACCACTGGTACCATGTACACCTATCCAGATAACTTTACTTTGTCCAATATAAAACATCTGAGGTTTATAACCTGAAGATCCATAAGGTCTGTAGGAATCAGTGTTGCCTCCACTACCATCACTATCCATTATAAAGTGATGCGTAAATTCCCATGGTTCAAAAGGCTGACCAACTTTTTTTACTAAATTACCTGGAGTTAATATAACAGCGTCACCTACTGTTACCGAACCGCCGAGAACGCGATCAACATTGCCACCACCGTCTACAGTAATATCTGCTAGTGTTTCCTCATCAGACGCAACAGCATCACCAACTTTTAATAATCTAATGTTAGATGAATTGTTTGCTTCTGTCTTACCGAGAATAGAAGCAATATCTCTAGTACGGCTACTCATCCTATTCCCTTATCTTTGTAATAGTCTGCAAATCTTTTTAATAGTTTAGGTGTACCTTTTTTCTTACGACGATCGTGTATAGTATTAGGCTTTAGTTTAGGACCCATTGCAGTGTCAGCTGGATTAGGAATATCTCCGGTTGTAACCATTTCACCAACGTCTAAAGTCTTAGGATAATTTTTATCACCAGGTTTTAATTTACGTTTACCCGCAGCTCTACGTGCTCGAATGTTAGCCCATAAACTTTCTTTAGTATCTTTCCCCATAGACTTATCCTTGTCTACTACACCAGATTTTTTGATGGTATTAATAAGCTTGTTTACGCGTGGATTACTTGCTGTCATGTGTATAACTCTTTTATTGTAACATATACTTTTTGATTTGTTTTTATATGTGTAGCTTCATATATATCAACTCCAAATACGTCACCTATTGGGTAAGCATCATCACTAACTCTTATTTGGTCCTTTGCATTACATAATTCTTCTATTGTACTATTTAAAACTTTTGCTTCTCTTACTCTATAAACGCCAGGTGCTAATTGTTTATCTTCTAAAACAAACCACTGGCTATTTTCATTTAGGAAATCTAAAACATCAATCTCACAACTTTCACATATCTTTGCTATTTGCTTATCATTTAAATTTAGATTTTCTTTTATCAAATATAATGCAGCTGCAAAGCTGCCAAGTTTACTACTGCCACCCGGAACTTTTTCCAGTATTCTTTTAATGTTTGCACAAAGCCTGATAAAAGGTGTCCAGCTTCCATCTGCTTTTTTACCTTTTTTTCTCTTTCCATTTTCATCTATTATTCCAGCTTTATATGCATCCCAATCTTTCCAGTCTAGAACTAACATTCTAATAAAACGAAAAGCGTATACGGTATCGGCTGCAGATTTTAATATTCCCATTATATTTTCCTTAGCACCTCTTTAACCTTTTCATCCATTACTACGCCAGTCAGTTGGTCGTTTTTTATATAACGTAAAAATATTAAAAATGGTTTTATAACTGGCCAATGCCTTTCTTCTAGTTTTACTTCTAACATTCTCAAAGTTGGTTCAATACCAAACGCATTAAATAGTACAATCAAATGATTTAATATTAAGCGCTCAGACAAAGCTTTATCATCTAAGTAGCGATTAACTAAACGCTTAACATACTTAAATCTTTTTAGATCCTCATAGAACTCGTCTATGTCTGAGAACCTAGGGTTATAATAATGTCGCGCTGCAAATAACAGCAGATTTTTTTCATTTAAATTGTCCATAACAAAAGTATATATTAACTACTTCATACTCTTGTAAGCTGCAGCAATTGCATTAACTGGCTTTTGATCGCCTGAACGGACTTGATCGCCTGCATTTCTTTGCTTGGCTGGTTTTGTAACCTTGCCTGCTTTGGTCGCATCATCATGACCTTTTGTCACGGTATCATCTGTTTCTTTTGGTTGATTCACCATATCCTTTGCGCCTTTGCCTTTTAACTTGTCATCCATAGTTTCGGCATCTTTTGCATTAGGATTCTTTTCTGATTTTTCCAACACAGATCTCAAAGCAGTACGAATCTTAGATTCTTTTTGCTCGGTTGCATCACCCTTAGAGCCTTTATCAAGCTTAGGATTCATATCAACATCACCTTCTTTTTTATCTTCTTTCTTTTTAGACTTCTTTTTATTTCGTAACATAGCAAAGTCTTTACCGTCTATGTCACCGTCTTTATCGTGGTCTAGCTTATGCTGACTACCTTTTAATTTCTCTTGGACCTCTTGATATGCGGCCCTAATATTTTCGATTTCTTTGGACATTGTTTTCTCCTTACA